>Ga0123519_10011822_pt1 | contig 12802 bp, 12 predicted proteins | sample YelNatPaOPRAMG02_FD_87396 | JGI IMG/M metagenome (GOLD analysis project Ga0123519, IMG submission 87396) | Hot spring microbial communities from Yellowstone National Park - Yellowstone National Park OP-RAMG-02 (version 2) | ecosystem: Environmental > Aquatic > Thermal springs > Hot (42-90C) ...
GACGTTCTCGAACGCGGAAAGCGTCGGCAGCAGGGCGAACGATTGAAAGACGAAGCCGATCTCGTGCCGGCGCAGGCGCGTCAGTTCGCGGTCGCTCAAGCTGGACAACTCTTGCCCCTCGATAGTGATCGAGCCGCTGTCTGGCCGATCCAAAGTGCCGAGCAGGTTCAGCAGCGTCGTCTTGCCGGAGCCGGATCGCCCTCGCAGGGCCACAAGCTGTCCTCTCTCCAGCACGAGGCTGACTCCGTCCACAGCGCGCACCGTCTGTTCGCCAGTCCGATATATCTTGTAGACGTCTTTGGCGACGACCACTGGGCCTTCGGCTGTCGACCGGCGGCGGCTAGTCGCCGTGGCGATGGAGGCAGACGTCAAAGCGCGCGAAACGTGGCTCTCACTCGCGGTATCGCGCCCACGACGGAAAGGGAGGCGCAGTCGCATATTCGGCAGCTCCATCTTCTTCACGACTCACTCCTTCCCACTTGCGGGCATGATCTTTATGTAGCTGTCTTCTAGTTCGACTTTGACCTTGCCCGAGATGCCAAGCCGCTCCAGGTATTCACGCGGCAGCTGCAAGCGGCCAGCCGAATCCAGCACCACATATTCATCGTGGGTCTCTCCCAAGATGATGCGATCCAGCAGGGCATCCCGATCGACGTCGAGACGGCGGATGGTCTCGGTGCTAGTTTTGCCATCCCTGATCGCTACCACGCGATCCACTTTGGAGGCGATCGAATGGTCGTGGGTAACGATGACGACGGTTGTGCCGAAGTTCGTGACCACGCGACGGAAGATGTCGAAGATCTGGTAAGCGGTGCGATTGTCTACCGATCCGGTCGGCTCGTCTGCCAGCAGGAGAGGAGGTTTGTTGGCGAGGGCGATGGCGATAGCCACGCGTTCTTGCTCCCCGCCGGAAAGCTGAGAGAGGCGGTGGTGCCGACGTTCAGCCAGCCCCACTTCTTCCAGCAGTTGCTCCGCCCAGGCCCGGCCACTCTTGCCTGCCCGGCCGGCCATGATCATTGGCAGTTCCACGTTTTCGAGAGCGGTGAGATAGGGGATAAGGTTGCGGGCGGTCTGCTGCCAAACGAAGCCCACCATCTCACGCTTGTAGCGAACGAACTCACGGCCGGACAGCTTGAGGAGGTCCAGCCCTCCGACCGTGACGCGGCCGGCAGAGGGGCGATCGAGTCCACCGAGGATGTTGAGCAGAGTGCTCTTGCCGCTCCCGCTATTGCCCACGATTGCCATCAGTTCGCCGCGCTGCACCTGGAGGTCCAGCCCTTGCAGGGCCACTACTTCGAGGTCAGCCACCTTGTAAATCTTCACCAGGCCTTCACAGATGATGAAAGGGCCGGAGGCGGACGGCTGCTTTTGCGCGTTTGCGCTGGCCATAACTTTCATTGCTCTTCTCCCAGCTTCACGGCCTGGGAAATCCGCAGGCGCGCCAACAGCCAAGCCATGCTGATCAGGGCTAAGGTGAGCATGCAGCCGAGAAGCAAGTACATTCGCACCATTTCGCCCCAGGCAGTCACGACTACGAAGCGAGGAATCATATCTTTGGCGTCCGACACCACCTGCATATAGGGTATGAACAGGTTGCCCGTGAACACCCCCACGGCGGTGCCGACAGCCGCGCCAACCAGTATCAGAAACACTTGTTCGAACACTAGCAGCGCCAACAACTGCCCCGAGGAGAGGCCGATCGCGCGCAGAATGCCCATCTGCAGCATTCGCCGCTGGAACGATAGAAACGAGTACATCAGGAAGCCCAACACAGTGAGCAGAGCAGCGACAATGAAGCTAACCGAAAGGACGCCGAAAAGCCCGGTGCGCTGGGGATCGGTGCGGCCGGCGCCTACCTCTGCCCTTCCGTCCTGGAAGTCGAGTATGTAGACTTGGTTCTTGTTCAGCGCCTCCAGCACGTCAGCCGTCTTCGCGTTCCTCTCCAACCGTAGCCACACGTCATAGGGGGAAGTACCAATGTGGTCGAAGATGTACTCTAGGTTGGCGATATAGAAGTAGCCATCCTGCGGGAAGAGGGTTGGGAAGTATGAAGTCCAGGCACGGACCTGGAAGTCGATATTCGCTCCTGCCACGTTGAGGGTCACCTCGTCGCCCACGCGCAGGCCGTTGTCTACCAGGAAAGCAGGGCTAACGATGAGCGCGTCCTCTTGTGCAGCTAGAAGATTCATGAGCAGGCCCAGCGAGTTATAGGAGAAATCCTTGCGATACCAGGCGACTTTCACGAAATCGCTGGGGTCCACCCCCATGATAGTCCCTTTGGGGGCATTGGAAGTAGTCGTCGGCCAGGCATCGAAAGTCTTGACGCGGGTGTAGTGCACTACACCTGGCACCTGGTGACGCTCCAGAGGCGGGTAGCTCCAGGATTTGCTGCTTTCGTTATACTCCCATACCTCTTGCAGGACCAAATCGGCCGGCGTGCGATAAAGAACGTGGTCGCTGTAGTTCGTGTCCAGAGTTTCGGCCATAGAGGCGCTGTAGCTACCCAAGGCGACCGTCAAAACGAGCAAGAGCACCACCGGCGTGTAATAGCCTGGCGAGCGGGCAATCTGGCGAACGGCCAGAGAAATGGACACGCTGCCCAGGCGCGTGGCCAGCCAAGACAGGGCCTGCATCAGGAAAGGGAACAATCGCAGGAAGACCAGAGACACCGCGAAGATGAAGATGGCAGGTATCAGCAGCAAGAAGGGCTCCATGAACACGTCGCCAGCCTCACCGATCTGGACGACCGATTGTTTGCCTTGCAGCGTCCAGTAGCCGTAGGCTGCTATCCCCACCACCGCAATGTCGATGATATAGCGCTGCCAGGGGCCGCCCCGGATGGAGCGGGCCACCTCCTGTTTGTAAGTAACGATAGTGTGGCGGGCGGCCCCGTAGGCGGGGATTAGGCTGGCTAATAGAGCCAGCGCCCCCGCACCTAACGCGAACTGTATGGTCTGCTCCGAAAGGCTCACCGGCAGGGGAGGCCGCTGGGCGAACAGCAGAAAGCCATAAGCTTTGCCTATTAGCTGCGCCACCAGTACCCCGAGTAGCGGCCCGACTATCAAAGCCACCCCCACCACCAGTATTCCCTCGACCAGATAGATGCCGACGATCTGCCAATCGCTTGTTCCCCGGCTCTTGATCGATGCGATTTCGGCTCGCTGCCGGTCCACTACCAGGGTCGCCGAGTTGACGATGTAGTAGAGGACGACGACCACTACCGGCACGCTGAGAATGAAGAGGAGGATTTTCAGGAAGAACGCCTTGCGATCGTAGGTTTCGAGGGTTTTCAGGGGACTTATGTCCAATTTGGTCGAGGGCATAATGGTAGCTACGCGCGACTGAAGGCGGTAAAGGCCAGTGATTGTCCGCCCCACGTTGGTGACGTGCATTTGCGCGTGGTCGAACACCATGTACCACGAGTACTCGTGCCGAACCTCTGGGATGGGCTGTAGGATGCTTGAAAACAAGGCCGCGCGGCTGAGGAGTAAGCGGTTATAGAAGGCACCGGGATCGTAGATCCAGTAGGGCTCTTTGGGGTCCTTTGCCCGATAGATTCCGACCACCCGGAGCATTGCTTGTTCGCCCTTATGTTTGTCCGGTCCCGTGGTTAGGCGACGGTCTCCCAAGCGGAGATGGAGTTCCATTGCCGCGTCTTCAGAGACTATCACTTCCACATCTTCGCCAGGCGCTGGCGCCGCCTCGGAGTACAATCGCCCTTCGATGATATCGATATGCTTCTCGACGTCTTCTATCCAGCAAGGCCGGGCATAGACGGTGGAATTCGCCACCCGCGGGTCGTCCACGCCACCGATATACAGAGGCATGGTATCGGCGGAGAAGTAACGGACGCGGAAAAGTACCGGCACTCCCACCACTCCGATTGCCTGGTTCTCCATGTAGTCTTCCAGGTGCTGGAACTGACGCATGTCCGTCGGCTGCTCGGCGTTTTCGAGGTGGCGAACTAGAACGGCGGCCGGTGGGCGATCCGCCTCCTTGGTCAGGTCTGCCTGTAACAGGCGCTCCATCACCCCATCAGCGTAGGTTAGCACGCCCACGACCACAGCCACGGTCACCACCAGGCCGAGCGCTGTGGCTATGGTTAGGCCGACATTGTTCCCAATACGCTTCAGCACCATCTGGAGTATGGAGAGGATCATTTCTCCACCACCACTTGGCCTTCTTTGAGACCGGATTCGATCTCGACGTTCTCCTCGTCGCGCAAGCCGGGTTTGACGTCGATCTCGCGCTTGCGCCCGTCTTCCACCACTTGCACGAAGACTCGGTCGCCAAACGAGCGCAGCGTGGTCAGCGGTATGAGGAGAACGTTGTCGTGTCGCTCGACGACGATCGTCAGGCTGGCGGTATCATCCAGCTTGACGCCTGGACCTGGCGACTCGAAGGAGATGCGCACCGACTTCTGCTCGGCAGCTCCCGTCGCTCCTGGTTCGTTCTTCGGCAGCTCGATGACTTTGCCTTTGACCTGCCTGCCAGGATAGGAATCGAAAGTCATGGTGACGTCTTGACCGGGCGCGCAGCGCGCCAGATCTACAGGCGTCAGGTCTGCTCGCACCTCCAGGCTGGAAGGGTCCGCGAGAGTGACGACCTCCGAGTATGACTGCACCAGGTCGCCAGCGCGCCCGTTCGTTCCCACCACGACACCATCGAACGGTGCCACCAGTTTGGCGTCGTCAGCCTGTTTCTGCAGCGCCTGCAGAGATAGCTTGGCCTTCTCGACCTCTTTCTCAAGGATCTGCAAGTCTTCGTTCGTGCTTGGCTCCACTTTGGTCTTGGTCTCTTCATACTTGGCTTGGGCACTAGCGAGTGCTTGTTGAGCACTCTCGACTTCTTTCTGAGCGGCCGCTATCTCACCGGGGGTAGCACCGGCTTTGGTCTTGGCCAGCTTGGCTTGCGCGGCCGCCAGAGTTGCCTGGGCACTGGCCAGGGAGTCTTCGGCAAGCTTGATGTCCTCCGGAGTGGCGGGCTTCAGAACCGCGTCTAGTCGAGCTTGAGCGACATCCACGCCATTGATGGCGGCCTGGACGTCAGCCTGCGCGGACTTGCACTCATTGCCATTGTTGTTGGCTCCACATACGGCGTCACGCCTCACCTGGACGCTATGCAGCGAGGCTTTGGCCGATTCGACAGCCAACTGCGCCGCTCGGATATCTTCAGGCGTCGCGCCTTTCTTGAGCCTATCCAGCTTGGCCTGCGCTGCCGTCAGGTTTTCTTGTGCGCTGGCAACGGCCGCCTCATCGGCCTTCAGTTCGTCAGTGGAAGGGCCTGCCTGCAACTCCGCCAGCTTGACCTTGGCGCTCTCCAATCTCGCTTCGGCGCTGGATACATCTGCCTCCGCTTGCTTGAGCGATGCCAGTTCAGGAGAAGCTGATTTCTCCGCCTCGACTCTCAACTGAGCGATCTCAACATCTACCTTGGCTTGCGCGATCTGTGTCTCAAGCGGCCCTGTCTCCAGGTCTGCCAAGAGATCGCCCTTCTTCACCTTTTGGTTATAGGTCACGTAGATGCCCTTGAGCCTGCCATCTTGGCGAAAGAAGAATTTCTCTTCCCGCTGGGCCGCCACGCGCCCGAGGGTCTTGATCACACTGACGATCGAACCCCGCTTCACTTGATATGTCGGTTTCTTGGAGCCAAGCTGTACTGGGATCGCCGTAGGCGTGGGCAGTTCTTCGGGCAGCACCTCGCAACCGGCCACCACAAGAAGCCCCAACATAGCCACCAAAAGGAACCTGACCATCCGCGCTTTCATCGCCCGTGCTCTCCTGTCTGCACCGCCTCACAGCAGCCAACGAGGTGACTTCGCGACACGTTGCTGAGATAGGCAGTTTGGAAGTATCATCACCATCCTACCAGTCAGCGACTGACCCATCGTCTTTGTGATACAGTCGTGGCGTATCCCAATCCGGCTCCGTGATCTTGTCTCTGAGCGCTTCCTCATCTAGCTCGATGCCGAGACCAGGAGCAGTGGGCAGGTCTATGTAGCCGTCCTTCACCACGAAGGGCTGCTTGAGGTACCCTTCGCCCAGCGTCACGTGCTCCTGGATGAGGAAGTTGGGGATAGCGGCATCCAGGTGCAGGCACGCCGCCAGGGCGATCGGCCCCAGAGGGCAATGGGGAGCTATGGCAGCATAATACGTCTCGGCCATCGCTGCTATTTTCTTGCACTCAGAAAGGCCGCCGGCGTGAGAAAGGTCAGGTTGGAGGACGACCGCCGCTTGCTTTTCTAGAACCTCTCGGAATCCCCACTTGGTGAAGAGGCGTTCGCCAGTGGCAATGGGGATGGAGGTTGAGCGCGCCACAGTAACCATCGTATCCACATTCTCGGGCAGGCAAGGCTCCTCAATGAACATGGGACGGTAAGGCTCTAGCTCCCGCGCGAGGCGAATGGCCATGGCCGGGCTGAAGCGGCCGTGGCAATCGACTGCGATGTCGATGTCATTGCCCACTGCCTCCCGCATAGCGGCGAACTGAGCCACGCAGCGATCGAGAAAGGCTGGCGTATCCACGATGCGCACGGGTCCTTCAAAACCAGTCTTGAGGGCGGTAAAGCCTCTTTTCACCATAGCTCGCGCCGCCTCCGCCGCTTTTTCCGGCGTCTCCCAGCCGCAATGCGCGTACATGCGAATGCGGCGGCGGGTGGGCCCTCCCAGCAACTGGTAAACCGGCAAGCCCACCGATTGGCCAAAGATGTCCCATAGAGCCTGCTCGATACCGCTGATGGCACTGACGAGCACTGGGCCACCGCGGTAAAAGGTCCCGCGATACATCATCTGCCAAAGGTGCTCTATGCGGCGGGGGTCCTGTCCGACAAGCCATCCCTCCAGCTCTTGCACGGCTTGTATCGTGGTGCGCGCCCGCCCTTCCACAATGGGCTCGCCGAGCCCAACTAAGCCCTCGTCGGTATGAACCTTGAGGAAGACCCAGCGAGGACGAACGGACAGGAACTCGAGCTTCGTGATCTTCATCCCAGACTACCTCACCAACTCACATACTGTTCCGCGCCAAGACTTGCTGCGAAGCCGCCTCCGTCGCCTCCCACGATCGGAATAGGCAGCAGAAATGGGGCTTCGAGAAGGCAAAACGTCGTTCGTAGCCCCCTTGCGCCCGCACCATTGCTTACTAGCGCCAGAGCCACAGAATTCTGTTGGTGTCCGTAAGTGGGGTGGGCAGGAGAAAGAGGGTGGTTCTCCGACAAAGGACCAACCGGACGATGACGGACAACCCAACGATAGCTTCTCCCTGCTGGAGAGATAGGCGACTGCCTGGCTGCCGAGGAGCACTCAGGGCGCTTAGCGCGTTTATAGACCTCTTCCTGGGCTCTGTCAAGTGCACGTCCGCGAGCGGAAAAAACACTGGGGCACCGAGCTTCTCAGGATAGCCAGTTTGCACCACGCTAGGCCGCCAGTGCCTTGCTATAGTACAATGCACCCGACCAACGGTTGCGTTGGCGATGACAGCCAGCGAAACCGAGCGGGCCCAGGCGAACAGTGGCCCGCTACTCTAGCTCATGAAGGAGGCTGCTACTTGAGCGCGAAACTGGGCTTGATCGGAGTTGGCCGTATGGGAATTCATATGGCGACTAACCTGGTCAGCAAAGGGTTCGACCTGACAGTGTACGACATCGTGCCCGCACATGTTGAGGACGCGGTGCGGGCTGGCGCGAAGGGCGCTCGCTCGGCGGCAGAAGTGGCACAACAGGCGGAGATCATCCTAGCGTCTTTGCCTGGCCCGGCGGATGTGGAATCGGTCTTTCTGGGGGCCGGCGGCGTGCTGGAGTTCGCTCGCCCTGGCACTATCGTCGCCGATACGAGTAGTATCGACCCCGGAACCGCCCAGAAAGTGGCGGCGGCGGCTAAGGCCAAGGGCGTTTCCTACCTCGACGCTCCGGTCAGCGGCGGCACGGTAGGCGCCAAGAATGCCACCCTGACAGTGATGGTTGGGGGAGACCCGGAGACCTTCCAGAAGGTTTTGCCGGTTCTGCAGGCTATCGGGAAGAACATCACCCGTGTCGGGCCCGTCGGTGCAGGCAGCGTGGTGAAGATCGCCAATCAGATGCTGGTAGGGATCACCACCGCAGCGGTATCAGAGGCGATGGTGCTGGGCACCAAGTGGGGGGTGGACCCCAAGGTCATGTACGATGTGCTGAGCACCGGCTTTGCGGGCAGCACTATCCTCAGCCGTCACGTGCCGAATTTCATTCTAAAACGCAACTTCGAAGCCGGTTTCACCGTCAACCTGCTGAGTAAAGATGTGACTCTTGCCACCGGCTTGGGCCGCAGCCTGGGCGTGCCGCTACCAGTGACCGCCCTCGCCGGACAGATCCTGGAGGCCGCTAAAGCGGCCGGCCTGGGCGACAAGGACATGTCCTCGGTAGTGACCCTGCTGGAGAAGCTCTGCGGGGTGGAAGTGAAGGCAAGCGAGTAAGGGGACAGCCGGAGGCGTAGGCAGGGCCCGCCCTCGCCACGCCATAAGGTCGAGAGTGTTTCAGGGCGTCGGTGTCGCTGCTGTCGGCGTCAGACTGGTTACGCCTGAAGCCAGCACCCAGGTGTTGCTGGGGCGATCCGCGTCGGGACTGTTTTCAACGGAGACGATCACCCCGTTGGCGTAGAAGTCTGCTGTGGCTCTGACCAGCTTGAGGCTCGGCGAGGGAGGAAGCTCGCCCACTTTCATGCGCTTGCCTTCGCTGAGGTTGACCACCCAGAGGATGTAGACTTTGCCCTTGGGCGGAGGGGGCGCCCGATATGTGATCTGAAGTTGCGTTGTGCTCGGGTCTGGGTTGAAGTAGGCCACGTTGACCTCGCGGTCCGGCGGGGCCACGCAGCTTGTCAGCAGCCACAGCAAGATCAAGAGCAGCGGAGTCATGCTCGCAAGACGTTTCACTCTTCCACACGCAGAGCCAAGGTCAACGGCGGGAGAGCGCAGCCCCAAAAGGTCTCTAAGAACGCTGTTCAGCCTTTGCGAGGAGCCGGAAGCTCTTCATCCGCCGCTCAATAGTAGGGGCAAGTCCCGTGCCCCGATTATGAGGTTACGGTTGAGCAGGCTTGCGCTGTTCCCACTTGTCTTCGGCTGGCAGCACGGAGCCGGAGGGCGGTGTGCCAAACATCCAGAAGAGTACCAACTCCTCATCACCCACGTTGGTGGTCTGATGTGAGCAGTTGGGCGGGATGTATACCACGTCGCCCTTCTCCATTGCAAAGGGTTGGCCGCCGAGCACGATCCGTCCTCGTCCAGCCACCACGTAGTACAGTTCTTCCTGATCGTGGATGTCCTGTTTCGAGGTCAAGCCGGGCTTGAGATAATACATGCCGGCCATCAGGTTCTGCGCGCCGCAGAGTTCTTGGTTGACTACCGGTACCAGGGTTGCGGGGGGATTGGGACGCTCGAAGTGCGGCAGATCGTCGGGATCGACTACCCAGGGTTTCGGCTCCGCCATTGGCATTCCCTCCTCACCGATGATTGAGGCTAATCTACTCTGGCGGCTGCGGGCTGTCAACGCAGCCGCCTGTCTAGCGCAGGAGGAGCAGCGGAGGATGACTTCAGCGCGCTCGCAAGCGAGAGTAACGAATGCGGCCGCTGGCCAGGGCATCGGCACGTTCGTTGTGTCGAAGGCCGCAGTGGGCGGGGACCCAAGAGGCAGTCAGGTGAATGTCTTTGGCCACCAGCATCTCTCTTACCTCTGCCCAGAGGCCATGGTTATCGTTGGCTCGGCAGCCTGCCCGGACGTGGTCGACAAGGTACCGACTATCGCTCTGCAGACCGAGGTTCGCGCCCACTGGCAGGCAAGCCAAGGCGGCTAGGAGGCCACAAACCTCGGCTCTGTTGCTGGTGGTGGCGGGTATCTCTCCGTGCATTTCCCAACGTTCGCCGCGCGATCCGAAAAGGATGGTTGCCCAGCCGCCGGGTCCCTCCGGGCTGTGCGCCGCGTAAGGAGTGCAGCTTCCGTCGGTGAAAGCAACGAAATGTCGGCCGTAGCGTCCGCTGGCAAGCTCGTGCTTGACCTGCAGTATGGCGTCGATGATGGCCAACAATTCGTAGCTTGCGCTAGCGAAGGCTGCCTCCTCGGCCGCTGTGTGGAAGTATTGTCTCATTATGCTCCTTCTGCCTGCCTGTGTACTCCATCGTTCGTGGCCGCTCTTGCCGGCGCTTGCCGGAAGAGCATCAGGGCGAACTGCAGCCGATCGTCGCTCGGTCGTGGGCGAAAGCCGAGGGGCGGAGCCGGGGGCAGGTAGTATCGTAGTGCTGGACATCCGATGAGCTGGGCAGCCGCCCCGAGGGCAGATAGGCGGCCCAGCTCATCGTTAGTTCATCGGTAGTAGCCGGGACCAAGGGCCAGAATCGGTTAGCGCTTGGTGTACTGAGGCGCCTTGCGGGCCCGCTTGAGGCCGTACTTCTAGCACTCCTTTACTCGGGGGTCGCGTGTAAGCATACCTGCCTTGCGCAGGGTTGGTTTGTTGCTCTCATCAGCAAGAACCAGGGCTCGCGCCAGGCCGTGGCGAATAGCCCCCGCTTGGCCGCTGAAGCCACCACCGATCACTTTGACGGTGGCGCCGAACTTGCCCACCAGGTTGGTAAGGCGCAAGGGGGCGAGGGCAATGGCCTGCGTGGACTCGGTAGGAAAAACCTCAGCCAGGGGTTTGCCGTTAACAACTACTTCTGTGCCGCCAGGGAAGAGCCGCACGCGGGCGATCGCTGTTTTTCGCCGCCCCGTAGCATACACATACCCTTTGTTCATCAAGTCTCTCATCCCTTCCGTTAGGTCTGGTAGAAGCAACGCGGTCTCTGTTGATCGAGTGACTCAGCCTAGAGCGCCAGTTCCGAGGGCTGCTGAGCCTGATGCGGATGGTCGGGGCCAGCGTAGACCTTGAGCTTCTGGAGCATATCGTCGCCCAGCCGGATATGGGGCAGCATGCCCTTCACTGCCCGCTCGATCACTCGCTCGGGGCGCGTCGCAAGCACGGTGCGCAGCGAATCGCTGCGAAGGCCCCCCGGGTAACCTGAGTGCCGGTAGTACCTTTTCTGATCGAGCTTCCGACCGGTGGTGCGCACCTTTTCCGCGTTCACCACGATCACGTAGTCGCCCACATCCAAGTGTGCGCTGTAGGTAGGTTTGTGCTTACCTTTCAGGATTTGAGCGACGCGAGAAGCCAGGCGTCCAAGCGTCTGGTCAGCAGCATTGATCACATACCACCGCCGCTCGATCTCGTTTGCCCTTACGGAATGTGTTCGCATCCGATTCTCTCCCTTAGTAGTACACCTTCATCAAGCATAGCCCTCTAGCCGGCGCGGCGGGGCCAGCCATTCCTCGATCGCGGGCTCGCAAAATGGCGGCGAAGCGCTCAACTCCTATCCTTCCCGTCCCCACTTGCAGCAGCGTTCCCACCAGGTTGCGCACCATATGGGGCAAGAACGATCGAGCCCTGAAATCGAAGTATATCTTATCACCATCCCTCTCGCAACCAGCCTGCTCGAGGCAGCGGACGGTAGACAATGCTCGTTCGCCAGCGCCGGCGAAGGAGGCGAAGTCGTGCTCGCCAATAAGCAACCGACAGGCTTCACGCATCGGCTCCAGGTCAAGCTTCCGAGCGAAATGGTAGCAGTACTGTCGGCCGATAGCAGGCGGAGCCTCGCGGTTGAGCACCGTATAGCGGTACTCCCGGCTCCTGGCGCTGAAGCGAGCATGAAAGCGATCTTCCGCTTCCTCAGCCTCCAGCACCACGATGTCTTCAGGCAAGTGAGCGTTCAGCGCTCGTCCCAAGGCAGTCGCTGAATGGGGCCAATGGCAGCGGAAGCTGACTACCTGGCCCAACGCGTGAACGCCGGCGTCGGTGCGCCCCGCCCCGACAACTCGAACGGGCTGGCGCAGGACTTCCCGCAGCGCCCGCTCGAGCTCGCCCTGGATGGTAGGTCCCTCGGCCTGCACCTGAAAGCCGCGATAGGCCGTGCCATCATACTCGAGCGTGAGCTTGAGGTTACACATGTGGGGCGGGCCTCGCTTCTCTTCCGCAGCCAGGCCACCGTCCTTGGCCGCGAAGCTCGGTTGGCAGCTTGCACCTCAAAGACCGTTCGGACGGCTCTGGCTCAAGCAACCAGCTCGATGATGGCCATCGGAGCAGCGTCCCCCAGGCGTGGCCCCAGTTTCACGATACGAGTATAGCCGCCCGGTCGATCTGCCAGACGCGGCGCCAACACGTCGAAGAGCTTCTGCACGATCTTGGGATCGTAGAGCAGGGCCGCCGCCTGGCGTCTGGCGTGGAGATCTCCGCGCTTCCCCAAAGTGATGATCTTATCGACCTGGGCCTGTATTTCTTTCGCCTTGGGCTCTGTGGTCCGAATCCTCTCATACCGCAATAGGTCGGTAATAAGGTTTCGGTACAGGGCCCGGCGATGGCTCGTTTCGCGGCCGAGCTTTCGGCCGGCAATTCCATGGCGCATCTACCGAACGCCCTCCCTTTACTCGTCTTCCTCTTCGTCGTACTGGTCGTACTCTTCTTCGTCCTCGAAGTCCTCGAAGCCTTCTTCCTCTTCCTCCTCGCTCTCTAGGCTTTCGCCCTCCTCAGCCTCGCCGCGCTCGCCCGCTTCCTCCAATTCCTCACCGAAGCCGGCCTCTCCCGGTGGTGCCAGGCGCGAACTCTCGATGAAGCCACGGGCAGCCAGTCGCTCACGCAATTCTTCGAGGGACTTCTTGCCGAAGTTGCGCACACCCAGCAGGTCGTCTTCGCTCATCTCCAGCACTTGGCCCACTTTGGTAATGCCAGCTCGCTTGAGGCAGTTGTAGGCGCGCACC
>Ga0123519_10011825_pt1 | contig 12802 bp, 15 predicted proteins | sample YelNatPaOPRAMG02_FD_87396 | JGI IMG/M metagenome (GOLD analysis project Ga0123519, IMG submission 87396) | Hot spring microbial communities from Yellowstone National Park - Yellowstone National Park OP-RAMG-02 (version 2) | ecosystem: Environmental > Aquatic > Thermal springs > Hot (42-90C) ...
CTTATGTTGGTCGCCTCGTAGGAAGGCTTCAGGGTCAGGTAGGGGTTATGGAAATCGCCCCTTACCCCCAGCCTCTGGAACTGTTCCGACTGCCGCTGCACGAAGTGAAGGGCGTAATCGCGGCAGCGGCGGCGGATCTCCATGGGCTCCAGCTTGCCCTTCTCCTCACCCAGCCGCTTCTCCACCTCGTGCTCTATGGGCTGCCCGTGGCAGTCCCAACCCGGGACATACGGGCAGTAGTAACCTCGCATGCTCTTGTACTTGATGATGATGTCCTTGAGGATCTTGTTCAGCGCGGTCCCCAGGTGAATGTCTCCGTTGGCGTAGGGTGGGCCGTCGTGGAGGATGAAGGGGGGCCGGTCGCGGGTCTTTTCGAGCACCAGACGGTAGATGTCCCTTTCCCTCCAGAACCTCTGGATCTCCGGCTCCCGCCGGGGAAGGTCCGCTTTCATGGGGAAATCGGTCTTCGGGAGGTTTAGCGTCTTCCGGTAGTCCATGTTCCAGAAACTCCCTACTCCTCGTCGTTTTGCTCCATTATTAGCACGCAGGGTTGTACCACGCAATATCGAGCACTGTACGGTGGAGCCCAAAGGCGGGCGCCTTTACCACAACCGACTTTCGCGCCGCCCGGGCGTAGGCTTAAGATGGTGGGTATGAAAACTGGGGATGCTGACCGCGTTCTGCGACCCGTTTCGGGATGCCTCAAGGCCTCGCCCCGGGGCGCGCTCCTGTTAATCAAGGTCTATCCGGGGTCGGAGCGGAGCCTCCTGGACGGGATGACCGGGGAGCGGCTTCGGGTCAGGGTGCGCGCCCGTCCCGAGAAGGACAGGGCCAACCGCGAGGCCCTATCCCTGCTCTCCCGCGCCTTGGGCATACCCGTCTCACGACTGGAGATCGTGCACGGCAAGACTTCCCGCGACAAGACGGTACTTCTGCACAACCTGGAGGTCGCTCAGGCCGAATCCAAGCTTTCTTCGGCCCTTACCCCCGGGGAATGAGTATCACGTGGTCGCGCGCCGCGCAACCCCACGCACCCGCGACCAGCGGGAACTCTTCCATCCGGGATGATATAGTTTACTGATAACTAATTTATAGTAAACTATACTTTGTTCTCACTCCCAGAAGAAGTGCTTCTCCTTGGCCTCCCTTTCCGGCTGCACCGGTGCCTCTTCCGGAGGTGACGGCTCCGGAGGCGCCGGTTCCGGTGCCATGCCGGGGGCACCGCTAACCCCCGTGTCCCCGAAGCCCGGTGATACCAGCGGTTCCGGGGCTGGTCCCGCCGCGAGCTGCGGCTCAGGAACCGGCGGCGCTTCCCTTTCCGGGGAGGGTTCCGGGGGCACCGTCGGGGGGCTCATCGTCCCCAGCCCAGGCGCCCCGACCGGAAAGGTCTCCGGTGCGGCAGCCGGCCTTTCCGCCAGCGGTTCCTGTTTCGGTGGTGGCGGTGGAGGAGCCACCGTCAACTCCGGCGCCGCCGCGCGCTCCGCGGCGGGGGCCGCCGCCTCCGCCGTCAGTGCGGCGGGCTCCACCTCCTGCAGGCGAGCCTCATATTCACGCAGCAGGGAGAGGTTCTTGTCCAGCATCTCCCTGATGGTGGCCAGATAGTTCGAGACCTGCTCCCTCAGCCCGGCATAGAGCTGGGAGATGCGCACCTTCTCCGCCTTGGCCTCCTCCAGGATGCGCAGGCTCTGTTCCTGGGCTTCCCTAATCTGGGTCTCCGCCTGCATCCTGGCTTCCTGCACTATGTTGTCCGCGCTCTTCTGTGCGTTTATGATGGCGTTCTGGAGGGTCTGCTGCATGGAGTCGAACTGCGCCACCTTCTCCCGCATGGACTCGATCATCTCCGACTGCTCCTGGTGGCGGTGCAACAACCGGTCCAGTTCGTCCGCCACCAGGTCCAGGAAGGCGTCGACCTCCTCCTTGTTGTAACCACCGACGCGAACCGTGCTGAACTCCTTGTGATGAATATCCATGGGGCCTATAGCCAACTCGACCGCCTCCTTTACCCGCATCCGCGTCCCCGACCGGGGACGATCCTCTTGGACCCGGTTAAGCCTCGCGATATTAATCTATCGGTCGGCGAGCTCATATAAATAATTCCCTTACCAGCCACTGCAGGAACACTATGACCACGATGGCCACCATGGGGGAGATGTCCAGGCCCATTCCCGACCCCACAGGAATGACCGGTATGAACCTCCGCAACGGGGAAAGCACCGGTTCGGTGAGGTCGTAGACCAGCACCAGCAGGGAGCGCACGGCCCGCGGCCACCGTACCGGCAGCCAACCGGAAAGGGCGCGGATTATTATCATCCAGGTGTACACGAGAAGCACCCACCATACTATCTCACCTGCCAGCCGCACTTCAGACCTCCCGGGCCCTGCGATAGGCGGCGTCCACGGCCCTGAAGAAGGCGGCGCGCAGGCCGGCCTCCTCCAGCGCCTCCAGCGCCATGATGGTCGCACCTCCGGGAGAGGTGACCATGTCCTTGAGGCGAGCCGGCTCCAGCCCGCTTTCCCTGAGCATGACCGCCGCTCCCAGCATGGTGCCCGCCGTCAGCCGCAGGGCCAGCTCCCGCTGTAGCCCCAGCTTGACCCCCGCGTCGGTCATGGCCTCCGCTACGAGGTAAAAATAGGCGGGCCCGCAGCCGGATAGTGCCATGGCCGCGTCCTGGTAGCGCTCCTCCACCTCGTGGACGTCCCCCAGACAGCGGAAGATACCCAGCGCCCGCGAACGGTCCTCTTCGCCCACGAAGCGCCCGTAGCTGAGCACGGAGACCGCCGCCCCCACCAGCGCCGGGTTGTTGGGCATCACCCGTACCACGGGCGTCCCTCCGGGGAGCAGACCCTCGATGAAGGAAGTGCTCTTGCCCATGGCGATGGAGATAACCGTCCGTCCCGCCGGTATGGACCCGGCCACCTCCTTCAGCACCTCTTCCAGATTCTGGGGTTTGACGGCCAGGATCACCGTCTCTCCCTCCGCCGCCGCCTCCCGGTTGGATACGGCGGCGTTCACCCCGTAAGCAGCCACCAGGTGTTCCAGGCGGGAGCGGTCCACGTCGTAGACCAGGATCTCATCCCCCCTCGCCCAGGACGCCTTGAGAAGGCCGGAGACGATGGCCTCGGCCATCTTTCCGCCGCCCAGGAAGGATACTCTCTTCATCCCCCACTCCAGGTCGCCGGTCGCCCGTCAGAACTGGTTGAAGAATCCCCTTTCCCGCAGCCACCTCTTGTCCTCCGCGGAGACCTCCACGTTGTGCGGAGTGAGCAGGAAGACCTTCTCCGCCACCCTCTGGATACCCCCGTCGAGGCCGTAGGTGAGGCCGCTGGCGAAGTCGATGAGCCTCTTGGCCAGTTCCGGCTCCGCCTGCTGGAGGTTGATTATCACCGGGATGTCCGCCTTGAACTTCTGCCCTATCTGCTCCGCGTCGTTGAAGGATTTGGGCTCCACCATGTGCACGCGCACCTGCCTGCTGGGGACCGGCTGCAGGGAGGAGACCCGGGCCTCCTCGCGCAGTCCCCTCCGCGCGTGCACCGTTTCCATGGCCTCCGGCTCGTCCTCGTACGCCAACATCTCGTCAAACTCGTCGTCCTCCACCAGGCCGAGATAGATCAAAGCTCTGCGGAAAAATCCAGCCATGTCCTTACCTCCCGTCCATCATGTCTCGGAGAAGATGGCCGTGCCTACACGCACCAGGTTCGCTCCCTCCTCCACCGCCACCTCGAAATCCTGGCTCATGCCCATGCTCAGCACATCCAGCGCGGCCCGGGGATATCTCTCCCTCAGGCCGTCCCTTATCTCCCTGAGGCGGCGGAAGTAGGGCCGTGCCATCTCTCCGGCTGCCTGCAGCGGGGCCATGGTCATCAGGCCGCGCACCGCCAGGTTCTCCATGTCCAGCAAACTCTCCAGGAGGGCCTCCGCATCCCGCGGAGCCACGCCGTACTTGGTCTCCTCGCCGGAGACGTTGACCTGCAGGAGCACCTCCTGCACCACGCCCAGGCTCCCCGCCCTTGCGTTCATGGCTTCCGCCAGAGCCAGGCTGTCCACGGAATGCACGAGGGCCACTCTTCCCACCACCATATTAACCTTATTCCTCTGCAAATGGCCAATGAAATGCCACTCGAGGCCCTCGTCCTCCAGATCCCGCAGTTTCTGCCGGAGTTCCTGGGCGCGGTTCTCGCCGAAGACCTTCTGCCCGGCCCGCGCCGCCTCCCGGATCTCGTCGGGGCTCCTGTTCTTGCTCACCGCCACCAGGGTCACCTCCGCCGGGTCGCGGCCGGCGGCGATGGCCGCCTCGGCGATACGCTTCCTGACCTGGAGCAGGTTCTCCGCGATGCCCACCGGCCGTCACTCCTCGAAACCCACCGCCTTCACGCCGGGCATCCGGTTTATCCTCTCCAGCATGCCCATGAGATCCACCTTCCCCGAGACGTTGGCCCGGAAGAGGAAGGTACACTCCCCCTCTCCCTCGCCGCATTCCTGGTATCTAAGGAGGACCGAGGGCACGCGGTACTGGGCGAACAGCGCCTGCAGGTCCTCCACCAGCCGCTCCCTGGGCACGGCCCTGATGGTGAAGTAGAGGCGGCGTTTCTGGAAACGGGAGATGACGGCGCTCTCGAACCAGGGCAGGGCCACCAGGACCAGCAGTATGATACCCGTGCAGTAGGCCGCCGTGGCCGCGTATCCCGCCCCCGCGGCCATTCCCACGGCCGCCGTCGCCCACATGGTGGCCGCGGTGGTTATGCCCACCACGTGGGTTCCCCCGTAGACCACGATCACCCCGGCGCCCAGAAAACCTATGCCCACCACTATCTGCGCTGCCACCCTGGCGGTATCCGCGCCCTCGAAGGCGATGAGGGACATCACGGTGAAGAGCGCCGCCCCCAGGGATACCAGGATATAGGTGCGGAAACCGGCCGGCCGGTCGCCCCTCTCCCTCTCCATGCCTATGAGGCCGCCGCAGGCGACGGCCAGGAGCAGTCTCAGCACGATATCCGTCTCTTTCACCGCCATCACCTGTACCCGTAGGCTATGCGGAAGTCGTCGAACTCACCGGTGGGGGTCTCCCATTCCACCTCCACGCCGGTGACCCTCGAGGAGGGAGAGCCTTTCCAGCACCACTCGACCATCCTTCTCACCGCCTCCTCCTCCCCCTCAAAGACCGCCTCCACCCTTCCGTCGGGGTTGTTGCGCACCCATCCCTTCACCCCCAGGCTCCGTGCCATGTCCTGGGTGTAGGAACGGAAATAGACCCCCTGCACCCTGCCGCTCACCAGAACGTGCGCCCTGGCCTGCATGCGTCCCGTCCTCACACCTCCTCCAACAGGTAGAGGAAAGATCCCTGCCTTCCCGTCCGACCCTCCCTGCGGAAGGAATAATACTCCGGACGACAGCAGGTGCACTCCCCCAGTCGCACGATGTTCTCCTCCCTCAAGCCCGCTTGGAGCAGGTTGACCACGTTGGCCCGGGCGATGTCCAGGCGCCACCCTCCTTCATCCCTTATCAAGACGTCCCATTTCTCACCGAATTTTTCGACGAAGGCCGCGGCTCTGCCTTCATCCACCCGGTAACAGCAGGGACCGATGCAGGGCCCCAGCACCGCCCTGGCCTCCTCCACGCCCGCATCCAACTCCTCGCGCAGCCTGCGCACCGTCTCCCCCGCGATGTCCCCCAGGGTCCCGCGCCATCCGGAATGCACGAGGGCCACCGTGCGCGGTGAGGGGAAGAAGAGAGCCAGCGGGAGGCAGTCGGCGGTGAGCACTCCCAGCACCACCCCGGGACGGTCGGTGTACAGCCCGTCGACCTGGGGCACGGTGCGGGGTTCCCGTGCCGGTTCTCTCCCCACCGCGGCCACCCTCGTCCCGTGCACCTGCCCCATGAAGACCATGTCCCCCGGCGCCACTCCCAGGTAAGCGGCCGCCATCTCCCGGTTGGCCCTGACGTTCTCCTCCCGGTCGCCGACCGCCAGGGAGAGGTTCATGGAGGCATAGGGCGGAGGGCTCACCCCGCCGCGACGGTTGCCGAATACCAGCCTCACTCCCTCGCCGAGGAGAGCTCCCGACTCTATCCAGCCCGGGTCGCCGTACACGTCTGCCAGCTATTTCCCGCCGCCCTGCGGCTCCAGCATCTCCAGCAACACCTTGTGTATGCGCCTTCCGATGACCTTCTGGGCGGTAAGGCGCATCCCCTCGAAGGTGACCGCCTCCCCCTGCTTGGGAATCTTTCCCATGAGATTGTACATCAGCCCTCCCAGGGTATCCCACTCGTGGGCGGGGAGGGTGGTCCCCAGGAGCTCGTTCAGATCGTCTATGGAGATGCGCGCGTCTATGGCATACCTCCCGTCCCCCAGGCTCTCGAACATCTGGGTCGCGCTGTCGTACTCGTCGAAGATCTCGCCGACGATCTCCTCCAGGAGGTCCTCTATGGTCACCAGCCCCGACGTCCCTCCGTATTCGTCCAGGACGATGGCCATATGGATGGTCATGGTCCGCAGCTCGGTGAGCAGTTCCAGCACCCTCTTGCTCTCGGGGACGAAATAGGCCTCCCGCACCAGGTCTCCCACCCTGGCGTCGCTCTGGCCCCTCTTCAGGTAGGGCAGGAGGTCCTTGGCGTAAAGCACCCCCACGATGTGGTCGAAATCCTTGCGGTAGACGGGGATGCGGGAGAACCCCGTCTTGAGTATGGTCTCCAGCGCCTCCTCCATGCTGGCGTTCTCCTCCAGCATCACCATGTCCGTGCGGGGGACCATGACCTCGCGCACCACCGTGTCCCCGAACTCGAAGATGGAATGGATGAGCTTCTTCTCCTCCTCCTCGATGACGTCCTGCTCCTCGGCCACCGTCACCAGGGTCTTGATGTCCCCCTCGGTGACGAATGGCCCACCCTTCAGGGTCTGACCACCGAAAGCCCTGATGACCCCGTTGGAGACGAAGAGCAGCACCCGGACCAGCGGGTAGAAGACGGCGGATATCCACTTCACCGCCGGCGCCAGCCGCAGGGCCACCTTCTCGGGATCGCCCGCGGCATAAGTCTTGGGGGCCATCTCGGAAAGGATGAAGATGAGGAAGGTCATCACCCCGGTGGCCACCGCCGTGGCCAGGGGCAGGCCCAGTTGCAGGGCGAGACCGGTGGCGATGGCCGAAGCGCCCACCTGCACCAGCAGGGTCAGCATGAGGATGGTGGAGAGGAAGCGGTTGGGCTGCTTGAGCAGGCTGTCAAGGATGGCTGCCCTCCTGTCCCCCTGCTCCAGGAGAGACCGGATGCGTATCCGGCTCACCCCCATAAGGGAGATCTCCGCCGCCGCCAGGAAGGCGGCCACCGCGAGCAGCAGGGCCAGGGAGACCAGTCTCCAGGCCAGCTCCCCTGTCTCCACCGCCAGAACCGGTATGGGGTGAAGTGTGGCCGAGGTCATCTCCTTTTCTCTTCCTCCTCCGTCGTCACCTACGACCCGGTACCTTACCGCCTCCTCTTTACCCGCGGTGCGGCGGCGACAGGCGCACGGGTTCCCTTATCCCCATGATCTCCGCGGCCCTGGACCTCATCTTCTCCTCGCCGCCGGGGTCGGCGTCGTCGTACCCCAGGAGGTGCAGCACGCCGTGCACGGCCACCAGCTCCAGCTCCCTCCCCGGCGGCACGCCGTAATCCTCCCTGTGGGCGGCCACGAACGGGGGGCAAACCACGACGTCTCCCAGCAGGTAGCCCTCCCCCGTCTCCTCCCCCATGGGGAAGGCCAGCACGTCCGTGGGCCCCTTTCTTCCCAGGTACCGCTGGTTGAGCTCGCGCATCTTATCCTCGCCCACGGCGGTCAGGGAGACCACCGACCGCCGCGGCGCCCCCTCTTGCCGCATGGCCCGCCGGCAGCTCCGGCGCAGGCGGAGCGCTCTCATCTCCGGGAAGCCCCCGTCGTTGACGACCACCCGCATCAGGCGCCCTCTCCCTTGACCAGCGTCGGGTACTCGGGCCTTTCGTGGTACATGCCGCAGAGCACGCGGGTGAAGGCCATGATGATCCTCTCCACCTCCCCCATGGTGAGGTTGCATTCGCTGAGCTGCCCGTCGTCCAGGCGTTCCTTGATCATGGTGCGCACTATCTGCTCCAGCTTGACGGGCGTCGGCCTCTCCACCGCCTTGGCCGCGGCCTCCACGGCGTCGGCCAGCATGACTATGGCTGCCTCCTTGCTGCGGGGTTTCTCCCCCGGGTAGCGGAAGCGGCTCTCGGACACCCTTTCCCTCCCGTTGCGCTCCTTGAGGGCCTGGGCATAGAAGTAGCGGATGAGGGAGGTCCCGTGGTGCTGCTTTATGATGTCCACGATCTCCCGTGGCAGCTTGTGTTCGCGGGCCATCTCCACGCCTTCCTTCACGTGAGCGCTTATCACCAGGGCGCTGAGATTGGGGTTGAGCTTGGCGTGACTGTCAAACCCACTCGGCTGGTTCTCCACGAAGAACGACGATCGTTTCACCTTGCCCACGTCGTGGTAGTAGGCCCCCACCCGGGCCAGCAGGGAGTCGGCCCCTATGCTCTGCGCCGCCGCCTCCGCCAGATTGCCCACCACTATGCTGTGGCTGTAGGTGCCCGGCGCCTTGGAGATGAGCTCCCGCATGAGGGGATGTTCGGGTGTGGTCAGCTCCAGCAGGTGGAGGGGGGTTATCTTTCCGGAAATCCTTTCCAGCACGGGGAGGGCCCCTATGGCCAGCAGGGTGCAGAATATGCCGTTACCCAGCCCCAGGGCCCCCGCCACCATGACGAAGTATATGTCCCGCATCAGGGATGCGGCCAGCATGCACACCACGGCCATGAACACCGAGAGCTCGAAGCCGACCCGGAAGAGGTCCTCGCGCCTCCTTATGCCCGCGGCCAGGGCGCACGCCGCAACCCCTCCGCAGAAGGCGGCGGCGGTGAGGGGGAAGTTCCCCTTGAGCAGTATCCCGGCCAGGATGCCGCCCAGCGCGGTTATGAGCAGCGCCAGCTGGCGGTCGAGGAAGATGCCCAGCGAGAGTCCGACCAGCGGCAGGGGGACCAGGAAACCCCACATGGGGTCCTGGTCGGCGAAGAGGGCGAAAAGCCGCGCCAGGAAGGTGAAGACCAGGAAGACCAGGCAGAGGGCGGCCACCGTCCTGTCCTCGGCGGCCGGCCAGTTCGGCTGGCGCCGGAAATAGACCATGACCACGAAGTAGAGCACCAGCACCAGCAGGGCTATCCCCACCAGCGGTTGATAACCTCCCACGGGAGAGAGCGATCCCGCCTCGCCGAGGGAGGCCAGTATGAGGGGGGTGATGATCTCCCCCTTCTCCACTATCTTCTGGCCCACGGCGTAATGCACGAAGACCGGCTGCACCGCCCGGGCCGCTTCTTCCATGTCCCTTTCCACGGTGGCGGCGGCGTAGGCGGTGTTGGTCCTCAGGAAGGCCTCACCGAGATCGGCGACGGCGCGGCGGAACTCCTCCGACAGCGGCAGCTCCTGCGCCTTGCGGCGCAGCTCGCGGCGCACGTCCTCCAGGTTGTCGTAGGAGACGGGGCGCGACATCTCTGCGGAGAGCAGCTCGGCGGTCACGCTGTAGAGCAGCCTGGCGTCCTCCCTGGAGGACCTGGCCAGGAGGTCCAGGGTATCGGCGTCCAGGTCCAGTTTCTCCCTCTCCTTGAGGGCCTTGAGCTCCCCGGCCATCTCCGCCGCCGTGCCCCGCATGACCTCCACCTCGGCGAACAGCCCCTCCAGCCTGGCCAGGGCCTCCGACCTGGCCTGCGGGTTGACGAAGATGTCGCGGACGCGCTCGCGCTCGCGCTGGCGCATGCGCTCCGTGTTCTCCTCGTCCAGAACGTCGAAGTCGCGGGGGGAGATGACCGTCTCCGTGCTGGGCTTGCCCACCTCGAACCGTGCCGCCCGGGGCAGGTATTCCAGGACCACCAGCGCCAGGACCACGCAGACGGTGAGGAGCGAAAATAAAAGCGACCTCCGCTTCCCCGCGGGGGGGATGAGTCGCTGCCAACGCCTGTATCTTGACCCTTCCTTATCGTCCATGACCTCTTCCGGACCTTATTCTACACCAGCGGGGCCTTTCATGCCTCCGCTTCTCCGCCTGTCGTCCCTCCCCGGTCGTCGTAAAGGCGGTAAGCCCGCACGATCTCCTGGACGATCTTGTGCCGCACCACGTCCCGCTCGTCGAGGTAGACGAACTCTATCCCTTCGATGCCCGTCAGGATCTCACGCACCACGTTCATCCCCGAGCGCTGCCCGCCCGGCAGGTCTATCTGGGTGATGTCCCCGGTGACCACCGCCTTGGAACCGAACCCCAGCCGGGTGAGGAACATCTTCATCTGTTCCGGCGAGGTGTTCTGGGCCTCGTCCAGCACGATGAAGGAATCGTTCAGGGTACGCCCCCGCATGTAGGCGAGGGGAGCCACCTCTATCACTCCCTGCTCCATGTACCTGGTGAACTTCTCCACCTCCAGCATCTCGTACAGGCAGTCGTAGAGGGGCCGCAGGTAGGGATCCACCTTCTGGTAGATGTCCCCCGGGAGGAAGCCCAGTTTCTCCCCCGCCTCCACCGCGGGCCGGGTGAGGATGATGCGCCCCACCTCCCGGGAGAGGAGCGCCTTCACGGCCATGGCCATGGCCAGGTAGGTCTTTCCCGTCCCCGCCGGCCCGATGGAGAAGACGATGATGTTGTTGCGTATGGCCTCCACGTACCTCTTCTGGTTGGGGGTCTTGGGCCGGATGGCCTTGCCCCTCCGGGAGATGATGATGTCCGTGAAGACGTCGGTGGGTTTGAGCTCCCCTTCCGCCAGCACCATCTCTATGGCCTTCTCCACGCTCTCCGGGGTGAGGTCCATCCCCGAACCCAGGAGCATTATCAGCTCCTCGAAGAGCTTCCCTATCGCCTCCAGCTCCTCCTCCTCCTCCCCGTACACGGTTATCTCGTTGCCGCGCACGAGTATGGTGCTGCGGAAGGACCTCTCCACTATCTTCAGGAGCTCGTCCCTCTCCCCCAGCAGGTTGACCATGGGCTGGTTCCCGGGAACCAGTATCTTGAGTTCCCGCCTCGCCTCTTCCCTGGGCTTGGAATCCTCTCCTGCCATCGCGGTTCCCCGCCTCTCGTCCCCTGCCCTAACCTATCCCGGAGGCCAGAGCATCTCCCTCCCGCCGAGAACGTGGAAGTGGAGGTGGAAGACGCTCTGCCCCGCCCCTCTCTCCACGTTGGTCAGCACGCGCACGCCGCTGCCGGCGATGCCCTCATCCTCGGAGACCTTGCGTATGACCTCGAAGATATGGAAAAGCAAGTCCCGGTGTCGTTCCTGCATATCGAAAACGGACCGCAGGTGCTCGTGGGGGATGACCAGCACGTGCACCGGCGCCTGGGGATTGATGTCCCTGAAGGCCATCACCCTTTCGTCCGAGTAGACCACGTCCGCCTTCATCTCGCCCCGCGATATGCGGCAGAAAATGCAGTCTTCCATCTTTTACCTCCCGTGGCTCTCAATCTACCGGGCTCCCTTCCGGGCAGGTCGCCCCCGCAGACCCGCCGGCATCGGCCTGGACCACCTCCGCCCTCCCCTCTCTCCATCCCGAGATGGTAACCGGAAGGAGTTCTCCCGGGCGCGTCTCCCCGCATGGCCTCACCAGTACGGCTTTTATATAGTCTTCGGTGGTTCCCAGTATAAACCTCTCCCCATCCCTTTCCAGTGCCCTTTCCGCCAGCAGCGCCCGCCGTTCCCCGATCCGGCGGAGTGCGTAATCCCGGCGCCAGACCTCCGCCAGCCTGCGCAACCGCAGAGACCGCTCCTGCGAAGCCGCCTCGTCTACCAGCCCCCTCTTCTCCCAGTCCCGCGTCCCCGGGCGCGGCGAGAAGCGGAAGACGTGCACCCTGGCCACCTGCGCGCCCTCCAGCACCTTCACCGTGTTGAGGAAGGCGCGCTCGTCCTCTCCCGGGTAACCCACTATGACCTCCGTGGTCAGGGCGGCCCGCGGCCAGAGCCGTCGCAGAAGGTGCGCGGCCTCCAGGTAATCCTCCGGCCGGTAACCCCTTCCCATCTCCCGCAGTATGCGGGCGTCCCCGCTCTGCAGGGGCAGGTGGAGGTGGGGGCAGACCCTGCCCCGGGAGGACCATTCCTCTATCCATTCCGGTCTCAGGTCCTCCAGCTCCAGCGAGCTCAACCGGAGCCGGAAACCGTCCCCCAGGGAAAGCACCTCCCGCACCAGGGAAGCCAGGTCGTAACCGTCCCCCCACCGGTATCTCCCCAGGTTCACACCGCAGAGAACCAGCTCCCGGCAACCCTTCTTTATCCAACGGGTGACCGTTTCCATGACCTCCGTCGGGGCACGCGACCTCTCCGGGCCCCGCGCCATGGGCACGATGCAGTAGGAACACCCTCGCTCGCAGCCGTCCTGCACCTTCACCAAACCGCGGGTGCGCAGGAACGGCTCCGCCGGGACGGAGGGCTCCCCGGCGGGGAGCATGGCCTCTATCTCCCTCACCCAGTCATCCTTGCGCCGGTTGGGCAACACCGCGCTTACCCCGGGAAGGCGGGCCAGGGACTCGGGGTCCACCTGGGCGTAGCAACCGGCCACCGCCACGGAGCTGGCTCCGCTCCTGGAAAGCCAGCGTATCAACTTTCGGCACTTGCGCTCGCTCTCCGCGGTGACCGCGCAGGTGTTGACCACACAGAGATCTGCTTCCGCCGGGTCCGAGGTCAACTGGTGCCCGGCGGCGGCCAGCCCCATCTTCAGCTCCTCGCTCTCCGCCTGGTTGACCTTGCATCCCAGGGTGAAAACGGCCACCTTCGCCATCCCGCCGCCTCAGATATGTCCCA
>Ga0123519_10011827_pt1 | contig 12801 bp, 9 predicted proteins | sample YelNatPaOPRAMG02_FD_87396 | JGI IMG/M metagenome (GOLD analysis project Ga0123519, IMG submission 87396) | Hot spring microbial communities from Yellowstone National Park - Yellowstone National Park OP-RAMG-02 (version 2) | ecosystem: Environmental > Aquatic > Thermal springs > Hot (42-90C) ...
CCCAGAAAAGTTGACTCTTCTTGAATACCCCCGGAATCGGTGATCACCAGGGCCGCATCCATTTGCAGCCGAAGAAAGTCCAAATAACCAAGGGGTTCCAGCAGCCGGAGTCGGCCGTTTGGCGATATCGAAAAAGCCATCTTCTCCAGGCGGGCCCTGGTGCGGGGGTGAATCGGAAAAAGGAGCGGGATGTCTTTGCTGATGCGCTGCAAAGCCGTCATGATGGCGTTCAGTGACTCTGAATCGTCCACATTGCTGGGCCGATGCAAGGTAACCAGGCCATATTTTTTCGACTGGAGATCAAGGTCCCTGAAAATCCGGCTATCCCTGGCCACGGGTAATAACCGTATGAGCGTGTCAATCATGACGTTGCCGACCAGGTGGATTTTTTCGGAAGGAACTCCTTCCCGCCGCAGATTATCATTGCCATCTTCCGAGGGGGTAAAAAGAAGATCGGCAATCTGATCGGTGAGGAGGCGGTTGATTTCTTCAGGCATGGTGCGGTCAAAGGAGCGTAGGCCCGCTTCCACGTGCCCCACGGCAATCTGGAGCTTGGCGCAGACCAAAGCTGCGGCCACGGTGGAGTTGACGTCCCCATAAACCAGGACCAGATCAGGGCGTTCCCTCAGGACCACCTCTTCCCAAAGCATCATGATCTGGGCGGTTTGTCTGGCATGAGAGCCTGAACCAACTTCGAGATTGATGTCTGGTTCGGGCAGGCCCAGTTGCTGGATAAAAACCTCGGACATATTGGCGTCATAGTGTTGGCCGGTGTGCACCAGAAGCTGTGAAACCCCGGCAAAACCTGAAAGCGCACTTCGCACCGGCGCCACTTTCATGAAGTTCGGACGGGCCCCCACCACGTGGATTATCTTCACTATTACAACTCCGCCACCATTCAATTTTTTTTCTTACCCGGAACTTGTTTCACCCCAGAAAAATCAAGTAATTCTATTAAATCTTGGCGCATGGACTCAATGTCGTTAAAAGGGATAGCAGGCCGATTAAGAAGGTATTTTACCTTTAATTTTAAATTATCCATGGATTTTTTCGCAAAAGGCAAATCCAATCGGTATGCCGTCTCCAACAACTGAAAATCTTCGAGGCCTTTTCGGAACGCCTCCCAGCGCCTGCTGCTGATAGGACCATTTTTGTCTTCATAAACCACAGCAAAATCCGGACGCCGGCCGTCTAGATCATCCCAAGCCGTGGTCCCGGAGGTATCACTATATGACCAGAAACCAATGCCTTTGGCGCCTGCCAACCAAGCGCGCCAACTGAGCAGGCGATAATCGTTCCAGGGGGACGCTGCTTTGGCAGGTGAAGGCGCTCCGGCATAAATCAACCACGGACGGGGAAGAACTTTAAAGAAGCGAACAGCTGACCCAGTAGCACAATCCAGTGCAGGCTGCCAAAAATCAATATACGATGCTAACTTCACTAAATCATATGATCTGGTTATGTGAGTATGGGTTGTGATTGGGTTGGCATATAGCTGAATGTTCGGATTTGTCTCTTTCACCCATTTTGCCAATTCAAGCAAGTAAGGAAGCCCTTCGCCATGAGGCTCATCCACCGGATACAAAGCCCATTGCTGTTCCCATAGCCCAAAACTCTTAAGGAGAAAACTAAGTTTTTTTAACCAGGTTTGCAAGGTAGCTTTTTGCGTGGAAATATCCTGTTGAGAAAGTGGGTTGAGCCATGAGGGCCCTTTCCCTGGTCCCCAATTTAGAAAAAGTAAAATGAGGCCTTTGCCCTGATAAAGAGACACATCACTGGCCAGTTTTTCTGAATCTTGAGTCTGCCAATCACCATTCATAGTAGGCATGGGGATCCTTGATGGATGAATGACAAACATATTAATACCATGGTCTAAGAGGTCCGCCAGGGCCTTTTGTGAATTTTCCCAAATCGGTAGATCATTGGTGTAGGCCCAATTAATGGCCATTGGACGGCAGTTCTCTGGCAACATAATATCAGAGACTTGCAAGGTTACTGGTATCGATCGGACAATATTATGCATTTCATCACGAAATATAATATATAGCTTATGCTTACCTGGAGACATGTTACGCAGGTCGGCCTGAATCCACAGATAAGCTGCTTCCTTTGCAGGTACGGATAGACGATGACCCTCTTCCAGGGGTAAAAGTGGATCAAAAACTTGTGAACCGTCTGCGGCCAGGATCTTGGCAACCTTTCGTAAAGATATTCCGGCTAAAATTCTGGAGTTCCCTTCCAGCGAGATCTCAAATGATTTCCGGGCCTGGCCCAGGTTCAGCATCCCCAAACAGCCATTCTCTCGGTCTTTTCTGGTTCCCTGCAAATACATTTCTTGGGCGGATTGTTTAATAGTCTCCGCCTTCGGATAGAGAGGCAAGTGACCATAGGGATTCTCAACCACCCATACTACCTCCTTTTCTGCTCCGAATACCTTGGTCCACTCCTCCGAAATCTCCTTTGGCAACACAATCTTGGCAATAAGGGATTCACGGTAACGCTCCCGGCTGTCTTTTTCACATGCCTTCAAATCCCCCACTGGAACATGTGCTGCCGTATTAGGGTTATTTTGCCCTGTGGCCAATTGAATCTCATCAATGAATAAATAACTCCCACTTGGCCGGATAACTACGAAGAAGGGAGAATGAATTTCATTAACCTCTAGTGAAATCCAATGATCTTTTCTATCGGCATAATCTTCCTCCTGTATTGTAAATCCTCCGACATGGTAAAATTCCCCCTTTTTTTCCTGGCTATAAATATCAATGCGAGATGGCATATGGACACCAGCCTGGATTCCTCTGGCGGTATGTAAACTTAATTTCCCTGAGATGGTTTTTTCCCCATTCCCCGCTTGCAACAGGAGTTTTACCGGCCCACTTTCAGTCCACCCCACGCATCCTTTCCTTGTCCATATTGGATTCGATTCAATCTTTCCATCCGTAAGCTGTTGGGTGTCCAATGGATCTGTGCAAAGGGGATAATTGGGTTCTGGTGTTAAACTTAAAACTTTAACTGGAATTAAATCAGCGTTGGTATTATAGCAGGCATTCAAAAAGATCAATAATAAGGCTAAAAGTTCGAATATCCTGATAGTTTTTCTCAAGAACATGCCTCAATTTAAATGGTCTTTTTAAATTACGATTTCTCTTTAGGCGAGAGTTCAGTTACGAAAACAAAAAATAATTCTATGTTTCACGGCTTAGCAGTCTTGTATAGTACTCATTAGCAGCCTGCTTTGAGAACTCTTTTTTAAATTTTATGACATTTCTGTTGCCCATACTTCTGGCAAGCCCTGGATCATCAAGGAGTTTTATTATCGCTTGGGCTAATGCAGTGGGATTTTTAGACGGAATGAGAAACCCGTTCTTCCCGTCCTCAATGATGCTGGGTATTGCCCCAATGGGTGAGGCGATAACCGGCAATCCGGCCCGCATGGCCTCCAGGAGGACATAGGGGGATCCTTCTTGATGATATGAAGGCAATAAAAAAACAAAGGCTCGTTGGTAAACCCTTTCCAAGGATTCTCCATCCAAAAATCCCCAAACTTGCACTTTTCCCTGGGGACGAAGCTGGGCTTGGAAGCGCAAGGCTTCCATTTCCGGTCCATCACCGACAAACCATATCGCAAGATCACCCATTTTCCTAAACTGATTAAGCTCGTCAACAGCAGTCAGGATTTCATAAACGCCTTTCTCTTTGACAAGTCGACCAACAAAGAGAAGTATTATCTTAGAATCGGGTAATCTTTTCAGCGGAATGTCCGTTGGCAGGAAATTAGAATATAACTCCCAGGATAACCCAGGAAAAATTCTCTCAAAACCTCTCCCCTGCTCAAGTGAGAGAAAATGACGAGCTTTAGCCTGACCGAGAATTTTTCTGGCAATCTGGCAGAGCAATCTTGTATGCAAGAAAATTATCTCTTCGAATCGGCCCCCGTGGAAAAAAACGCGAACCTTAACCCCCTTTATGTTGCCCAGGCTAAGCAGTATAAGGAGAAGTTTTACAAAGGCGCTGGGGTATATCGAGGTATTTATCCAGACTTGGTCATAATTTCCCTTAGCAATTAATTGTCGAAGTTTCAGGCACCTCCCGGCTACCACCAAGGCCCCGGCTTGCCAGAAACCGCCGGTGGAACCGGGATCAAAGATAGTGGCCTTCTTGAGGGCAGGTAACTGTGAGAGTACGGTCATATGCCGGGCTACCCCCCCGGTCTGCCTTGCTTCCGGGTTTGGCCCGACTATGCAGACTGAATTCCCTGAAGCTATTTCTAATGTCAACGGCTGGAGACTAATCATCTACTACATCCGTTTGAGGCTTCGGATGCAGAACTCGAGCGGGAATCCCACCCACCACGGTATAAGAAGGGACATCATCTAACACCACGGCATTGGCTCCGATAACTGCTTCATCCCCGATAGATACCGGTCCCAAGATCTTGGCCCCTGCACCAATTTTTACCCGATTGCCTATGGTTGGCACTCCCAACTGAGTTCCCGTGCCGCCAATAGTGACCTCCTGCGATATCAAACAATCCTGGCCAACTTTGGCGTCTTTGTGAATCACTACACCAAGCCCGCCATATCCTAACTTAGTGCCAGCTCCAATTTCGGCTGTATGCGGGATAAAGGCAGCATAGATAAATCTGATCCAATAGGTAATTAATCCCGGTAATACCGGAATCTTTTTTTGATAAAGCCAACGGGCGGCTCTATACCAGTACATTGGATCTTTTAGTAAACCAAACATTTTTTCGGATAATTCTTGTTTAATTCGTCTAAATAAAGGTTTTCATAAGCCTTAGCCATTATCCTTATGTCAAACTTTTCCCGTGCCATCTTTCGTCCCATTGCTCCCATTTCCCTGCTGGCCTCCCGGTCCCCTGCCATTTTTATTAAAGCCTGAGCAAGAGAATCCGGGTCCTTAGGTTGAACTAAGAAACCATTGACATTATTCTTTATCAATTCCGGGACACCGCCCACCGCAGTAGCAACCACGGGCTTGCCTGCCGCCATGGCCTCGATTACCGTAAGTGGCAGTCCTTCCCAGTCCGATGACAATACAAAGATATCTGAAGCAGAAAGCAGATCGGCTATGTCTTTTCTTACTCCTAAGAATTTTATATGGCTATTCAAGCCATTTCTATTGACAATTCCCTCTATCTCCGGTCGTAAATCGCCGTCGCCCACCATCAATAATTTCACGTTATTTATTTTTGATAGAACTCTTGAAAAAGACTCTATTAACAGCCGATGGTTTTTTTGAGGAAAAAACCGTCCAACATGGATAATGACTAAACTGTCATCATCAATATTTAATAATATCCTTGTCTTTAACCTCATTTTGTAATTATTTAGATATTTTTCAGTTGAAATACAATTATGAATATGTGATATATTATCAATCTTATAATAGTCCTTAGCAGTGTCACCGATAATTTTAGATATGGCAATCGGTTTATAATTGAATAATTTAAAAGATAGGAAATGAATTATCCGGCCAGCCAGATCAACTTCTTTTCTGGCTATGTTGTGTATCGTATGGATTTTAACGGGTACCTGACATAATATAGATGGGATCAGGGTATAACGAATTGCATAGCGATGAGTATGGATAACGTGGGGTTTGAACCTAATAAAAGTATCATAAAGTCTTTTCACCATTCTCGGGTCGGGTCCTAACTCTTTATCCAGATAAAAAACAGTTATGTTGTTTTCACGAAGTTCTTCCTCAATGTTTGTGCCGCTGAAGGGATACAGGGAACAGGCGGCCATTTCCAACTTTTGCGTATCTTGGGCCAAAAGGAGATCCTTGACCAGCATTTCGGCCCCTCCATAGCCGAAATTGGGGATAATTTGAAGGACTCGTATCTTTTGATTCATGACAAATTATCGAAACAGCCAGCGCACAAGCTCTTCATTATCAATAGCTGAGAGAAAAACCAGATATTATCCATCAGATTTGACCAGCAACAAGATCAGGCCTAATAAAATAGGAAGAAGCTTATTATATTCCCAGGAAATTCCCAATGAAGCAATGAGAAAAGTGGATAATGCTACAAGCAATCCCTTCGCGATCAATTTATCTCGATCAGTGTTATTTTTACTTTTGATAAAAATGAAAAGATCTTTTATATGTCCGTAAAACAACCAGAAAAAAAGGGATAGCCCAACTATACCAAGTTCCCCGAATACGGAGATAAAGCTGTTGTGGGCCACCGCCCCCTGACTGGCAATAGGATTTCCCGCATATTTGGGAAAAACTTCCGCAAAATTGCCTGAGCCTACTCCAAGCAACAAATTATTTATGATAATCTTTATCCCCACGCTCCAGATATAGAACCGGTGACCAGATCGTTTATTGATATCGGCCACTCTATCTATATATCCTTCCGGCATAAAATAAAAAAGAGTTAGCACCGAAGCCGATACGATCAGTATGGTTAATATCTTTATTCCCATTCCCTTATTTTTAAACACGGTCCCCAAAAACAGCACAAAAGGCAGCAAGGCAAAGGTACCGGTGCGTGATTTGGTATAGGCAATGGCCAGAAGGCCGAGAGGAATGAACGTCAACGGAATGATCTTTTTCCACAATTTATTTTCCACTTGAATCCAGGTCAAGGCCAGGACCAAGGCCACCGCTATAGTTGAAGCATATTCATTTTCATCCAGACCGCCCCCCGAGGCCCGCAAATAAAAAGTATCTTGAGCGCCAGAAGAAAAGGGGATGGTAAAAATCGAGAGCAAGGCTCCTATAACAAATCCCTTCAGGAGAAGAGGATAATGCTGACGGTCAGTCGAGGTAATAATAAGGAGATAAAGCAAGAACAATTGCAAGTAGGTAAGGTTTTTGAAAAAGCAACTTTCCTGGTTACCAGCCCACAATATGGAAAAAAAGGACCAGACAACAAAGGATAAATAAATATAAACTTCTTTAGAATAGAAGATTCTCCCTATATTATTGAAAATATTTCGTGAAGATGCCACCAATACAACCAGGCCAAAGCCTTTAGTGACTGATCCTGCCAATCCCTCAGCAGGGAATAATGCTTGAGCGGGAATCCAAGCCAGGAAAGCGGTTAGCCCCCATAATGGCCAAATAAACGTAAATAAAATTAATATTCCGGCTATAACATAAATAAATCCACTTCTTATTAATGGATCTAATATGTAATTATATCTTGAAAGAACCATATTAATTAACCATTATAAGATATTCATATAAAAAATCGCTTTTTTTTATCAATCATATTATTTAAATAAAGCTTCCATCTCCAAATTGCATAGGTGAATTTCTTTGGCATGATTCCAAAAATAAGCCACTTCATTTTTTGTATGGGGAAATGATTTGTATCGCATTTCGTTAAAAGGCTGACCCCTTCTTTTCGTTTGCCTCTTAATATATATTTTTTTGCCATATCTATCTGAAGCCAGGTCAAATATTTCCTGAGATAGAGGAGCCCATCTTCTGATCCGGACCAGTTAGCAATAGCCTGGCGTACTGTCCCAAGTACCGGCAATTCTTTATCAGGAATAACTTCGCATACCCGATTATCAGTTTCCCTATGATATGTAGCGGAAATTCTTGTGCTATAGGCAATAGGATATTTCAAAGCAATTTTACACCACATATCCAAATCCTCACCATGTTTTTCACCAACTACAAATCCTCCCACATCAGTAAGAACATGTTTAGGAATACAGACAGACGAAGCACTGATAGGAAACTCACCTTCTGCGGCGGACTTGAAATAATTTTCAAGAATACCTTCCCAAGGAAAGGGAGGAATTGTTCTTAATGTTTGCTCATGTAATATTCCATTTGATTCTAATAATTCATAACTTGTAGCATATGCTCCTGCTTTAGGATAATTTGATCTTAACCTTAATATTGTTTCTAAAAACCATGGCTTCCATGAATCATCAGCATCCAAAAAAGCAATTAATTCTGAATTAGCTCTCTTTATTCCTTCGTTTCTTGCAAATGATACTCCATAATTATTTTGATGAAATATATTTATACGCTGATCATAAAAATCATTTACAATTTTAAAACTATTATCGGTCGATCCATCATCTATAACTATAATTTCAAATTTATCTATAGTCTGGTTGCAAACTGATTCTAATGCCCTCAAAATATATCTTTCCCTATTATATAGAGGAATTACTACAGATATTAAGCAGTTATTCATTGGATGCCGATGGTAAACTGAAAAAAGCCTTACGTGCTCAATTAAGTTATTGTAAAGTCTTTAACAGCACTAATTAATCCATTAGAATATTTATGATATCGACCAGAAAGAAATTCATTAAAAATTATATGTATCCGCGATATTTTTTTTTTTGGTAAATTGGCTCTTATTGTGAGATGTAGAATCATCTCTTCAAAAAATAAAAAATAAAATTTATCAATATTAAACTTATTATTTGTTAATGTTCTTAATGCATGTCTATATTTTGCTGCTATATTAATAAAATGCTTAGAAGAAATAGAATATGATTTGTTAATTCTATTAATTAAGCTTTCCATTTTTAAACCAAAAGATTGATTAGAGTGTTGACGGTATTTATTAAATTTATCAGGGATCGCCACAACTCCCATAATCATACCTCCAGCAAACGACATCCAATCATCGTGAACCCAAAGTGGTGGAATTGGAAATATTAATCTGCATAAATTTGTGCGGATTGCCATCAGGGCTCCCGCAATAGCTCTTATTTTAAGGAACATCTTGGAAAACTTCCCGGGCAGAAAAATCTGAGGTGAGACCCAAGAAAAATTATAAAAATTCCAAACAGAAAAACCCAAAGGCCTAAGATTTTCATTGACGACTGAGGCATCACAAAAGACATAGCCAACTTCAGGATAAGTCAAAAAAACTTGTTCAAACCTTTCCAACTTTTCCGGCAGCCACACATCATCCTGATCGGATAGTGCAATTATGTCTCCTTGACAGAGAGAAATAGCCTTTTCAAAGTTTTTACTGAACCCCAGGTTCTGGGGGTTTTTGAAAAGACGCACCGGAAAGGGGGCCTGAGCAGCAAAGGCCTCGAGAATGGCAACGGTTCCATCTTGGGAACCGTCGTCGCAGACCACCAGTTCATCTGGCAGGCGGGTCTGGGCCAGGAAGCTATCCAATTGCTCCTGGAGAAAACGCTCTCCATTATAGGTGCACATGGCGATGGAGATGGTCAACGGTTTAGGCATTCGGTTGCTGCACTTTTCTGAGTTTGGCATTAATCATAACGAAAGCCCTTGGAATTATGCTAACCTTGCCTTCGCTAAAAAGACCCCCGCAATTCCGCCAGCTTATTTTTTACCAAGATAACCTGAGCCTTCTCTAAGTCATCCAGCAGATAGCGCCAGGCCCAAAAGGCCAGAAATATCAATACGGCCGGCAACATGATGATCTTGACCGCCAGGCTGGCTACTAAGCCCAAGAAGAGAACGCCTCCCGTTAATATCACTATTCCCAGGCACAAAGCCGGCTTATATTCAGTTCTGGCAGAAAAGGTCTGCGGCATGAGACGCTGGCCCCACCAGAACAGCATCCCGGCATCAATACTGACCCTCAAGACCCAGGCCAACGCTACCCCAATTAGGCCCAGGGCTTGGATAGAAAACCAGATGACCCCAAGATATATCGGTAACTCTATCAGGTGGAGTTTGGCGGGAAGGTCGGGGCGCCCCGTGGCCTGAATGGCGCCATGGGGTACGTGAGCCAGGGAATTGATCAGGACCCCTAGCGCCAGGAGCTGCAAGATAGGAGCGCTCAGCTCAGCGAATTTGGGGCCCAGCCAGAGATGAAAGAAGGGGTGAGCCAGGGTGATGATGCAAACAACTATTGGGGCGAGGGCTAAAAAGATATATTTAACGGCCCGGTGGTATAAAGCGACAAGCTTGTCTTGATTTTCCACAGCATGGGCGCTGAAGGCAGGGAAAAGCACTGGCATTAGGCTAATAGGAATTATGCGAAGTTTTCCAGCCAATTCATAGGGTGTCACATAATAAGCAACTAATTCCATGGATAGCCAGGCCCCGATGAGGAAGCGGTCCATATACACCATCACGGGGCTGACAATGCCACTGATTGTGAGCCACCCGCCAAAACCCAGAAGCTGCTTGACATAGAGAAACCTTGGCATCCTGATGCGATTCAGGCCCGGCAAAGAGCGCAGTCCCATAATGAAAAAAACCAACCAGACCAACAGACGGAGAACCACGGTCATGGCTACCACGTAGGTAAGGCTGTTGGAAAATAATAATATTGGCAGGGGAGCGAGATAATTAGCTATGCTGGCGGGAACCTGGATAGCGTTAATCAGGGCAAAACGCTGCTGGGCCCCCAAAATTCCGTTCATGCAAGCCGTAGCAAACACAAAGGGGATAGTGAAAGATAGTAAATAAAATGACGTCGTGGTTTCTTTAAGGAGGTGTGGGGAAATTTTAAAGAAATGATCAACCAGCCAAGGGGTAAAAAGATATAATAATAATCCTGCTATCAGGCCAAGGTTGAACAGTAGAAACAGGGAAGTCCAGATCAGTGATGGCAACTCTGCAAGTTTTTTTAGGGCAAGATATTCTGCGACGAATTTGGTAGTGGCAAGCCCAACCCCCAAATCAAAAATGCCAAAATAGCCGATTACCCCCCAAACAATGGTTAGGATGCCGAACCGCTCCACCCCAATTTTGCTTATAAAAATGGGAATAGTAATAATCCCGACCAACAAAGGCAGGATTTTTCCACCAAAGTTAATAAGAGAATTGAACATCAACCTGCGGTTTGATAAATCCAGCATCCCTGACCTTACACGACGTTATGATTATTCAATTATCATAGTTATTCTTTAATGAATCTGGGCAGAACAGGAATGAGCAATTCTGAAAATGAGTTGAGACGTTCCCGGGCCAATTTTACATTTTTCGGGTCTCCTGCGGTGGGAGTGATGAGGCGCACCAGGGCGCCATCCGGCCGGCGTCTTACCAGGCTGCTGAACCCGGTATAGAGCTTGTTGAAGTATTCATTGGTGACCCAGCGGCCGCCCTGGATAAACCAGTAATAAACCACCAGGATAGTCCCTCCTTGGTCCAGGAGCAAATATTTAACCGAATAATCTGGAGCCAGGTTAACTGTTTGAGAATCCAGCACGATCCAGCCGCCTCCCCGGAAGCAGGAAAGGGGGGAGTGCACTGAACCGCCTGCCTTTTTCTGGCTTTCATAGTAGGCGATCCAGAGGTTTATGTTGCCGTGTTCCGGATTTTGAAAATCCGCATTAAGATAGGCGTCGCATTGGGTGGCCCTCACCATCTCCGGATCCATAGGCACATGGCGGCCCTGCCAGGGGCCGATCTGCATGGGAAAATCAACAAAACTCTTTGCCAGGGGAACAGGGGGGGCCTGGGCCAGGGAATGCGCCAGGGGGCCGGCTGCAAGGACCAGGACAAGGGCAGCCAGGGAGTGGGCAGTCCTGGATGGGGAAAGGCCGGGATTAACTGGGTCCGAAGCGGCGATGGCCCGGGGAGAAGCGGCTTCTGCACTCTCGGGCTGCAGGTAATTCAAAAGCCAGTTGAGCAAACCGAGCACCCCAAAACTGAAAACAAAAATCAGCCAACCGGAGAAGGTGTGCCAGAAGCCTTCTTGCTGCAGCAGCGGATAGAGCCCCATGGCGGCAACCCTGAGGGCGTTGGCCACAATCGCAGTCGGGACCAAAGCAAGCAGCAAGATCAGGGCCTTCCACAGGCGGCGCTGGTAAAAGTAGCAAAAAATAATTCCCAGGGCACCCAAGGACAGAATATATCTTAAACCGCTACAGGCGGCAACTACCTGCAACTGGCTCACCCCTAAATCAATGACATTTCCCTGGCGCACCGCGGCTACCCCTATAGTATGCAAAAACCCGGTGGCCAGGCGAGTTGATAACAATTGCAAGGGCAGCGTGAGTTGCCGGGTGACAAAATCCGGCCAGGGGATCATCAAAAAGACCAACATCAGGGGGAAGGCCAAAAAGTGGGTCAACTTCCAGTCCCCATAGAGATAGACCAAACCCGTTACCACTACCAGAAAAGAGAGGGTGGAGGTGTAGAGGTCGGTAATCAGTTCTCCAAAAATGTAGAGGAGAAATCCCAGGGTCATGATTACCAGGCCCCACCAGGAGGGTTGCCAGTTTTGCCGCTTCAGTCGGGGCCATTTTAAATAGATGATATAGCCGCTCACCAGGGGCAGAAGCAGGCCGTAGGAATAATCCTCACTGCTGATGAGGCGGCCATACTGGATAGTCAGGATCGGCCAGTAAAACCAAACCAGCAAAACAAACAAGAAGCCGAGAATTACCCACGGCAATAAAAAGGTTTTTGGGGTTTTCATCACACTCCGCCTGGCCTCGGCAACTTATCCACCTAAGCTTCCCGGCCGGCGCAAAGCTGAGCCTGGCGTCCAATGGCGGTTTCCAAGCCGGAGCTTAGGAACCAGAAAAAGCGCAGGCTGAAGCCTGCCTTTGCACAGGCGGGATGCCTGGCCACCGTGGTTCTTAAGTGGCTGGATGCGCTGCGCTTTCCCGCCCTACAGCTATTGAATAAGGTAAAAATATTTTAACCTCCCCCCGTTCGGGAATTAGTAACGAGGAACATGTTTGGGGCCTCTTGCCCAACTATGGAGATTTAACCCATTCCTATTTATTTCCCCTTACCCAGAATCACGATCCGGATGGTCTTCAGCAAAATCATCAGGTCCAGGAGAAAGCTCATGTTTTTGATGTAATAGAGATCGTATTCGAGCTTGGCTTTCATGTCCTCAGG
>Ga0123519_10011831_pt1 | contig 12799 bp, 11 predicted proteins | sample YelNatPaOPRAMG02_FD_87396 | JGI IMG/M metagenome (GOLD analysis project Ga0123519, IMG submission 87396) | Hot spring microbial communities from Yellowstone National Park - Yellowstone National Park OP-RAMG-02 (version 2) | ecosystem: Environmental > Aquatic > Thermal springs > Hot (42-90C) ...
GAATCGGCAGAATCCCAACCGCAAGTGGATGGTGAAATGCCACGTTGTTCCATAGAAGGACGTCACCAGACCTCAGGTGAAAAGTATTCAATTATTAGGCCAATGGGTGCTGTCGAGCGAGCCTGCTCCACGAGCGCGACTGACGCCGTCGAGTGTATCCACTCTAGCTAGAATCGATGATGATATCTTTGTTCTCTTCGAGCTCACTCGTACAGATAACATGCTCTGTCTCTGCGATTACCAATATACGTTCTGGCCGTTTCATCCGAAGCAAGTGTCATCGACTGAAAAACAAACCGACGTTCCGGTGCTTTCTCCGGATAGCGGCTTTCCAGGAATGCTACCGTTGCGATTTCCGTGCAAGACGGCCGTGCTTGAAATAGGATTCATTTTTCCGACTGTATCCCAGTGTTTTCAGGATCCCGGGAACGAGCTGTTGAGAAACAGAGACTCCCATGGTGTCCATGCTCGCCGCTCGGGTTTTCTCTATAGCGATCAATCAGTTGTTCTCTACCAGTGACCTCAAAAAGTCTCTGAAAATATCGGTTTCTGGAGCGGAGCGCATCTGATTCTTTCTTTCCGTGTGAATCACGCATCTGTGTACTGTGTTAAGACTCATCCGAAGGAGAATTCGAGTTCTCCTTGAACTCTTCAGGAAAGAATGTGTATCCTACAAGCAATTCTTCTACAATCTATAGAGTACACTGCATACTGAAGTCGATCTTCTGCTGCTCAACGTACCTTGGTGCAGAACAATTTTAATGGAAAGCCCATGAAGAGGTCATGAAAGAGGCTCCATCCCATCTACGAAGGAGGTGCATAGATCCTGCCGCAACAGCAATGCTATAGATTTTCGTTCGTTAGCGCTGTTGGCAGGTCGGAAACGGCCCGCCAGAAAGAAACCCGTTTACAGTCAGACGTTGCTTTCCTAGGTAACGCCGAGGTGACGCTTGCTTTGCAATCTATACGGCGGTTCGTTGACGCAAACGTGTGATTCCGCCGGAGCAGTTTTCCATGACCAGCAGTCGCCTTAGACGAGACTTGCCGCCTCAGGGTCGTCCGTGGATCTCGTAAGGCGTGTATTGGCCCTTGATAAGTTCGGAGACCGCTCCGTATGCCCACGGAGAGCGGGTTACAGCAGCGCTGGCGACGGGGCTGTGCCGGAGGCGCTGGTCCGCAGTGGTGGCCTCCAGGCCGCAAGCCACACGGCGCCGGCGGGACGATGCCTCAGCCTCCAACCAGAGACGCACCACCTGAGGTGCTGGATGCGTATCTCAGGGAGCGTCGGCGGCGGTGGCCACGTCTCGACGCAGAGACTAGTGAAGCAGCAGCGCGGAACTCGACTGAGGCTGCCAGCACGTCTTCGTCGGTAACCCCCAGGGAGCGGGCGGGGCCCGCGAGCTCTATTGGTCAGCCCTCAAGTTCGCGTGACGTTTTACCGGGAAACGAGGCATGCTTCGAGAGAAATAGGCCTGGGAGTGCTGCTGCGCAATCCGATATATCGGAGAGCGTCGCTAGCGCTGTGGTTTTTCGTGAGAAGCCTCCACAATGTCGCCGACGTTTCGCCGAGACACGCCCCACGGCACGTTTCCGGGCGCTCTTGGAGTCTGATGCGAAGGCAGAAGAGCAACAGGAGGTAATACTGGACTGTCTGGAAACTATTGCCCGATTGCAGGGCTGGATCGAGTGATGTGCTCGAGCTGCACAGAAGCATCGAATGCGGGATCGGACCCTGGGAGACGACAATTGCGTGTTCATGTATGGGGTGAACTTCGAGAGACTCACCATTTGAAGAGTTCCGGCCATTGAGCTTATGGACTTGTCAGCAGTCAGTCCCAGGTCGTTCCGGTGCGGTCGCGTACGATACCCGACAAGCAACAGTTGTGAATCTCGCCTTGAGAGCGGTAACAGGAGTGGTGGCGGGTCACTACCGTTGCGGAATGCACGTTGACGATACGCGAAACGCGATCGCTGCGAAAACCATGAGCTTGCGCTGAACGCGGGCAGTTTGTTTTCCTTTCGCTGAGTACGTGAATGAGCAAGCCTCTTGGCTAGTGTGCCTCCCGGAGATTCATGTCTCCCGAGTAGCCATAGGGCATTCTTCGCTAGGGACCTTGCGTCTACTGGAGCGGCTTCGAAAAGCGTCGCGACGCTATCAGCTACTTTGCAAACGCGGACGGATCCGCTGGCCAACTTGCGTGCGCGCTAAGGCGTCTCTTCATGTGCAGCATCATTGGTGCTTCTCTTGGCCGCTATATCCGAACACGAAGTAGAACGCCGGAGCTCTCTCATCTCATGCATGGAATTTGCGGTGATCGTTGGAGGTCCTGCGTATAACTGGTTGCGTACCCGCTGGCTGGCGGCCTCACTGAGCGCGGTTCGGACGCAATGCTTTCGCTGCTAGACCGATCGTGCACACCCTTCTACGTATCAGGGGTGCGGGCCTCGAGCGACAGCAAGCATCTGGGTAGCACTCGCTTGGGTTCGCGAACACCTACAAGCCTCCAATCTCGTTTGCGCTGGAGGTCTCAGGTCGCCAGTCTTTGCAGCGTACTAAGAGCGCATGCATCGTGCTCTGAGGGGGCCGGGGCCGTCAATTCTGCCGCTCATTGCGTACCTGGCTTGTCTGCATTTCTGTCCAATCAGCGAAAGCATTACAGACATTTAGAGTCCATGTATGACGCGGAGAAGGAGGTCGTGTGCGGCGGGGAGTGCTCGTCGCAATGACGCTACTCAGCGAACGATAGTGTGGAGGCAAAGGACGAACGAGCTTGCTCGGCCTTTGGATGCACTTGCTCAACGGATTTAGTCGCCCTCGGAACCGGCACCGAGGCTGCTCTGACGGCCGCGTGCTCCGCTCATCGAAGAGTTCACCAGAGCGGGAGGTCAGGAATGGACTGTGGCATGAAGCTAGCTCTCCCGACACCAGTGGCGTTAGGGCCCAAACCTCTATGCTATGCGCAAATGTGTGAAGCAGCCTCGCATCCGATGCTCACCCCAAAAGACTCGGCTTTGTGCTGTGTGTATCTAATCCGGGCAGCGTAGGGAACGCTGTGCGACGTGGTGAGAATTCTTTGGCGCTAAATGCACGAAACAAATCGGACCCCACCTAGTGCAAGACAGCCGGTTGTAAGCTTGCTTCAACCCATGTTTTTCCGCGGAAGCATGCGTATTCCACAGCAATTTAGGTCGTAGCTCTCCAGGGCACACAGATACAATCGATCTTGTAAAGTTGCGGTGACTGTCTGCAGACAGAACGGCGCTCCCGTCGCAAATTCAGTCCCTGGGCATCCTCTGGTGTTGGATCACTTGGGAAAAAAGGACGACAAAAGACGCAGGTCTCATTCATGTCATCACTCGAGACAGCGTATCGTCTTTTTGAGGTGCAGCATGCTGCAATAGCTAACGTCCGTCGCGCTCTGTTAATTTGGGCGACAGCAGCACTGCGCACGACCCGAAGCGTACCTTGAGTCCACGTCCTTGTTGAATAGATCGTGTCCTTTTCGAATCACCCCGCACAGGGGCATTGGGCATCCTATTCAGAGCAGCAAGTTCTGGAACATCTTGATAAGCAAATCCTTGTTGATCGTTTGTTTCTGTCGCGGACATTGAACAATAGCAATGGATCATGCAGACTGGGCAAACTTCCCGTGATAGATTTAGGTTGTTACGATCAGCTTGCGACAAAACAGCCTTTGCGTCTTATGTATAGTTATTCTGCCGTAAGCTCGTACATGAATCGGGCTTTTCATGGTCCTGATCCCTAAATTCTTGCACACAAGTCAGAACTTATAACTTGGTATCTGGACGACTCGCGCCCGTCGATCCAGTCAAATGCATACATTTTCTCTGCCAAACTATCAAGGACGACACAGGATGCGATGTATCCGCACATTTGATACAAATGGAGTTACATCGAAACGGACGTGCACAGGAAGAAGAGTGCTTCGATGGGAGACAATCATGCGCTGAGCTACACACTTGCGAATTCGTACCGAGACCCGAATGCGTATCAGAGAAGCCACGAATATCCGTCTCAGCCGATTCCACTTTATGGTGAAGCATATAAAACCTTCGCAGTCGTACTCACAGCAGCCCGAACAGCTGCTCTTAGAGAAGGAACAAGCAAGCGTGACGACGACATGAGCCCTTGCGTCGACTCAGCGGTGTAGTTGCCAATGAATCGCCAAACGCGCAAAATCGTCCAAAACGTCGTCCTTTTCCGAAGCACGCTTCGGGGCATTTCCAACCCGAATTCCTCTGTCCTGCTATTGGATCGCGTTGCACTCCGTTCCTCAAAGAGCCATTAAGAAACACGCAGCCGCCATCGGCGTTTCGCTGCTCTTTTTCCAGTATGTGCTGCCTTGTTCAGTGCAGTCGAAGGCGTCATTTTTGTTTAAAAACCCCGTTTTGACGCTCACGAATACATAGATATAGAAGGGACGTTCGCATTTGTGACGCAGTTTTCAGTAAAATCGAGCTTCGCAAACACGTCTTTCACCCCAGTCTCTATGGACGTCTCCAAGCAACTGTTCGTCTGCGTTCCGGACGCTGGCCTGTCAGCTGTTCACGTTCACTTCGAATGCGTCGATCAAACCTTGGTGTCGCAAGGCAGTCGATACGCGGGACAGAGGATTCAATACGATCTGAGAGCAGATTTACGTATTTGCACAAATGCTTCAGAGATGTCCTCAACGTGTTGCCGCGCAACTTTATGGATTGAGAAAGCTTTTCACTGCCAACGTGCCAACAGGTCTGGAGCCAACCCTAAGAACAAGAACAAAATTCAGGTCAACGTTCGACGCTTTATGGAGCGCACACACTGCTGGGTTCGCAGCCTCACCTTCGCGTTCCCGAAAATCGCGATACGACGGAAGAGATTCTTCGCTTCAGATCGTACGTGAACACCTCAATGGCTCACGAAGACGATATTCGACTGGAGTACATCAGAACGCGAACGGAGGTCGTCAATCTGTTGAATGCGTCGCAGACGGAAATAACCGAGACGTCACCTTCTAGTTTTGCAGCCTGTGGCGAAAGACCTGCAGTAGCGCCCAAGATCTGGACTCGGAGATCATCGCAGAGCGCTTTCGACGAGTGCGGAAATCTGTACGAAATCCTTTTCAATGCATACGGGACGACACATATCCGACACGAGCACGGGTACGCGCTGAAACTGGAAGAGAAGAAGCCAGTAAAACAGAGCCGAATGCGAGAGATGGTGTACGGTAAGCTCAGTGAATGCCAGATATCGAAGAAAAATGAGGGTGAAAGACCCGCTTGGGGATGATTCCACCCTGTAGCAACGGGCTCGCAAGCATGCCCTGCTCCGCGAGTTGCATGCCCAGATCAACATCTGGATATGTGCAGCGCGGTATGACAGTCCAGTCGCTTATTTGTGGCATGAACATTCCGGGAATCTCCTCAGCATTCAATAGAAACATCATGGTGTATCATTGAAGGGCTGTGATAAACAAAAATGAGCAGTCAGAAGAGCTGGCGGATCGCATGCTCGCCTGGAATCCAAGCCACTGGTACAAAACAGATCAGTGAGATTCAGCACAGCTGAAGCGCCTCATACATGCAGCACGCCCAGGTATCCTGGACGATTGTTGAACGAACACCATCTTCCACGCTCCTAGACTACTGAGCACATCCCTTCAACATGTCACGCGTCTAGCGAATGCCTCAAAGCATCCTGCGAATTCTTCGTGCAGCGATGCTCCTCAGGAGCGTTGGCTCCGAAGCCGGCGCTGCAATCGCCGCTGTTTCCGGCCACGAACGCCTCCAGTCGTGGCTGCAAGCGGAGCACGAGCGCCGACAAAAAAGGTCGCTCGGGGCGTAAGTACCTCGTCTCGTAGCGTGTCTCTGTTTAGCGTCACTCTGTCACGGAGCATGTGGCGCTTGCACAGCGACCACGGCAGGCAATGGTGGACTTTCTCGACCAGTGACGCAGAGACGAACCTTGATGACCCAGCGCTTGCAAAGGAAGCTGCGCTCATCGAGGAGGCCAGAAGGACCTTCCACGAGCACCGATTTGAGCGAAAACAGGCAGCGGATCAGGTATATAGGATCCAAGCGCTCTTGCGTGCCCAGGGCGTGCTGAGCAACGCGGAACTCTCTGAGGAGTATGCGAAAGCAGCAACGCTAGGTGAGCTTGACGCGACGTTGTGGCGAGGCTTCTGTTGGTACGCTCGACTGCAGCAACCCGACGGACACTGGCCCGGTGACTACGGCGGACCTATGTTTCTTTTGCCTGGTCTGTTGATTGTGTGCTATATCTCTCGCACCGCTTTGCCTGAGCCCTATCGTGTGGAAATGCGTCGTTATCTCTTAAACATGCAGAATCCGGATGGTGGCTGGGGACTTCACATTGAAGCGCCCTCGGGAATGTTTGGTACTGTGCTGAACTATGTTGCGCTGCGGCTGCTGGGTATGGAGGCCTCCGAGGAGCCGCTGGTCTCCGCTCGCCGCTTTATTCATGAACACGGTGGTGCTGTTATGACACCGTCCTGGGGCAAGTTCTGGCTGGCCTGCCTTGGTTGCTACAGTTGGCGAGGCATGAATCCGCTGACTCCGGAGATGTGGCTGCTGCCGTACGGAAGCGGTGATCCTACGGGTAGCACGCGTCCGGCGATTGGCTGGTTCGCAAATCCGATTATGCCGGCACGCTACTGGTGCCACTGTCGGGTGGTGTACCTACCCATGAGCCACATATACGGAAAGCGTGCCAGTGGTCCAGAAACGCCGCTCGTGCTTGCATTGCGTGAGGAGCTGTACATTGAGCCTTATGATCAGATTGATTGGCCGCGGTACCGACACGTCTGCAGCTCGTTGGATGAGTATACGCATCGTCCGCGAGTGCAGAAATGGCTCTGGGATGTGCTCTATGTGTACGAGTGGAGCAACAACCCGCTTATTCGTCGTCTACGTGATCGGTGGCTTCGGCCGCGAGCCCTGCAAGAGACGTTGCTCCAGGTGCGTCAGGAGGATTATAACACCAAATGGATTTGCATCGGTCCTGTGAATAAGGCCATTAACATGCTCGTTGCCTGGTATGATCGCACCTCGTCTGACGCGGAAGCACATTTTCGAGCGCATCAAGATCGAGTGAAAGATTATCTCTGGGTAGCTGAGGACGGAATGAAAATGCAGGGCTATAATGGGTCGCAGCTGTGGGATACGGCGTTTGCCGCACAGGCATACGCAGAGAGCGCCGACCTCTTTCTCGACACAGACTCGTGCCTGGAGCGCGTGCTTCTCGCTTGCTGGCGTTACCTCGAGATGTCTCAGGTTCTCGAGGATGTTCCGGAAGCGGCTCGTTTCTATCGTCATATCAGCAAGGGGGCCTGGCCCTTCAGTACCAGGGATCATGGGTGGCCCATCTCCGACTGCACCGCCGAAGGTCTTCGCGCCGTGCTAGCCATTCGTGCGCTCTTCCGAGAGCGCGGCAAGGAGGCGCTTCTGGAGCCACCGATCAACGACGAGCGCATCTTCGATGCGGTGAACGTGATACTGAGCTTCCAGAACCCGTCCGGCGGTTGGGCAACGTATGAGAACACCCGCAGCTATCCGTGGCTTGAATACCTGAATCCAAGCGAGGTCTTCAGTGATATTATGATTGACTGGGATCACGTAGAGTGCACGAGTGCTTGTGTGCGCACGCTCATTGTCTTTCTGAAAGCTTATCCGAATCATCCGCGGACTGCTGAGATTGCTACAGCAATCCGGCGGGGTGTCCAATTCATGAAGCGAATCCAGCTACCTGACGGCAGCTGGTACGGGAACTGGGGTGTGTGCTTCACCTACGGTACCTGGTTCGCTGTCGAGGCGCTCGTAGATGCCGGTGAGCGACTTGACTCGTGTCCAGCGCTGGAACGCGCATGCCAGTTCCTGGAAGAGCACCAGCACCCCAGCGGTCTCGGTGGCTGGGGCGAGACCTTTGAGAGCTGCAGCGAGAAACGTTGGCATCATTCTCCCGAAATACAGACAGTCAACACCGCCTGGGCGCTGATGACGCTGCTCGCGGCGCGTTGGTATCAACGCGGTCCGGAACAACGGGAACTTGTCCACCGTGCAGCGCGTGTGCTCATGTCCGCACAATGCTCAAGCGATGGCTCGTGGGATCAGCAGCTTATCAGGGGCGTCTTCAATCGCAACTGCATGATCACGTACAACTACGAGACGGTTTTTGCGATTTGGGCCCTGGGACGGTATCGCCGTGCCCTGCAGACGGACCTGGTGGCCTGAGGATGCACCACGTATGCGCTTGGTGACGTGATTCAACTGGATCATGAACATGAATCTTGCTCTGCGCCACTGTGCAGGTGAACGCGCTCTAGGCATCCGGTATCGAGAGACGAACTTCATGATGTACTGCGGAGCGTGCGACAGGAGCGTGCTAGGACTTGTGGGGTTACCGCCAAAGCTCGGCATGCAAATGGGTCAAATCGCTACCAGGTTTTCGCCCGGTAGCGTCTGATGCCTCCATTTCTGAGGGAAATAGAGCACTGAAATAGTCGTTCAGTTCTTGGCTTTCGATTTCGGCGCTAAGCTTTCCTATACATTCAGCCTCGACACTCAAAGTGCAACATGAACGGCTTACGCATTTACGCAGTGAATTCGTCTGCACATTTGTCTTTCCAAAGTGGCGATTTCGCCTCTTTACCGCCGGACTGTGTGGTACATCGCCAGCATCAGGATGCTCCGTGACGCCCGTGAAGCAGCGTGCGTAAAATGAGCCCGATCATTTCCCGATTTATACGTATGGGATTCATGAGCTGTCCGGTCGTTACGTGTAGCATGCTCGAATCATGAATTCTTGAAGTTTCCGATTTGTTTCTCTCAAGGTGACTCTTGGGCGCATACAGTCCTAAGGAATCCAAAGCCGGTTTCCCGGACCTCATCGCCATTCTCGAGGACCAGGTGAACGTTTCTAGAAAGCGATCTCGAAGCCGCACACAAGTTGTCTACTGGACGACCATTTGTCGCGCAGTGCGCTCTGTTCGATTCCAGAGCGCGCTTGTCGTGGATCGTGATCACTTGTCCGCCGTCAATGGATGGATGCTAGCCCACGGATTCAGGAACCTTTCGCTTCAGGTGCGGCTAGTGATGCTTGCCGGCCTCGAGGTCCTCCGACTGGCGATATGTTGACACGATTTTCTAAACAATCCTTGCGCACCTCGTGAACCAGTTGCCTGTGCGTATGCAGTGCAAGATTGCAGTCCAGCTCCCGCAACTGATGCACATGGAAATCGACTCGGGATTGTTGGGCGTTCCATTGCCTTTGCGTATGCCGGCTTCGGATTCGTTTGCTTAATATGAACAAAGCATCCATGACTTGAAAAGGAAAACTGTAACAGGCACACGAAAAAGCAAATCGGTAACGGGAAGTATACGGGAGCATCCGGACTTTGTGGAAGCGACGTATGGAGCGTCGGTCACGACCTTTCTTCGACATCGAAGTAAATTCTTGGCAATGCCTGTTGCTCATAGAGCCACACTCGATCAATTCGAGCGTTTACTTGAAAACTATTTGGCCAGCTGGCCGGCAGGATCATCACGTACAGTGCGCATGACTGCCTGACTTGAGGTACCTGCCGACGCATCATCTTGTTGAAGCGTCGTTGCGCTGCAGCTTTGCTGTTCAGATTCGTGTCTGCGTAGCGCGCGATACTCGCCGATCCAGGAAGCCTCTGATGCTAACGGAGGTAGATCCAGCGGGATGTCTACCGGTAGACAGAGCAGCTCCTCATTGGACGACGACATGGACGACGACGACGACGCGTTCCAGCCGGCTTCCGCGAATCGCTGGTATCCAGGATCAGAATCGGGGAGCCTCCCGGTTATGTCGACCACGATAGCATCCTCATCAGCTGGAGCGAAATGTTTGCGACGACGGCGATCATATACGCTGCTCCCGTCGGGGTCAAAGTCGAATTCATCCTCTGCCTCCACATACTCGACATTTTCAGATACTTCTCGAAATGATGGTGCGTATGCACTCCAGTTCTCCGCTACGGTCTTGTGATAGACAAGAATGGAGCCACTCTGATACACCAGGACTAGCAGTGCATGAAGATTCGCATGGTACGCTAGCATACTCAGGGACTCTTTGGGGCGCCCATCCAATTGTTTCACTAATTGATTCGCCTTCAGATCCCAAATATAGAGGCGATGGTCAGCGCTTGCCGCTGTTCCAGCAACTAGAAATTCGTCGTGGCTCGCGAATGCAGCCCATCGCCATTGTACTGAGGAAACGCGATCTTTCAGCTCTCGCCAGAGTCTTACTTTGTTCGGTTCGAACGGTTTCCACTCAAAAACCCGAACAATTCGATCATGCGCCACAACCAGGAACAGGTCCCCTCGTTCAGCAAATTGTATTTGTTTCACGAATGCACGGGGCGGCAGTGCGAACGATGCGGAACAGTGAACGGTGAGCCTCGGACCCGAGCCTGCCTCTGTAGCGCGCTCGATCTTGAAAACCTTCAAGAGACCAGGTTGCTCTGCAGCATGTGTGATGATGTAGGCACCAGTGGGGTCGAATTCAGCAGCCAAGTACGCTACTGGCATCGTGATGCTTCCCGTCAGCGTCGGCGGCAACTCCACAGCGCCGTGCGTACCGAGCTCTCGAAGCAGTGGTGCACGTTCAGGTACCGGTGGGAGCGCATCCGAGTTCCGCGTACAGACCGAGTTGCCGTCCTCGGTGTCTGAAGCATGGACGTGTGCACACTCCGGTACTTGTAAAGTCTCAGTCGGAGTCCGCTCCTGCGCACTCATCGTCAGCGTGGATGCGGGGCCCGACCACAGCACCCAAACAGACGGGCACTGAGTCACATGGTACTCTCCTGGTTCGACAGGCAGCTGTACCAGAAGAACCGGTTGGCCAGTCTGTGAGACGCAACACAGGCGATTCTGCCGAAAGCGTGGATGTGCGGAAGCTCTCGCAAGTTGTGCCTCGAAGCGCACGCAGACAATGCAGCGCAGCTGAGATACATCCCAAAGGCGCAGGCTGCCGTCCAGAGACGTACTCAACAGCCAGGTAGAGCGTGGCACAAAGCTTAGCGAGAACACGTCGCTCGTGTGTCCGTAGAGCTTTTTGGCAAGCGCTCTCGTTACGAGGTCATATAACGCAATGGTGCCGTCAGCGAGTCCGACTGCAAGAACGTTCCCGTAGAGCGGTGTAAAAGCGAAACAACGACCCGTACCGTGCTCGCTCAGCGAGAACTCGACTTGTTCCGGAACCTGCGCTCGAACAAAAGGAAAGAGACGATCAAGGAGGACGCGGTTCATCGCAGCACCATCAACGCTGTTCTAAAGTCGAACGTCGCCAGCGGTGTACAGCAGTGGCGGCAAACGCGCCCTAGTCAGAACGTTTGGAACTGAGGTACAGACGCCTCCCATTTTTTTGGACCGGCCACGTACGACTTATTCCAGCTTTTTCTCATATAATTCCACTTTGGGTGGTTGTCCAACAGAATTCTCTCTCGTGTCGACTCTGGGGGTCTTTTTTTTCCATCACCGCGCATCTCCTGATGTTGATGGCGGCGTTAAAGTCTCGGTTCACAAACTCCATACGTTCCTTGCCATTATTGGTTGTACTTACTAATGCAAGGAGTCCACGAACTTTCGTCTTCCTTTCCATTTGCTCCTCCGTCAGCGGTCCGTACTTTTTTATATCCTCAGGGCTCCGCTGACACTTTTCCATCTCGACTTTTTGAGGTGTACATCCCAGTTCATGGTGAGTATACGATGTTCGGAGCTCATCTATCGGTATCGTAACGAAGCGTCGTGCACACTCCCTGTACGGTCTTGTGGTTGGAGCTAGTGTAGTCCCTTTCTTCGACGCCCAGCGTCCTGCCCCATACGATACTACAAGCCTCTGACTTTCATCCTTCTTCAAGGCACTCAACTCATTCAAAAAGTTCGCGAATGCACGCTGCTTCCCGCAGTACAAGTTCACAAGCAAACGAGCCCACCGAGGCTTTGTATACTCCTCCTACAGCGCATCCCAATGCGCAATGCGAACTTCCATGAATTTCAGAAAAGCTTCAAAGTCCGCTCCGCAGCTCGTCACCTCGCTCAAAGCTTCCATTTGATCCTCCATTCCTGAAGTCCAAGTCTCGATTTTCTTCCTTGCATTGATCATACCGGATTCTCCATTGTATATTGCTCTCGAGAACCTCAGAAGACGCATATATTTCTGACGTAAGTTGCCGTCGGTGCAATCTTCCGGACGCTTGAGTACAGCGATTGTTATAATGTTTGTGTTCCAGGGGTTAAGGCCGACGACAAAGTCGCTATCCTGCAGTTTCTGTATCGCAGGATCCGCCTCCTTCTCATATTCATGCTTCGTAACGGGCAATATCGAAGACGGAACTGGACGATTTGTCTTCAACCGCCGATAGTGTACACACATGGCTAATCCATCGGTTTCGATCATCCCGGTGAATTTCTTTTGTTTGCTGACTTTGTGACGTTTGAAATCGAAGGGATTCTTCCAGTGCGTCTCGCGGGTTTCACGGGTCACCTCCGCCCTGTTAACATTGAACTCGGGACTGATCTCTCTCATGATGCCATGAAGGGTTCTGGAGTCGATGGTGACAAATTGTGACTTGATGTTGCGCATTGGAACCACGTTGAAGCGCTTCCCTACTATGGCCGCCTTCCGTCTCCCCAACTCTTCATTTTTTCCCCACTCAGCTTCATCGCTGCCTTGCGTTCGAGTTCACGGTCTAAAAACACGAAATAGTGCAGGATGAGGCGATAGTATCTTTCCTTATCTTTTTCAACTCTGACA
>Ga0123519_10011832_pt1 | contig 12798 bp, 6 predicted proteins | sample YelNatPaOPRAMG02_FD_87396 | JGI IMG/M metagenome (GOLD analysis project Ga0123519, IMG submission 87396) | Hot spring microbial communities from Yellowstone National Park - Yellowstone National Park OP-RAMG-02 (version 2) | ecosystem: Environmental > Aquatic > Thermal springs > Hot (42-90C) ...
AAAATGGAATTGCCGGCATACCAGCAGCACAAAGGGCTGCCATGCTCATGCGCCTGCGACTTCCATGGCTATCTGCGCCCATCTCCAGAGCCTCTGCGGCTCGTATTTGACGGTGCTGATATCCTTGAGAATGAGCTCGAGCGGACACCCGTATCTGGCGCAGATTTCAACGGTTTTTTTGAGGTGGGCGCGCACCTGTTCTCCGGAGAATGTCACGGAGGCGAGCAGGGCCGGGTTTGGCTTTCGGGAAAAGACATCATCGGTTCCTATCGCGCTGGCGCCGCGTTCCTCGTCAACCCACGGGCTCATGGATATTTTGCGGACATTTGGAATTCTCCTGACCTGCTGCATTTTGAGGTCCAGCGGGTCGCAGCATCCGTAGTACACCAGGCCGAAACGCTCGAAAATCGGCATGCACATCTCGATCTCGAACTCCTCGAACATCGCCGGAGAGACAGTGGAAAACATCTGAGCCAGGCCGAACATCCAGAGATCTCTGGTGCGCGGTTTCTGTGGATCGTATCCCGGCGCGGGCAGCTCGTCCGTCCATGCGCCGGTGCAGTGGATCAGCGACTGACTGTCGCACAGAAGATGCTGCCTTTCGAGCTGGTTGAGCATCTCCTGATAGCCGGCGACCATGCGCGAAGCAAGCTCGCGCATGAAATCCGGTCTGTCCACAAGCGCATACAGGGCTCCCTCCACGCTCATCCACGAACTGATGGGGTCCCAGACCGAAAGGTATGGTTCGACGCCATATTCCACGACCGGCATTATGCCGTCGAAAAGATCGTGGGCTTTTTCCATTCGTCTGGCGGTTTCGGCAGCATCGTGAGACACGATCGGCGTTCTGATCTTTTCGATGTCGGAGTCCTTCTCGAACTGATTGATGTAGTGATGTCCGACGACGCTGCTGGAGGGATCAGTTACCGCGATTGTTTCCTGAGCGCAGACGCCGAAGCCGGTGTTGTGGACCGCCTTCGGCACTCGGATGAACGGCTCCACCACCATATCCACCGGAAAATGCCGCCACTGGTAGAGGATTCTGCGGAGGCATTCCTCGTAGCCTCTGCATTCTGGGTCCTCGCATCGGAGGGTAAGCTCGTCGTTGACGTTCATCTCGTTCCAGCAAACCTGATCAATCATCACCATCGGTCTTTCGGGTTTCAGACCATTCAGCTTCCGCCACATGCGCCTTTTCTCCTCCTGAATCGGAAGCGCGGCTATTTCGGCGAGCTGTGCGGCAAGTTCTCTGATGATGGCTCTGTCTTTCTGATTCATGGAGCTCTTCTCCGGTTCGGACAGCGGAAAGGGAAAGCGTTTGGCGTGAAAAAGTCCACCAAAAAAGGGGAACGGCGCGATTGGCCGCTGCCGCGCCGGGTGACTCTCAGCGCAGGACGAACACAGTGCCGGGCGGAGCTGTCTGGCCCCAGAAAACGGTGCCCTGGGCCCCGGATTCGTACCCCGTGCCGCCGGCCACCGATACTGAGCACGTTTCCGAGTTCACCCTCCACACCGCGATGCGGCCGCCCGCTCCGCCGCCGGCGCCGAGCCCTGACAGATAACTTCCGGCATTGCCTCCGTTGGCCCTGAGCAGACCGGATCCGAAGAACAGATGCGCCTGGATATAGATGCTGCCGCCTGAACCTCCGCCTGCCGCGTAGCCGTTGTGGCACCATGTGCCCTCGATGGGCGCCTGGCCGGAGGCGGAAATGATGCCGTTCACGACGAGGCGGTCGGATGCGGTGATCCACACCAGCCCTCCGCCGTATCCTCCGCCTGTGCGGTTCACGCCGTTTCCGCCCGCGCTGCCTGCTGTGAGCGGCCTTTCAATGTCGCCATACGCTGTTCCGCCCGGATTGCCTCGCACGTTTCCGCCGCCGGTTCCGCCGTGTCCGGCGCCTGAGCCGACATCCGACGCCACGCCTCCGCCCGGGCCGAGCCCCTTGTAGCTTGAGGTCCATCCGCGGAATCCACCGCCATCCGCGTTGATTGCCGCTCCCTCCTGGACGATTGCAGTCCGAGTCGCGATTTTCATGCCAGCGCCGTTGGTGGCGTTGCAGACCAGGTACAGAGTGGAGTTGCTGGACAGGAACATGGTTCGCGACACGTTCAGCAATCCGCCGTATTCTTCAGCCGGACTGTTCGTCTGGCCGCTGTAGAGCCATGCGGCCGCGCCGTTCGTGAGGAGGAAATCCCTGCACGACAGCCGGGCAGGCGCAAGAGCATCGAGCCGCGCCTCTGTGCCGTCCAGGATGATGTCGTTGGTGGCGCTGATTTCAACCGCCTCCTGCAGTCTGAACCAGACATTACTCACGAAAATCTGGCCGGGCGACCACGAAGTCCGGTTGGAGATGATGAGGCAGACCGGATCGGTGATGACCGACGGCTGATGAAGACTCGCGTCGCTGAGGTAAAGGGTGCCTGGCATCGCGCGCGGATATGGAGAGTCTCCGCCCCTGCCGCCGGAAACGTCGAAGGTTATCGCAGGCTTCGGTTTGGCGGCCTGCTGCACAGGGTCGTAAATGATCGCGATGCGGCCGCCCCCGCCGCCCCCGCCATGATCGTTCGGAGTGTACGGGCCGCCGTCGCCGCCGCTTGCGGTTATGCGACCCGAACCTTCTATTGTCATGCAGGAAACAGCCACGCCTCCGCCTGAGCCGCCGCCATGGGTGTGAGCGGCCGTGACCGATGTTCCGTTCGCTGTGATGAGACCGTCGAGCACGACACTGTTCGTGGCGAGTATCCATACCAGTCCGCCGCCGGCCCCCCCGTATGTTCCAGCTGGATATCCTGAGCCGCCCGAACTTCCAGGCCACTCAGGCCATGCGGCTGTGCCGCAAACCGGCGCAGGGTAGGTGTGCCTGGAACCGTCAGGCTGGCCTTCGCCGCCGTAACTTCCTCCTGTTCCCCAGTCGCTTGCCGGACCGCCGCCCGGCCCTGAGCCGAACGAACTCGCCGGTTTTGCCTGGTACCCCTTTCCATCCACGTTTATCACCCCTCCGGCAGCCAGCGTGAAATCGCCGCATACGAATCGGACCATCCCGTTTATGGCCCAGGGCGCATTCGTCGCGGTGTTCGGAACATGTGTTACGGCGCCATGAACCGTGACGGCGTCAGCAGTCACGCAGGCGAGCGCGCCTGTGAAAGCCAGCATGGCGCCCGCGTTGACCGTCAGGGATGAGAGGGCCGGCGTGGCGACCTCGATAAGGTTCGTGTGCGCGACCACGACCTGGTCTCCCTCGATCGGCGGCCGTCCGAGACTCCATGTTCCGACGTCCGTCCACGGCCCGCCCTTGATGGTGGTGTTCAGTCCCGGACCGACCACATAATCGAGGATGCCCACCGTGGCACAGGAGGCTGAGCCGGCCGCGTATGGGCCGGGCAGGATCGAGATGACGACGGTCTCCGTGGGTTCGGACTCCGGATTCCAGATCGGCTGAATTACGATCGGAGCATTTGTTTCGCCTTCGCTGATCGTGACGCTTCCGGGAAGGGAGACGTAATCAACGCCCGCTGAAGCCGTGCCGGAAACCTGGTAGAAGACCGCGAGCTGACCGTTCGTGGCCTGGCCGGCGCGGCACACCATGACGGTCGCGGGCCGGAGCGACTCCTCGCTGGCCTCGGCGGAAAGGGGATCGAGCCACACCTCGCCTGAAAGGAAGGACGAAGAGAACGGCGACCAGTGCATGCCTGCCGCGTTGGTGGCCATAAAACGATAATACACCATTGCGGGCGAACCTGGAATTGAGACATTCGTTGAGATGACGCCCTCGTTCAACGCTCCGGCAAAGAAGTTCGTGCAATCCCACATCAAGGAGTTCGTTCCGCGGTCGTATTTGCCCCAGTACACGGCTGCGGCTGTCGCGAAATGCCCTGTCGTGAACAGATCCGCCCTCAGCTCAGCGGAGCCCGTCGTAATATTCGCCGGAGGAATGTTGGAAATGCCGGGACGCTGTGGAACGACATAACCCCAGACAACAGTGCCCGGCTGTGCCGCGCCATTGGTGTGGCCGCAGCCGTTTGTGGTCAGCGCCGTTCCTGTCCAGTCATAGCTGAAGCTCGACCACACCGCTATCCTGCCTCCGCCGCCGCCTCCGCCGCCGCCTCCTCCGCCTGCGCCGCCGCATGCGCGAAGCTGACCGGCTCCTCCGAAGGTTTCGGTGACAAGATAGATTCCGCCGCCGGAGCCTCCGCCCCCATAGTCGCTCGGGCTGTCGCTCTGTCCGTCCGCGGTGAGCGTGCCATCCACCCTGATCGAAGAGGCCTCCACGCGGATGAGTCCGCCGCCGCCTGGGCCGCCGTCGTACGGGTGGCCGTTTCCCCCCACGCTGCCAGGATCAACCGGCGCATTGGAGGAACCGTAAGTCGGACCGCCGGCATTGTTCCTTCCGTCTCTGCCGCCTGCACCGCCGTATCCCGCGCCTGAGCCGTAGTCGGTCGCGATTCCGCCGCCTGGCCCGTATCCTTTCTTGTCTGCGAAATTTCCTCTGAACCCCTTTGCGTTTGCGTCAATGGCGCCGCCCTGTTGGATCATCAGGGATGCTGCCGCAAATTTCATCGAGCCGCCGTTGGAAGCATGGGAGTAGGGATATATCGTGGAGTTGCTCGCAACGCACACGATGCCAGAGACTGCCACCAGTCCCCCCCAATCTTCGTCAATGCCGTTTGTCATTCCGGCGTACAGGTACAGACGGCCGCCGTTCGTGACAACGAGGTTGGAACAGGCAACAAAGGCCGGCTCGCAGAACTCGAGTTTGGCGCTGGCGCCGGCCAGGACCAGATCGCCGTTGCACTGAAAAGGGAAGTTGCTGGGAAACCTGACCCAGCAGTTGGTGACCAGAAGGCAACCGCCCGCCCAGCTGGTCGAATCGCGGAAGTACACGCACATGTTGGCTGAAATGATGTTCGTCTGAGAAAGGAAACGCGTATCTGTCAGGTAAACGGATCCCGGCTCGGCGTACTGGTATGGCGGAGGGCCGCCCAGTCCGCCTCCCGCGTCAATGATGGCTGTCGGGATGGGGCGGCTGTCCTGAGCGGCAGGATCGTAAATGATGGCAATCCTGCCTCCGCTGCCAGCCCCGCCTCGGCCAAGCGCGTTGTACACCTGGCAGGAACCTCCGGCCGCACGCACCGCGCCGCTTCCCGCGAACGAGGCGCATGTGATGAAGATGCTTCCTCCTGAGCCTGCTCCGCTCGTATAGCTTGCGCCAGGTCCGTCAGCGCCGTTTGCGCTCACAGTTCCGTCAACCGTTACGGTTCCGAGCGCCTCGATCCTGATTACTCCGCCACCGTTGCCGGACTTTGCTCCCGAAGTGTAGTTGTATGCAGCTCCGCCTGAACTGCCGGGGTCGGAAGGTGCTGCGACCGACCCGTATTGGGAGCCTCCTGAAGTTCCGTTTCCCGCACGGCCTCCCTGTCCGCCATGGCCTCCTCCGCCGGCCCAGTCGCTGACCTTGCCACCGCCGGGACCGCGCCCCTGAATGGCCGATCCGGAAGGTGTGGGCCCCGCGTATCCGCAGGCGTTCGCGTTGATCGAGGCGCCGGCTGAAACGGTCAGATCAGTGCAGACAATCCATATTCTGTTGTCGGCCACCCACTCGCCGGACGCGTTGGTTGTCGTGGCGCTCTGCGGGAGATGGGTTACAGTGCCGTTGATGGTCGCAGTTGCGGCGGTTATGACGGTGTACCAGCCGGAGAAGACCAGGCCGCCGTTGCACGTCAGGGAGTCGAGGTTCGCGGATGCGCGGTCAATCGTGACCGTGTGGCCTGCGGCTATCACGACGCTGTCGCCCGAGGCGGGCGGCAGGCCGCTGTCCCATATTGCGCTGTTCGTCCACATTCCACTGGCCGTGCTCGTGACCGTGACGGCAGAGGCAACCGGCAGAAAGAGACTCCAAGCCATCACCAGCAGAACAATAAGGCCGGCTCTTGCGGTTTCTTGCGTTTGCGTGTTCATGCGGTACGGCTCCTTCCATGTATCATGCCATCATTGCCGAGCATAGCTTATCGTTTTTGCTGCCGGCCGTAAACAAATACCGCGGGGAACCCGGAAAGAGAAATGGCAGGATCGCGCTGTCGGTAAACCATGACTGTCAGGCTCAATGGTTTTTCCGGCAGGTCATGCAAGCCGGCCGTTTCTCAAACGCAAAATGAGGGTTTAATGTGGAGGTATCTGTGGCTCCGGCGGTCCCCTGGCGGAGAGTCTTGCGCGGCAGGAACTATGAATTGCCCGGCTTTCGGCCCTGCCCGCCTTGAGCTGGCCTGTCAGAGCGCATGTTGGGATTGGTCGGCGGGAGGGGCGACTGCCATTGTCGTGAAAACAGTCGCATTACCTGATCTTCGATGGTTACACCCTGCGGCAATGATGGAAGGCCGCTGGCAGGAGAGCCGTACAGTTCGCATTCGACTCCCACCGAGTCGAAGTACATCTTGAATTTTCTTGCGTTATCAGGGTGATGCACCTGGTCGGTTGTCGCGGACCGCGTATAGAGGATCAGGGGCGGATGCCCCTTCTTGACGGCTGCAAGAAGAAAGGACGAACGGTGAGGCTGCTCTTCCGCGTAGCAACCGGTGATTCCAAGGTCCTCCCAGTAGGCCAAATGTTCTGCGATCATGGCGCCGGCAGATGTGCCCATGACCGCGATGCGGTTCGGATCGAGATTCCATTTCGCGCTCTGCGCCTTGAGGAACCTGATCGCATCCGCGGCTCTTGCCATGATATCAACGTAAGCCGAGATTTGGGCCATGAGATTGCTGGAATCCGATCCTCCCATCAGGGGGTAGTTGACGCTGGCGAATGCGACACCTCTGCTGAAATATTCCGAAAGAATTCGGTGACTGCGGAATGCAGACTTGTCGCCGCCTGTGAAGCCGCCGCCGTGAAAGTACACGACAAGCGGGCAAGGCGAAGTGGCGGCCGGGGGCAGCCACACATCGAGTTTGCATTGCTCGTGGTTCGTGCTGTAACTCACGTTCTCGCAGGTGGGCGGGGGCGCTCCAGGTGCAGCGGCCCTCAGCAATTGGGCCGAGAGAATTGTCAGGAGCGCCATAATTCTCACGTCATTCTCCTCCAGGTTCTGTCAACCCGCATCATGCCTGATTCCTCCAGGTCGTGCAATCCGGCCATTTCTCAAACGCAAAAATCCGGCTCCCACCGCCGTTCGGGGAGTCTGAACGTTCGTGATCCAGCCAGACTCCGCAGCCGCATTTCAAATCTTTGCCCTTCGTGGCTCCGTCGTCAATCCGGTTCATACCCACGCTGCAGATTATGAAACTGCATCCGTCCGCACTGTGGGTCATCGGCCTGCCGGGCGGGAGTCAGCGGATGAAAACAACTGTTCCGGAGGGAGGGATGAACGTTTCGATGGCGCCGATGTCCACGTGGCGGTTCGCAATCCGCGGATTTCCGAAAACGTCATAGCCATTCTGCATCCACGAAAGATCGTCGAGTCCCGCATCCCAGCACGGCGACCCACGGCTGAGATTGTAATTTCTGGCGGATTGCGAAACGAACCTGGGGTCGGCTGAGATATTGCCAGGACCCGAGGGCGCGTTCATGGCGCACGAATACGTGAGGGATCCGCTGACGAGCACAACGTCACTGGTTGCACCGCCTGTGAGATTACCCCACACGATGACGTTCCGTGATGTTCCCCCTGTCTGGTAGAGGCCGCCGCTCTCCATCACTCCGGAGATGTTGTCCGCAATCGTGCAGTTTTCGAGAATGCCGCCAGACATGCGAACGCCCGCGCCTGGTTGATAGACCGTGGTGTTGTCGTATATCAGGCAATTGCGGACGATGCCCCCGTACATGCGGACCCCGGACCCGCCGTCGCCCGCGTGATACTGCAGTCCTCCATGGTTGAAAGCGATGACGCAGCGATCAAGCATGCCGGCATTCATCCACACGCCGGCTCCCCCCATATAGTCGTACCGATTGCTGTAGATCACGGAGTCAACGACGAGCCCCGCCCCCTCTATGTATATGCCGCCGCCCAGATGCGGGTTTGCGTGTCCTCCTCCTGTGTTGCCCGTGATAAAACAGTTGCTCACGGTTCCGGCGCTCATGCGGATCCCGGCACCGTGGTCACCGAGCATGTGTCCGCCGTCGCAGATCGTGAACCCGGCGATCATGGCCGAGTGGTGCGTCATGCGGACGACGCGGCATCCCGGTGTGAGTTGCCGTAACGTTGTCTGCGCGTATCCGCGGACTCCGATGACAGCGATGGGGTCCGCAATGAGCATCTCCCCGAAGAGATCGTACACTCCGGCCTCCACCAGGATGGAGGCTGATGGCGCGCCAAACCGCAGGGCATCGGAAGCCACCCGCTGAGCTTCCAGGATGTTTGTTGTGGCCGCGGCCCAGCTCGCATAAGGATATTGGCACGCCCCACCTGCGGACACGAATACGGAATTGGAGACGACAGAGACGTAGGCCGGTCTGAGGAGATGGGCGACATTGTTGCTGGGATCCTGCGCCGTCAGCAGCACGTCAAAACGGCCTGGAGCATACGTGTGCGCAATCTGATAGAGGTTCCACCCCTGGACAGGCTCCGAGCCGTCGCCGAAGTCCCATGTGAGCCACACCGAACTCGTCGAGGACGGAGGGCCCCACACGTATGCCTGGAATCCCACCGACGCGGAAAGGTAGCCGGCAGGCGTGTTTGTGGCAATGAAGCTGCATCCGAGGTTGGTGCCTCGGACGAACTCATAACACCCGATATCAGGTTTCGGCTGGGCGCTGCCGAGGCCGTCGAGCGGGCGGAATACGCCTGCGATGTCATTGGTAACATCGGCCAGCGCGACGGCAGCGTCTATGAGAGTCGAGTTGGCCGACAATCCGTAGTCGGCTGGCCGGTTGATGAAGAGGGGGTCAGTGCTCTGGTTGCCTTCGCCGCTTATCAACTCTGGAGCGCAGGAATACACGGCTCCTCCGCCCACAAGATTGTCGGGTCCGCCGGAAGAGCCGACATTGAAGAAGACTATGGTGTTGGTGATGGCGCCGCCATCGCGCCGCACGCCCGCGCCATTGCCCGAATAGCCCGGAAGAACGCGGTTATCAGCGATTGCGCAGTGGACAATCTGTCCGCCGCTGATGAGGACGCCGCCGCCGTTGTAATGGCCTGTGATGTTATCCACAATGAGGCAATTCTCCAGCCGACCGCCGGTCATTCTGACTCCGCCTCCACCGTCCATTCCTGTCTGGTGCGTGCTCGAATAGCCGCCTCTGTTGTTCCGGATCACGCATCTTTGGACCACCCCGCCTGTCATGTACAGACCGCCTCCGGAAACGAAGAACGAGCTGTATGTCCAGTTGTTGCTCTCGATGATGGAGTCAGTGAGAAGTCCGCCTCCCATGAAAACTCCGCCACCGCGCGTCCAGTCGCCGCCATGAATTGAATTCCCGTCGTTCGCGAAGATGCGCAGGCAGGATGCAGTTCCGGCGGTCATGTAAAGACCAGCTCCGTACCGGAACTCTTCGTCCACATAGCCGGCATAGTAGCCGCCCTGCAGGGTCAGGCCATGAAGGTGCGCGCCTGGATGGGTGAGCTTGAATATCCTGGTCTGTCCGCTGGTTCGCTGTACCACCGTGTTGCCGGCTCCGCTCAGGCCGCCCTCGAAACTCCGCACGGTAATGGCGTTTGTGATCCAGATTTGATTGGTGATTCCGTAGGTTCCATTGGTGATGATTACTGTGTCGTACGAGGGAAAATTTGCACAGGCATAGTCCACTGCGGTCTGGATGTCCTGTGCTGCCGTCGCCCATGTGTCGTATGGTGGGGTTGGAACCGAGCCGGAGGGCACCACATAGATTTCCGCTGCAAGGACGCTGCCGCACAGCGCCAGCGAACACAAGCAGATCGCAAGCCTCACCGGCAGGGCGATGCGGCGGCCGAGATCGTGAACAGCTCCATTGATCATGGCCTTGGTCTTGGAGGCTAAACCGGGCGGATGTCAAAGTCAATATCCTGCCCGGTGGTTGCTGCAGAGTGTATGCTGGCGTGGCAGGAGGACTGTCTGCTATATAGGCCCGGATGGGGATTCGAGAGTCGGGGAGGAATACACATGGACAGCAACGAGCTGCCTGACCTGTTCAGGTTCGACGACGGAAGCAGGGTCGTTTCGAAGGCCGACTGGCGGAGGCGGCGGGAGGAGCTCCTGTCGCATATTCTGGAAATCGAATACGGGCGACTCCCGCCGAAGCCGGGCTGGGTGAGGGCGGACGAACTGCATTCCCACGTCGCTGAGGCATTTGGCAACGCACGTCATGTTCAGTATCAGATCACAACCGGGCCGCAGGGCCCGTTTTCGTTCATCATGGACCTGCTTTTGCCTGAAGGGGACGGGCCGTTTCCCGTGGTTCTCAATGGAGATGGCTGTTGGAGGACAGTGACCGACCAGATTACCCTTTTGGTTCTTGCCAGAGGATACATTCTCGCCCAGTTCAACCGCGTCACGATCGTTCCGGACAACGCCGCTCTTGGGAGAAACGTGGGACTGTACCGGGTGTATCCTGACGGCGATTTCGGGGCCATCGCCGCATGGGCATGGGGATACCACCGGTGTGTTGATATCCTGGAGACGCTGCCGGACGTTGATCGGTCGCGAATCTCGATAGTGGGCCACTCGCGCGGGGGTAAGACTGTTCTGCTGGCCGGCGCCATTGACGAAAGGATAGCGCTGAGTGCGCCGAACAATTCAGGCTGTTGCGGCGCAGGATGCTTTCGCTGGCAGGGCAGCGGAAGCGAGACGATCGCCGATATAACGCGGGCTTTTCCGCACTGGTTCCCGCGCAAATTGGCGGAGTACGCCGGACGGGAGACGGAGTTGCCGTTCGATCAGCACAGTCTGAAGGCGCTTGTGGCGCCCCGCGGGCTCTTGCAGACCGAAGCGCTGGCTGACCGGTGGGCCAATCCCGAGGGGAGCTGGCAGACGTTTGCTGCCGCGAAAGAGGCTTACACATTCCTCGGTGTTCCGGAAAAGGCAGGATTCTGGTTCCGCGAGGGAGGGCATGGCCACGGGCCGGAGGATTGGAAGGCTTTTCTTGACTTCGCTGATTCGCTGCTTTTTGGAAAACCGGTCGAGCGGGACTTCAGCGCAAATCCGTTTCCAGCGCTCGGCTCGTGTTTCTCGTGGAAGAGTCCGCCGGTCTCTTGATGAGCCACAGGCGGAGAAGGGAGAGTGTCGGATGGACAATGATCGCATGGCATGGTTCAGGGAAGCGAAATTCGGCATGTTCATTCACTGGGGCTTGTATTCTCTCCTCAAACGCGGCGAATGGGTCATGCACAGCGAAGCCTTGCCTGCCGAAAAATACAGGGCGCTTGCTGAAGAGATGGATCCGGGCCGTGATGCCGTCCGGCAATGGATCCGTCTGGCGGCGCGGGCAGGCATGAAATACGTTGTTCTTACCGCCAAGCATCACGACGGCTTCTGTCTGTTCAATACCCAACTGACCGATTTCAACTCCGCAGCGCGCGGGGCCGGAAGGGATTATGTCAGGGAGTTCGTTGAGGCGTGCCGCGGCGAGGGATTGCGGGTGGGACTTTATTACTCTCTCGGCGACTGGAGCCTGCCCGCTTACCAGGCGGCGGCTGCCGGAGATTCTGCCCAGGCGTCGGCCCTGGCATTGTTCATACGCGGCCAGATCCGCGAGCTGCTGACCAATTACGGCAGGATAGATATCCTGTGGTACGATGGAGCATGGTACGACGGGAAATACCTTACCCCCGAGATCCTCGGCATGGCTGAGACGAATGCCATGGTGCGCGAACTGCAGCCTGACATAATCATCAATGACAGGTCAGGGCTGGGCGGGGATTTCTCCACCTGCGAGAATGAATGTCGGCCTGCCCCGATGGGGAGAGACTGGGAAATGTGCACGTGCATCAATGACATCTGGGGATACTGCGAGCATGATTACAACTACAAGACCTTCAATCAACTGGTGTTTCTCCTTGTCAATTGCGCCACGCAGGGCGGCAACCTGCTCCTTAACATCAGTCCCCGGGGCGACGGGTCAGTTCCGGAGGAGCAGGAGCGGAGGCTCTCAGCCGTCGGCGCGTGGCTGGAGACGCATGGCGAAAGCATTTTCGGTGTCGAACGTCTTCCCGGCGCCTTCTTCCCGGCCGGACGCATCGCAAGGAAGGCAGAGACGCTTTATTTGCATGCGTTCTACTGGCCGGGCACCGTCATGCGGGTTCCCGATGTACCGAAGCGCATGGTGAATTGGGCACCAGGCAGGACGGTTCTCTCCGGCGAGATACTTACAACCGGCATGAGCGTCCGCTGCGGATGGGACGGCTCGACTCTTGTCCTGGATGGTCTTCCAGCGAGTCCGCCGGACAAGGCCGATACTGTCATCCGCGTTTCGCCAGCAGGCGTCTGATCAAATCGTGTCTTTCGAAGAAGGCCGTCCGCTGCGAAACGCAGGAAGTCCGCGCCCGCCAGAGCGCGGCGCCTTTCCGGGTGAGGCATTCAAGCTCGCGGCCTGCCCATTTGCGGAAAGCAGGGTCGAGGAGCCTGTTTTCGGCTCGCCAGGATGTTTCGGTTTGCAGGCGCAGAAGTCGCGACGAGTAGGCGAATTCGTCAAGAACATCGCCTGCCGGTCCGCTGCTCCTGCGGGCGGCGAGGAGCAATTCTGCCTCCCGGGCGACCTGCCTCTCGGCTGCCGCGTCCATCGGCGAGACGGCCGGAGGCTTGTGGCCGCGCCTGACGATCCGGCTGCGACCGGCAAGGGCCCGGCCAAGCCGTTCTGCGCCGGAACCGAACAGCATGGTCGCGGCCTGTTCGTACCAC
>Ga0123519_10011836_pt1 | contig 12795 bp, 9 predicted proteins | sample YelNatPaOPRAMG02_FD_87396 | JGI IMG/M metagenome (GOLD analysis project Ga0123519, IMG submission 87396) | Hot spring microbial communities from Yellowstone National Park - Yellowstone National Park OP-RAMG-02 (version 2) | ecosystem: Environmental > Aquatic > Thermal springs > Hot (42-90C) ...
ACAGTTATCCACACGAATCAAAACACACAGCGAGAACAATGTCGGATTTCTATCAGACAGGAGCGATTGCGACCTTACATCGTTTGGGCAAGCCCAATGTGCAAAGGCTGGAAAACGAGTTGCGGGAGTTCGCAGATGAGACTCCGATAGCATTGGTTCTTCCGTGCCATGCAAGAGAACTGGGTTCGAGGGCGTTGCGATTGATAGTCCGAGAGCTGAAGAATGTCACCTATGTGAAGCAGGTCGTTATTGGCATAGACGGCGCAACGCGCCCGACCGAATTCCAAAGGGCGCGCGGATTGTTCAATCAGTTGCCCCAACCCCACGCACTTGTTTGGAATGACGGACCGCGGCTGAGGCGATTGTATCAGCAACTTGAAGAAGCCGAACTCAGCGCTGGTCAGGCCGGGAAAGGGCGGAACGTCTGGATATGTTTCGGTTACGTGCTTGCGAGTCAGCGGACCCGGATGGTTGCTGTGCATGACTGCGACATCATCACGTACAATCGCGAGTTGCTTGCGAGACTTTGCTATCCGGTGGCGCACCCGAGCCTTGGGTTTGACTTCTGCAAAGGCTACTATGCGAGGGTCTCAGACAAGCTGAACGGGCGGGTGATGCGTCTTATGGTGACGCCGATGTTGCGGGCGCTGAAGACGATCGTTGGCACGCACCCGTTCCTTGTTTACATGGACACGTTCCGTTATCCGCTGGCGGGCGAGTTTTCGCTGGATGTCGATCTGGTGCGTCGGCTGCGGATTCCGTACGACTGGGCACTTGAAGTTGGTGTGTTGTCGGAGGTGTTCAGAAATGTCGCCCCACGCGCAATTTGCCAGTCGGAACTCTGCGAAAACTACGACCACAAACATCAGGAACTTTCGCCTCGGGACCCGGAAAAAGGCCTGAACAGGATGGCAATGGATATTTCCAAGTCGCTGTTCAGGCGGATGGCTGCAGAAGGGATCAAGCTTGATTCCGGGTTGTTGAACACGTTGTTGAGCGCATATGTGCGCCAAGCTGAGGATACCCTGAGGTTTTATTCGGCCGACTCAGCCATAAACGGCCTTAATTTTCCAAGGCACGAAGAGGAAAAGGCGGTCACAACCTTCGTCCGCAGCATTCAGATGGCTGGTAAATCCTTCCTCGAAGATCCGCTGTGGTCGCCCTTGATCTCGAACTGGAACAGGGTGCAGTCGGCGTTGCCGAATTTCCTCGACGAACTCAAGAAAGCAGTCGAGTTGGACAACGCGTGAGGTTTTCGAGGCCCGGTAATCTGTTGGTCTGCCCGCCGTTCAGAGCGGGCTTGATTACGGAGTGCACGATGACATAGTGTAGGTTCAAATCTGGCACAAGTCGTGGATATGCGAACACAGCATGGGGCAGGTCCGACCGAGCGGGTTACCCGAGACAACTGTTCAGGCTGCAGAAACGCTGTTGTGTCGCATTGCGCTGCGGGAAGCGACTTCTTTTCCGGTTGGTTTGGGACCGTGTGCCAGATGTTCGCGTTGGGCGCATTGGTGGGGTTTGGATGTCTGATCTTTTGCGGCGATCGAGCCACGGCTGCCGCACTTGCAGTTTTGTTCGTCAGCGCCGCTGTGGTTCAGTCCGGGGAAGAACGACGTGTGAAGGTCAGCATCGATCGCGATCCGGAGGGCAGACCAAGGAGGTTCGTCCTGTCAGTGGGGCGGGAATCGGTTCGAGTCGAGCCCGGGAACACGTGGATTCAGACAGACCATTTCAAGTGGGTGACGCGGGGGCTGATGGATGCTCCGCAGTCATTCCGGGTTTTCCCCGATGGCGGAGTCGAGATCAACGGCGAGAAAATCGGTTTAACGGACCCTGACGCGTGTAACCGGTTCGAGACCGAACTCAACAAGCGGTTTGCCGCCGTCGCCACCGAGCACAAACCGGCTGCAACAAAACAAGCTGCGGCTCCAACGCGCCCTGTTTCCGACAAGGCCCGTTTCAGGGTGAAACTGGATCATCTGGGGCACATAACAGTTGAATGCTTCAGAGGCGAAGAAAAAGTGGAGACCGGCTTGCGCGGGTTGTCAGGACTGGTTGAGAACGGTCTGATGCTCAAGCCGCAGACAATGCATGTGCATCCTTTGCAGCAATGGATAGAACTGGACGGTGTGCGATTCGAATGCAATGAGGCCGGCGCACGCGCGCTCGAAATAGCGTTGAACGAACATTACGCGCCGAAGCTGGCATCACATCAGGCGGCTATTGAAATCCGAGAAAACCCGGCGGCTGCGACCGGATTTGACATTCGGTTTTTCATTACAAGAGCCGGCGCAAAGTTCGAGGTCAAGGGACATCTGTGCCAGGAATACCTTGATTTGCTGCAGGACCAATCTCGGTGCGATTTGCTAAGACCGGGTATCGTCATCAAACTCACGCCGCCAAATCTCATCATAAGACGCAAGAGACCCGACGGCGGAGAAGAGCCAATACCGGAGTTTCCGGACATTCAGTACAGAAAAATCACTGCACGCCAACTCGAACAGATTCTGAACCATCCGTTGATACGCCGTGGCGGCACGGCAATCTCCGAGGTCACTGAAACGGCAGACATGCCGCTGGAATTTGCATCATTCCGCATTTGCAGGGATCCCGGTACCCGGCCATTCCTTTGTCTCGAGTGCGTGCCGGCGCACGGTGAGAATCCCGTACGACGTGCGCTTACACACCACAACGTGGCAGACCTCCAAACTGCAGGAGTGTTCCGCACAAACTTTGAAGTGTCCCTCTCTCTAGACAACCAGATTCTGACGATTCTGAACAAGGAAACCGGCAAGGAAGAGCGCTTTCAGGTGGGTGGCAACAGCTCGGAAGACGACCTTGCCAAGGCCGGCGCGGCTCTCACGGTGGCGTTGAAACCGCCCAGCGCTCGACCTGCAAAACCGGCGACTGCCCCTCCCGATACAGGCGCACCGGTGGCCTTCCAAAGTGTCTTGGTGCCAACCGGAGAACCGGTGTCGAACGGTCACACAAAAACCGCCGCGCAGGTCCCAATCAAAGAGGTTCCGAAAAGGCCAACTGAGCCCGCCTCGGTGATCGCGGCGGAGTCTGAGAACCGGCGTTCTGGACCGCCGGCAGTTCCATGTGGTCCAGCAACAGTTTCGACAGAACCCAAGATTTCGACCAAACCAGCGGTGTCTGCAGCCGATGTCGCGAAGGCCGAAGTCAGCATGAGCGAACATGTTGTCTCGGAGCATCCGATGGCAAAGCTGTTCCGGGGCGTAAACCCGGTTCAAGTGAATGTCAGGGTTTTCGAGAAACTCGCCGCGTGGTTCGGGGTGGACGTCGAAGAAGTGCACCTGAGTTTGCCCATGGTTTTCGAAAACAGGCGATTCGAAGTCATTAACTTTTCAGGAATTCCACTTGAGACCGTATTGGACCTGCGCAGCCAGGATTTTTATGGTTTTTACCTCACGCACATTCACTCGGACGAGATTGAATTGGTTTACTCGTGCCGTGGCCGGCGGCTTGAGTGGGGGGTGAAAAAGTGTTTGGCGTTGCCGGGGCTGGGATCTGAACCTCTGGAATTCAAAGGAAGCGCATTGCTTGGGATGGGCCAGAACAAGGACAGGCGATTCGCTTTTGTTGTGACGCCCGAGTACAAGAGCTGGATTGCGCCGCACGCAAAAGCTTTTGAAGAGGTATGCGTCCAGTTCGTGACCGTGCCCGAACTGCTTGCCGCGCCAGACCAGTATGACCTTATCTGGCCCGAGCAAGACCAATCGCCGACGTAGCCGGTAAAGTTGCCGGCTCCTGGAAATCTCACCCGGATGAAGCTTTGAGTGTTCTTGGCCGGCGAGCCGGCGAGATTTCCGGGCTAACCGCCGACGCTCACGAGCTCTTCGTTCGTGGCCGCGTTGATGATCTTGAACTGTTCGGCGTGGAAGGCCGGGTCTGGCCTGAACGACAACTTTCCGAAATAGCGTTTTTCCATCTCGATTATGAGCCGCTCGTCTTCGGTCTTGAGGCGTTCGAGAACACGCGGATTGACAATTATGCGGAGCTGGAAATCGGATTCGTCTCTTTCGCGTTTCTTGAGTATTTCGGCGAGTTTGCGTTGTATCTCGACGCTCATGGTGAGGGCGCTTTTGACCTTGCCGCGGCCCTTGCAATACGGGCAATCATCGTAAACGGCTTCGCGGACGCTTTCCGTGTGCCGCTGCCGGGTCATTTCCATCAAGCCCAGTTGTGAGATGGGCAGGACGTGGGTTTTTGCGCGGTCGCGTTTCAGGCACTCCTTCATTCGTTGATAAACCATTTGGCGGTCCTTGTGCGAGCGCATGTCGATGAAATCGAGGACAATCAGGCCGCCCATGTTTCGCAGGCGAAGCTGACGGCTGATTTCATCGACAGCTTCGAGGTTGACTTTGAGGATTGTGGATTCGGGGTCTTTGGCACTCTTGTGACGTCCGGTGTTGACGTCAATTGCCACAAGCGCCTCGGTTTCGTCCACGACAATGTACCCGCCACTCTTGAGGTGAACGATGCGAGAAAAGGCTGTCTCGAGCTGGCGTGTGACGTTGAACCGGTCGAATATGGGCTGCGGATCGTTGTACCAGCGCACTTTGGCGGCGGATCGCCGCGAAATGCGCGCGATGGTACTGCGCATTCTCTCGCACTGTTCGTAGTTGTCGATGACTATCCGTTCGACGTCGTCTGTAAGGAAATCGCGCACTGTTCGTTCGATCAGATCCGGTTCCCGGTACACGCAAGCTGGCGCGGGCAGCGTGGTGATTTTTTCCTGAACAGCGCGCCATTCCTCCAGCAGAAGCGCCAGATCTCGGACAAAATACCTTGCCTTTTGGCCCTCGCCTGCGGTGCGGATGATAACGCCCATGCCTTCCGGCAGGGTGAGTTCGCGCACAATTTTCTTGAGACGTTGGCGTTCGTGATGGTCCTGGATTTTCCTTGATATTCCGCACTGGTCGGAATTGGGCAGAAGAACAAGGAATCGACCGGGTAAAGCAAGGTTGGTCGTGACACGCGGCCCTTTTGTGCCAATGGGGCCTTTTGTCACCTGAACAACAATTTCACTCCCCGGCGGATACAAGTGCGGGATGTCCTTGTGTGTGATTCGTGGTTTCTCGCGCTGTTTGCGGTTGTCGCGCTCGACCAGCTCGACGCTGCTGTCGAACCCGGACGGCACAATGTCCCAGTAGTGCAGGAAGGCGTTCTTTTCGAAACCGATATCCACAAAAGCGGCTTTCAGGCCGTCTTCGAGATTTCGCACCTTTCCTTTGAATATGCTTCCGACAAGCCGGTCATCGCTGGTGCGTTCGATTGTGAACTCTTCCAACCGCCCCTCCTCCAACACTGCGACTCGAGTTTCGAGGGACTCGGCGTTGATTATGACCTCCTTGTGAATTTTCTTTTTGGGCCGAAGCAGGCGGTTGACCTTGCTGATTACCTTTTCAGCCGCAGCACGGAGAGACCCAACCAATCCTTGAGGCGGCGGGGTTTGGGGAACCGTTTCCTGCTCGGGTTCTTCCACGACCTGTTCGGGTGTATCGAGGTGTGGTGCGCGGAAATCTCCTTTTCGCTCGACAAGCGTTTCAGGTTCCTGAGCACTTGTCGGCGAAGGTGCTGGTGATTCCGGAAGACCTGCGGCGAGGTTTTCGGCCTGCAGGATTTCGCGTTCGTGGCGGCGAGAGTCGAATACGGCCTCTTCGCTATAAGGCTTTTCTCCGAGCGCTTCTGCGCGGGCCTCCAATGCCGCCCGATCGGGTTTGAACGATTGTCCTTTGCCGGGGCGGAATCGTTGTCCACCTCGCCGGCGTCGTGAGAAGTTATGGTCAGCCATTTTCTGTCCAGTTGTTCATTATGTGCGACGATGCCGGAACACGCTTTGGAGCAGGCCAATCGCTATGAGGGTGCAGAGCACCGAAGTTCCGCCGTAACTTAACAGCGGCAGAGGTATGCCTGTCACAGGCGTGAGCCGTATGTTCATGCCGATGTTAATGCCGACGTGACAGAACAGCAGTGAGACCACGCCCACTGCAAGCAATCTGCCCAGGCGGTCGCGCGCCTGGCCGGCAATGCGGAGCCCGCTGAACAAAATCAATGAGTAAAGCGTGATAACGGTCACACTTCCGACGAACCCGCTTTCCTCGGCAATTACTGAAAATATGAAATCGTTGTGTGCCACAGCACGGGGCAGGTAACCAAGGGCGTTCTGTGTCCCCTTCCGCCAGCCCTTGCCGGTCACGCCTCCGGAACCAACAGAAATCAGCGCTTGCTGGACGCTGTGCGCGGCGTCCCGAAACTCCTTGAGCACACGCTGACGTTCCTCGACGCTGGCGGTTTTGGGAACCGGATTCACCCCGAAATAGACCATGAGCCGTTTTCGTTGGTAGGACTCGAGGGGAATGCGCCACTGCGGCGGAGCGAAAAACACATCCACAAGAATCAGTGCAATCACAAGCCCCACTCCGCCCGCAAGCTTCAGAAGAAATCGCGTCGGCACGCCGGCCGCGAACATCATCGCAATTCCGGTGGGCAGCAGCACCAAAGCCGAACCAAGGTCCGGCTCCTTTATTATCAGGATAAAAGGCAACAGAGTCATTCCCAGAGCCGCGGCAAAAACGCCCGGCTTTTGCAGTTCGGCTTCAGGGCGGCTCAGATAGTTTGCCATCATGATCAGGAACGCGAGCTTGGCGAATTCCGAGGGCTGGAATTGAAAAGGGCCGAAATCAATCCAGCGCCGCGCTCCCCAGCCGTGCGAGGTACCGACAAAAAGAACCGCCACCAACAGGACTATCGAAAACCAGTAAATCACCACCGACCACCTCGCCAGACGTCGGTAATCCGTCAACCATGCAGCCATCGCCATGGCAATGCCCAGCGCGTACCAAATGAGCTGCTTAACATGCTCGAGTCGGTACCATGCAATGCGGTTGGCGCTTTCTTTGGCCAGCGAGGCGCTTGCAATAAAGAGCGCTCCCAGGACCATCAGTCCAACCAGACCGATAACAACCACCCAGTCCACGCGTTGCTCATGTTGATTTACAGCGGTGCCAACCATGTCATTCACTCCGTGCCAGCGCAGGCGCAGTCTGCGAAACAGGTACAAGACGTTTCTGAATGGCCTGGTATATCTTGCAGGCCACGGGCGCGCATGTGAGTCCTCCGGACGCCCCGCTTTCGACCATGACGACAACGACATAGCGGGGACTGTCTCCCGGCCCGAAAGAGACAAACCACGTAATATGGTCCACGACACGATTTCCTTCTTTGATCTGTGCAGTGCCGGTTTTGCCGCCGACACGAAAGCCTTTCAGCCGGGGCGTGACTCGGTCGGCCTCATGAAACGCAAGATAGGCGGTGCCTTCGGGCTCTTCCGTGTCGGCAATCATGACTTCACGTATCAAAGCAAGGTGCTGTTCCGGAATGTCGAGGTAACTGCGAACGCGCGGTTGAAAATCGGTTGCGGTCCCTTCCTCGATTCCGGGTTCAGCAGGCTCGATGCGCGATATGAGGCGCGGGTGCATGACCCGGCCGCCGTTTGCCACCGCGCCTGTCAAAAGCGCCATCTGCAGGGGCGTTACCGTAATTTCCTGGCCGATGCACAGGTTTGCCGTGTTGCCATCGTTCCACAGCCATTTGACGTCCTCGGGCTCGGGAAAACTTCCCGGTGACTCCTGGCGGGTCGGCAAACCTATCCTCTGGCCGAGATGAAACCGCCTGCCCAAAGACAGTATCCTGTCGCGGCCGGCCATCAGACCGTAATGGATAAAATAAAAGTTGCTGGACCGCTTGAATCCGCGCTTGAAATCATAGTAACCGGCGGGCGCAAGATCCTCGATCCTGCGACGTCCAAGCTGGTAATGGCCCGGATTGTAAATGGTGTTGGTGAGGTTTGACTCGTTCAACACCCCGGATTCAAGACAGGCAAGAGCGGTCACAATCTTGAAGGTCGAGCCGGGCGGATAGGCTCCTTGCGTGGCGCGATTGAACATCGGGCGCAGTTTCGGATCACTCATCGCCTGCCAGCGGTCCTCGGGAATCCGCCCGGTAAACTCGTTCGGGTCGTAACTTGGGTTCGAGACCAGCGCCAAAACATCGCCCGTGTATGCATCCAAAACCACTACCGCGCCGCGGACCTGGTTCGCCACCGAGTTCAACGCATCATGCGCAGCTTTTTGGAGCGGCAAGTCCAGTGTCAAAACAACGTTTTGGCCCGGCCTTGCCCTTGTCCAGACCGTTTCTGATTCCCTGTAACAGAGGCTGTTGACGACGATCGATTTCATTCCTGCGCTTCCCCGCAGAGCGGCGTCACATGCGTACTCGATGCCCACAGCACCTTTGTAGGTGGGCAGGCTGTAGCTGAATCCCCCTTCATCATCATCCCGGGCAAGGTCGTCGCGCGTGAGATATCCGACTACATGCGCCGTGACCAAACCGAGCGGATAATACCGGAGCGGGCGAATCTCGAGATCAATGCCCGGGAGATTGGGCGACCCTTCGAGGAACCGCGCCACTTGAGCCGGGGAGAGATTTTCGCGAACGGTGATCGGCCGGTACGGCCACTGATTGTAGTGCCGTCGGAAATCGTGTTCGGGTATTGCCAGCGGCTCCTGCAAGAACTCCCCCAATCGATGGACCGTATTGCTGACGACCGAGTACCGCACCTGCCAGCGCAAACTGTCGCGCGCCTCTCTGCTCATCGGCCTGCCGGCTCTGGCGCGGGTGAAGTCGGCATCGAACAGCGGTCGTAATTCCTCGAGATAAAGCTCCAAATCGTAACTCGGTTTGTTGTCCGCAATCACCAGTCTGTTCCTGTCAAGGATCAAGCCACGGTTGGCAGGAATGCGGACGTTTCGGAAGGTCTGATTGACAAGGCTGGCACGGTACCTGTCCGCGGAAACGATTTGGATATACCACAGTCCCGCCACCAAGACGAACAGCCACAACGCAATTACCGCCGCAACGGCGCGCAATCGTTTGTCTCCACGTCTCAGTTGGTCCAGTATGAGCATATCAATATCGGCCACGCTTGATTTCGCGATCCGGACGGAACGATGGATGGACGACGGGGCTGGGGACAAGACGTGCCGCGGCTGCGTCGAGCAACCAAAAAGACAACGGGGTAAGCAATCCCCCGGTTAATGCCATTATCATCCAGTGCCAAACGAATCCCCAGCCCGCCAACGTCCGTTTGCCAAGGGTCATAATGATCATCAACGTCAGCAACGGCGCAGCGGCGCTTGCTATGAATCCCACGATAAACCGTGCATAGGCGAACTCTTGAAGGATCAATTCGCGCCAATGGTGAATTGCAAGACCCACACACAGCAGCGGCAGCATCGACACGCCAAGCGGGTTTGCCGACAAAGCGTCGGAGAACAACCCACCCAGGCCTGCAAGCAGGCTTATGGCTGTCACTCCCGTTCGAAACGCGGCAAACACCATCAGCGGCGGAAGCAGGTTCAACGGCACGCCCAACAGGTTCCTTGGCAGGTCCCACGCTGCCTGCAGGAAAACCGCAACAAACGCCGCCAACAGCAGCAGGAATGTCAGAGCATTGTTTATCAAGATTTCCTTCATGGGAACAGAACCGCAACCTCCCTGGTTTTGCTGACGTCTGCTGCAAGGCGTACTCTGGCTTCTGTGTAAAGGCCATGGCCGACACTGCGCGAATCCACGATTGTGCCGACCGGTAATCCCGCCGGGAACACGCCGCCCAATCCGCTGGTGTAAACCGTTTGCCCGGGTTTGACAGAGCTGTTCCGGGGCAAATGTGAAAGGTCGATGAGGCGATGATCAAACACCCCTTCAGACATACCAAGCATGACACCCATTTCACCGGTTTCACGCACCAAGACAGCCACCCGGCAGTTCGGATCACCGATGAGAATTACCTCGCTGGTTGTCAGTGAAACCGCGCCCGTTTTCCCTATCAGCCCTTCGCGAACCAGCACTGGCAAGCCCGGTCTCACACCGTCGCGTGTGCCCAAATCAATCCTCAAAGTCCGCCACCATGCAGCCGTGTCGCGGGCTATCACGCGAGCCGGCTTTATGTTCCATGGGCTTTGCTTCTGCCACCCCAGCAACTGCCGAAGACGCTCGTTTTCGCGCAGTGCTTCCTCGCCCTGCATTGCGCGGACGGCCAGTTGTTGGTTTTCGGTGCGGGTGTTTGCCAGTTCACGGAGCAGCGTGCGGCGTGACATTGTTGCCGAAACGCCGGAGTCCAAAACAGTTTGTCCAGCCGCTGCAAGGCCAAATAGAGGGAGAAACAACCCACCTATGCCGGCCTTGATCCGAATTGCAACCTGCTCCGGCAGGTTGAACAGAACCATTGCCAGCAAAAGCATTACTGCGACTGACACCAAGTGCTGCTGCTTCAGCATCGATCACCCGTCATATTGACCGGGTGAACGCACGCTGCTGAAATCGTCTCAACCTCATCCGGAAGAAGACGCCACGCGCTTGAGGAATTGAAGCTCTTGCAACACCCTGCCGGTGCCCTCCGCAACCGCGCTCAGAGGGTCATCTGCCACATGGACGGGCAGGTAGGTCTCTTCTGCAATAAGCCGGTCTATGCCGCGCAGCAAAGCGCCGCCGCCGGCCAGCACAATGCCACGATCCACAAGGTCTGCAGCAAGTTCGGGAGGACAGCGTTCAAGAGTGATGCGGATTGCTTCCAGGATGCTCGAAAGCGGTTCTTTGAGTGCTTCTCGGATTTCCTCTGATCTGACTGTGATTGTCTTTGGGAGCCCGGTGCTAAGGTCGCGCCCCTTGACATCCATTGTCAGCTCGGCTTCGAGAGGATATGCTGATCCAATTCGTATTTTGATTTCTTCAGCGGTACGTTCACCAATCATTAGGTTATGGGCCCGCTTCATGTGCGCAGTAATGGTTTCGTCGAACTCGTCTCCGCCCACACGCAGGCTGCGGCTGAATACAATCCCCGCCAGCGAGATGATCGCCATCTCGCAAGTCCCGCCGCCAATATCAACAATCATGTTGCCCGCCGGTTCGTGGACAGGAAGGCCCACGCCAATCGCAGAAGCCATGGGCTGTTCAATCAAATAAACCTCGCGGGCTCCGGCATTCGTAACGGAGTCCTTTACAGCGCGTCTTTCGACTTCAGTGATCCCGGACGGCACAGCAACAACAACTCGCGGTGCGATGAGTTTGCGGTGGTGCACGCGCATTATGAAATGCCGCAGCATGGCCCCCGTAATGTCGAAGTCGGCTATTACGCCGTCTTTCATCGGCCTTATGGCTATGATGTTTCCGGGCGTCCGCCCCAACATCCTCTTGGCTTCCTCGCCAACAGCCAGAACATTGTTCGTTCCGGCCTGGATCGCCACCACAGAAGGCTCGCGCAGCACAATACCTCGATCACGCACGTAAACAAGCGAGTTGGCCGTGCCGAGATCGATTCCAATGTCGTTGGAAAACAGGCCCTTAAGTTGTTCGAACATGAAACGTGCTTAGCACATGGGCAAGTTAGGTAAGGACCGCCCCGAGGTCAAGCGCATATGTGGTTGCAAAAACCCCGGCTTCACTGCTTAATGTTTCCCGTGTTGCACAGACCATACACCTTGCGGGCGCATCCAACCGCCACGGCAATGTTGCCCAGAACCGGGACGGAGGTGGAAGGCGACCTGGTTGGCGCTCCTGGTCTTCAAAACCAGCGTGGGGCTCAACAAAGTCCCAGGTGGGTTCGATTCCCATGCACCTCCGCCACAAAGTTTTTTCCCCGTTGATCCAAAATCAAACTCGCCATGACCCGCAAAATCTCACAGCCGCCAATCAACCCCGGAACGCGCCCGACCGAGCAGCGCGATTTTTGGACCGGCGGCGTCCTCACCATTGTGGGTCTGTTGGTCTTGATTGCCGGACTGCGGCACTTGACGGGAGTCGAAACACTCGATGGAAGTTCCGCGTGGGAAACTCAGCTCGTCAAGGCTTTCTCCACAGGTGGACTCAGATACGCCGAGGCAACAGCCGCTGTTCTCCCGACCCTGCCGGATAACCCGGCAGACGCCGTGGCAACGCTGGACCGCGCTCGTAAATCCAGCACTGAAAGACCGCACGCCATCGGACGTGTTCGTGTGGACCTCGGCGCGAGCACCCCGTGCCCAACCTGAATTAAATGATCTTGGTGGCCACAAGGTGTGGCCAAACGGACACGCGACTCGGACTGCTGAAATGAACGGCCAATCTGACGATAAATCAAGCGGGGTGGGTTTGTCCGGACTCGGCACAAAACCGCTCTCAAGAATCAGGCCGTGGTTTCAAGCGGCCTTTCTGGCAGTTTGGCTCGCGCCGGTCGGGCGGTGGCTCCATGGAATCCCCGGCTGTGTGTTCCACTGCTATTCATGTCCGCTATCTTCATTCGCTTGTCCGGTTGGAGTCGCCGCCAACTACGCTGCCCTGTGGCCGGCCGCGCATGAGGTGCCGTACATTCTCATTGGCGTTATTTTGATAACCGGGGCTGTGGGCGGTTCACTTGTGTGCGGATGGGCTTGTCCATTCGGGTTTCTTCAGGATTTGCTCAGCAAAATCAACCGTCGAAAACTCCAGATCCCGTCGTGGACCGGGCATTTGCGTTATGTGATGTTGATCGGCCTTGTGCTGGCGTTGCCGCTGTTTTTCGGTGCGCGTGGAGTACCGTTCGAGGAACAACCTGTTTCCGTCTGTCGCTTGTGCCCGGCGGGAGCACTCGAATCCGGCCTCCCGCATTCTTTGCAGAGCATCGCGCAGGGAGGACCATGGCTGATGGGTTGGCAAAAAATTGTTCTGCTGACCGTGTTTCTCGGCGCAGCA
>Ga0123519_10011837_pt1 | contig 12795 bp, 16 predicted proteins | sample YelNatPaOPRAMG02_FD_87396 | JGI IMG/M metagenome (GOLD analysis project Ga0123519, IMG submission 87396) | Hot spring microbial communities from Yellowstone National Park - Yellowstone National Park OP-RAMG-02 (version 2) | ecosystem: Environmental > Aquatic > Thermal springs > Hot (42-90C) ...
CTTCCTTGATAGAATTCTTTAACTCTTCAATATTTCCGTGTTCTCTTCTTGGTGCGGTGTCTTTTATTTTTTCAATTTCTATCTCCATAAATTACCTCCAAAAAGCCAGTAAAAACCCTTGCGTTAAGGTAGTGCGAGCCTTTGGTGGGTTTTTCCGCAAGGGCTTTACTGGCTAAATTATTTAATTTTCTTTGGAATTTTTGCATACTCGCACCACCTTTGTTTGTTTTTTTCTTAATTTTACCAAGTTTTCCCCTAAAAACAAGAAAAAAAAATACAAAATGAAATTTTTTTCTTGACAAGTGACAAAAATTGTCACAAACTTTACAAAAAATGGCAATAACAATTATTATTCTTAAAAAACTATGGTAGAAGAAAAGAAATCTTTACCAGCAACTCCGCCGCCAATAAAGAAGGAAGCGCCTCCGGAATTTCCTACCGTTCGAGACGAGATAATCGATACTGCTAAAAAACTTGGGGGGTTATACAAGTGGATTATGGCAGGGGAAAAATCTAAAAGGGTTACTAGGGAAAAGCGGGAAAGAATATTCTGGATGCGGATTTATCCGAAGGTGATTGAGCCTAAGATAGATATAGATAAACCGCTAATTCAGATTATGACTTATGATCCTAAAAAGGTTAAGCCTAAAAAGAAATGAAAAGTAGTATTGAGCTTTCGTATTTCCCTGCAAGTGATACTTTGGATGCATTTCATAGATGCGATGCTGATTATCGGGCTATTATCGGTCCGGTAGGAAGCGGAAAAACTTCTGCCGCTGCCTGGGAATGTCTGTATTTTATTCCTCGATTTTTATATCACAAATACAATATCCATCAAACAAGGGGAGTTATTGTTCGGAATACCTACCGAGAATTGAGAGATACCACTCAGAAAACAGTTTTTCAGTGGTTTCCTTATGGTAGTTATCAAGCTAAAGACGATATTTATATAATTAAGTGGCCAGAAGGATATTCAGTAGAAGTTCTGTTTCGGGCTTGTGATAGAGAAGGAGACCTAAAAAAGTTTAAGAGCTTAGAAATTACCTGGTTTTGGATTGATGAAGCGATAGAAGTTAGCGAAGAGATTAAGCGAATGTTAAAAAGCCGAATTGGTAGATTCCCTCCTTTATGTCCTCGAAGATATGGCATCGAAACTTCTAACCCTCCTGATGTAGAACATCCTCTCTACTGGCAATATCAATGGGATTCTCCTCCACCTGGACCAGTTCCAGAAAATCAACCACTTGAAAATCATTATGGCTTTTGGCAGAAGCCGGGGGAAAATGCTCAGAATTTAAGACCCGGTTATTATGATGACTTGCGGGCTGATTATGCTCATAATCCCGATTGGATTTCGGTTTATATCGAAGGGAAACCAGGCGTTATTATGGCTGGAAAGGCGGTATTTCCTAACTTTAATCGGGAAATACATGTCTCGAAGTCTCCACTTATTTGGAGCAAAGGTGAATTGTATCGAGGCTGGGATCACACTGGTAATTCTCCTGCCTGTGTGGTTTTACAGACTCCTACTGCAGGGCAGGTTCAGGTTCTAAAGGAATTTACTGCTGATAGAATGGGAATAGTTGATTTTGCCAGGATGGTTGTCTGGGAATGTAATCGGTTGTTTCCTGATGCTACATATACCGATTATGGCGATCCTGCGGGTACTAACCGGTTTTCTACGAGGGAAGGTGGTTTTACTTCTAATTCGCAATTAATTCAAGAAGCGGTAGGAATTTCAATTATACCATCGGAACAAAATTGGGAAGCAAGAAGGGAAGCGGTTGACCAGCTATTACGAATGCGAGATGGACTACTTATTGATTTTCGTTGCACTAAGTTAATTAATGGACTTATGGGTGGTTATCATTATCCAGAAATAGGGAAAAGCGGAGTTTACCGGAATCAGCCAGAAAAGAATAGATTTTCCCATATTTGCGATGCATTACAATATGTAGCGGTAAAGCTTGCCGGGAATAAAACTACAAACAGGATTGTTCCTGAAGAGATAAGGAAGTATCGCAGTTATTATACTGATAATTATATCTCGGGTGGTGTGAGCTATGAATGAAACTACTCTAAAAACTGAATGGGAAGAAGCATATAACCAGGCCTCAATGGTATGGATGGAATGGTGGAGAGAGGCTAAGCGAGATTTACAGCATTATTTAGGCGACCAGTGGAGCGCTCAGGATAAACGATACTTAGCTGAACAAAGAAGAAACGCTTTCGTTTTCAATAAGATAAAAAGGGCAGTAGAATTGATTGATGGGTATCATAGGAAAAATGCACTTTCTTTAAGAATTCAGCCGGTTGAGCAAAGTAGCGATCCACAAGTTGCTTACTTACAAGATAAGACTGCATCTCAATTATCTCAAATAGTTATGTTTCTTATGCAATGGGGAGGCGGTTATCAGGTTATTAATGAAGCCTTTTCTGGTGCTCTAAAAACCGGAATGAATTTAATCCGTGTCTATATGGACTACACTGATGACCTGATTGATGGCGATGTGAAATTTATGCGGGTAGCATACAATCAGTTTTTGTGTGACCCGTGGTTCACTAAATTAGATTTATCGGATTGCTCCTATGTTTTATTTAGAGAATATATTTCTAAGGAAGAAGCTATTGCATTATTTCCTTCTAAAGCAAAAGAAATTAGAAAGATGATCCCGATAGATGCAGATGAAAAGTTTATGTTTTTGAAGCCAGAAAAAGATGTGCTGGGGCATCCTAAACTTCCTTTTGATGAATTCTTTAAACGGACTACTAAAAAGGTGAAAGTGATAGTTGACAGACAAACCGGAAACTATGAAGAAGTAGAAGCAAGTAAAAAAAGGATTGAAGATTTAGCGGCGACAATTCCGGGGTTCGATGAAAGATTTATGATTATTGAGCGATGGAAGCCAACAGTTGAACATACAGTATGGCTAAATAAAGAATTGATGTATAACGGTCCTGAGGCTTTTGGGCTCGATGATTTTCCTTTTGTTCCAGTTGTAGCTTATTTTGATCCTGAATATGACGATATGAAATATAGGATTCAATCCTATGTAAGAATTATGATTGATCCGCAACAAGAGGTTAACCGAAGAAGAAGTAAGTTTATTGATATTCTTGATACACAAATTGCATCTGGCTGGAAAGCTAAAGAAGGTTCAGTGGTTGATCCGGAAGATTTATACCGAAGTGGGCAAGCAAAGGTTATATGGATTAAAAAAGACGCTAATCTTAACGATATAGAACAACTAAGGTCTGCTGATGCTCCCGCTGGTTTAGTATCACTTATTCAGCTTTTAGATAAGGATATAATGGAAATTCCGGGAGGGAATGCTGAACTATATGGCGCACCGGAAGTGGACAATATGGAAATTTCGGGGGTATTAGCTAAGTTGCGGGTAGGAATGGGCTTAACGATAATGCAGTCACTATTTGATAACCTGCGCTGGAGTAAGAAGATATTAGGAAATAAGTTAGTTAAGTTAATTCAGGAAAATTTTTCTCCTGCTAAAGTAGCTCGCATTGTAAAAGAACAACCAACACCGGAATTTTATAACAAATCGTTTGGTAAATATGATTGTGTGCCAGTTGAGGGTGTTTTAACCGATACTCAAAAGCAGATGTATTTTACTCAATTATTATATCTCAAAGAGAAGTTTCCTGATTGTCCAATTCCCTGGAGTGTTATTTTCGATGCAGCACCGATTGAGAATAAAGATAAGATTATCGAACAGATTAATAATCTTGAGCAGAAACAACAACAGATACAGCAATTACAGATGGCAATGCAGTTGCTTGCAATGAAACGAGAACAAGCAAAACTAACAACCGAAACTGCATCTGCTCAAGAGAAAATGGCAAAGGCTAAATATAATACTGCAGTTGCTTTTGATAAGTTTATGCAAGCAATTCAAAAAATGGAAAAGTCTAAGAGTGATGTAGTAAAGGATTTGATTGAAATAAGTCAATCATTAGAACAATGGCTTGAAAGCGGTAAAGAACAATCAGAACTAATACCTAACAATGTTTCACGGGAAACATTACCTGAAAATATAACAGGTTTTCAAGGTGTTAATGCGACTCAAATACCTGAAGTTGAAAGCGGGCAGATAATACCAATCAGTCCACCAAAAAGAAGAGTAAGGATAACAAAGCGATGAGTAATGAACAAATAGTATATATTCAGGATTTACGAACAGATTTAGCGCTGGACTTCCAGAGAAAGTTAGAAGAAGTGATAAGTAAAAACACTAAAAAGGATAGATATTACATTCTTGCAATAGCAAGGCAATTACATACTGGACAGGTAGAAACAAGATTTATTATTTCTCCAGCGAGACCACCAAAATTGATAGGAACTATTTGTTACTATGTAGATAACAAAGCAGGAAAAGTAGAAAGGTTATGGATTTTACCTTATGATATACCTGTTCCGGATGATGGTAAAGGCAATCTGATTGAGGAAGTAGCTCAATCAGCAGAAGGAATGCCAATAATTTATGGAGGGTAAAGGGATGAAAAAGTTATTAGGAATGATGATATTTATTGTTTGCATATTTGTTAGCGGGAATGTTTTAGCTGGTCATTTCTTTACTGGCTATGGCTGGCAAAACTATAATTATTACAACCAAAATTATAGATACAATACCACTCCTCAGATAAGGGAATGGTATAACCAGTATGGACGATACAAGGGTTATTCAATAAACAATGGTTTAGGAATAACACATTACTATGACCAAAACAATCGGTATAAAGGTTATAGTATTGAACCTATGGATCTTAATTCACCATACTTAAGATAGGAGGATAGAAAATGGCACCGGAAGCTTTTGAGCGTTGTGTTCGTGCTGGCGGAAGGGTTAGACGAATTGTCGGACCAAATAAACAGCACGGATTAAAAAAAGGAGAATATGTTAATTATTGCTTCTTACACGGAGAATCATTCCGGGGAGAAGTAAAGAAAATTAAAGGTGATAAGAATAAACGGGCGTAAGCCTGTGAATAATACGAACGGGCGTAAACTATGAGAGCCGCCGTCTCAAATATAAATTTTTAGGAGGATAATATGGAAGATATAAAACAACAAGATTTAACGGGCGATGAAGAAGGTCTTGCCGCCGAAGACCAAGAATTAGAGGAAGAAGAAATTTCTGAGGAGGAAATCTCTGAAGGAAAAACCGTTCCTCTGAAGGCATTAGAAGAAGAACGCAAAAAGAGGCAGGAATTAGAAGAACGCTTAAATAAACTTCAGGCAACACTTGAAGTTTATCAGGCTAACCTTCGAACTCCGCAATCACCACCGCAAGCAAGGACAGAAGCTAAAACGATACAGGATGTTCTAAATGAAATTGATGATGAAGATATTGTTAGCGGGAAAGACTTGAAAAAAGTAGTTATGCAGGCAGTTAGGGAATTTATGGGGACAGTAGTTCAACCAATGACTGAATTACAAGTTAAAGCAAAGTATCCGGATTATGTGGATGTGATTACTAAAGATTTGCCAAAAGTGATTAAGGAATATCCGGATATTGTGAATGTTATCCAGAATTCTCCTAATCCCTATGAAAGTGCATATACTCTTACTAAAAGGCTTTCCGGTGGTGGCAAAGAAAACACTTCTTCTAATGAGAATACTTTGAAAAAGATAACTTCTAATCTTGAAAAACCTGGTGTTCCTACTAAAGGGGCTTCGCCAGGAGCAGACAGGTTTAACTATTACACAAGTATTGACGATGATAAGTTTGAGGAAACAATACAAAAAATAAAATTTGGTAGAAGATAACTTATAACAGGAGGTAATAATTATGGCAGTAACTACAACTTCTCAGGTAGATCCGGGAATTCAGATATATTATGACAGGGTGCTTTTGAAAAGGGCTTTGCCTTTTCTGCACTACAACAAGTTTGGGCAACTCAAATCTATTAGTAAGAAATCCGGAGATACCATAAAATTTAGAAGGTATAACTCATTAACCGTTAATCCTACTCCAGTAGCAGAGGGGGTAACTCCTTCGCTTCAACAGTTAAACAAAACCGATATTCTTGCTCAGGTGTCTTGGTATATGAATGGAGTAGCCATTACTGATGTAATTGATTTGACGGTAGAAGATCCAGTATTAACTGAGGCAACGGAAATACTGGGTGAGAATATGGGGCAGGTTATTGATATGGTTACTCGTGATATTCTCTGCGCTACCGCTTCTTATACTAATGCCAGTGGTGGAAGTAATGGACAAACTCCTACTGAGATGACCAGAAGTGATATTGATGCAGTTGTGAAAACACTGGTAGGGAATAATGCTAAACCGATTACTGAAGTCCAAAAGGCAAGCACTGGAATTGGAACTGCACCGATACGAGCAGCTTATATGTCAATTATTCATACTGATTTAATTGACGACCTTGAAAAAGTGTCTGGTTTTAAATCGGTAGCAGAATATCCTAAAGGTGATGGGATGGAAGGTGAATGGGGTGCAGTTGGTAATGTTAGATTTTTGGTAAGCTCGGTTGCTCATAAATCGGCTGATGCAACTCCTAAATATTATTGTTTAGTTATTGGAAAAGATGCCTACGGAATAACTGATATAAAAGGCGGAACAGCAAAAACAATAATTCACGGTTTTGGTAGTGGTGGAGTTGCTGATCCATTTAATCGGTTAGCAACTGCGGCGTGGAAAACTCAGTATGTGGCAAGAATATTGAATGATAACTTTATTCAAAACTTAAGAGTAACTCATAGTTAAGAGGAGGTAATTAATTATGCAGATTCCAGAAATAAGAACAGGTAACTTTACTTCAGCTGGGACCCCTGTAGCTGTCAATCTTGATATTGGCTTTGTTCCAGATGTGTTTGAGATGATAATTGAGGCGGATACCAATCCGAATAAGTATACTTTCTATAAAGCGGACAATATTACCGTTAAAGAGGCTGGTTCTGCTGGCACTTTAACTTATGAGACTACTAATCCTATAACTGTCTATGATGCTTCTTCAGTTGGAACAAAGACGGTAATGGGACAAAGTGGAGTAGTGGCTAATACTGGTGGAAAAGGGGTTACTATTCCGGCTGCGCTTCAGGTTGCTTCTAAGAAAGTTTACTGGATAGCAATCAGGGGAGCAACGATTAATCCATAACAACAATATGAGAGCAGGAGTTTATACTTCTGCTCTCTTAAATTACTAATTCTAATAGGAGGTAAGAATGATAGAAGCAGCAGAAAAACCTAAAATTAAAATAGATGAAGTTAAACCTAAAGAACGATTAGTAAAGATGCGGTTTAGAAATTTAGAACAGGCAGGGTTGGATTTAGCTTTTACGGTTGAAGGGAAAAGATACCACTTTTTAGATGGTGGAACTTATATAGTGCCTAAATCGATAGTAGATCATCTGAATAGTCTTGGGTATCCTCAGTATGAAGAGCCTAAAGAACAGGAGTTTTCAACTGGTGAGCCTCAACCGTTAAAAGTGGTAAGATGGATCAATAGATTTCATTGTGAAATTCTTGAATAAGGAGAAAATAAAATGGCAGGAAGACAAATTATCAACTTTGAAAATGTAAGCAATCCTGATAGATTGACTAAAATCCTTACTGCTTTATATGAAGAAGTTACGGCAATAAGGACATTAATTAACGAACTTAGAGATGATCACGCTACTTTTAAAACAGTAGTAGATGAGTTAAAAACAGATTTAAGCGCACATACTCATACAGTAACGCACGCTCAATGTGGTGCAACAGGCGCTGCTTATGGAACTGCAACTAATATTGCTTCAACTGCTGCACCTACGATTTCGGCAAGTGCACCAGCAACCTTATCTTCACCTGCGGTTACTCAGAAGCTTACACCTGCTAAATAAGAGGTTTTTATGGGTTACTGGACTTTTACTACCATTAAGCAGGAAGTTCGGAAGCTTACTGGTAGGCCACAGGTTACTCAGATTTCGGAAACCGAAATTGGTAATTATATCAATAACTTTTACCAGTTAGACCTTCCTAAGGAAATTCCACGCTTTTTTGAAACCTGGTATGAAACAACTACCACCAAAGATGTAGAAAGTATTACAATTCCTTCCGATTATGTTACCACTTTAAAGCCTTATATGATTGATGGTAGTGTTAGTGGCGTTACTATTTACACTGATGCCACTTCTTTTTATTTAAAGTGGCCTACCACTATTGAAATCACACACGACAAACCAGTCAATATTTTGATTGAATTTCCGACCATTATTTTTAGACCTATTCCGGATGATGCTTATAGTTTTAAATGTAAGGTATTAAAAAAGCCAACTGCTTTAGTTAATCCTGCTGATGAGCCAATAAATCAGGAATTTGGCGAACTTCTTGCTTATGGGGCAGCAATTAAGATCAAAAATGTTTATGAGGAAGATGTAACTCATTTGGTTACAATGTATGATTATCTTTTAACTAAGCTTAATCGAACAACTATCTTCCATCATCTTGAAAGAAATATTGAGAGGAGATTCTAAATGAGTGGATGGAATAAAAATCAGCCTGGAAATGTAAAGTTTGCAATAGGGCGACAGCAGATACTTGATAATAATGATGCACTGGAAGAAGCGCTATCGAGAGATCATAACTTTCCTGGCACTTATTCAGTTGATGCTGGCGAACACAATAAAATAACTTTTCATCAACCGCTTACCTCTGATCCTGCTAATCAAACCCACAAGGGATTTTTATACTCAAAGCTTGTAAACAATGTTATTGAGTTATTCTTTGAGGACGAAAACGGTAATATTATTCAGCTAACAAGTGGTGGTAAAATAAATGTTATAGGATATGTAACCACTGATACTGCACAAGATATTACTGGGGCGAAGACCTTTAAGGCTACGCTTACAATGAGCGGGGCTGATATTGTTATGGCTGGCACTGAAAAAGTTGATGGTGTTGATGTAAGTGCTCACGCAGGGGGAACGGCGAAAGATCAGCATACTGGTGGATTGGGAAATCATAGCCATCAATCGGATGGCGCAGAAGGTGGAAAATTAACCGGAAGTGCATTTAGCACTATTTTTGGTGAATGGCAATCAGTATCAATTACAAAAAATACGGTTTATCAAGCAAGCACCGATGGGATTTTGATTGTCAACGCTCAATCCACTTATATAAACGATAAATATTTATACCTTTATACTGATGCTAACAATCCTCCTACTACTTTAAGAGCAAGATTGGGCGGAAGTGGTGGAAGCGACGAAGGAAGTATTACTTGTCCAATTAAAAAGAACCATTATTATAAAGTGAGTGGAACAGGCTCTATTACTAATGCATACTGGCTACCTATAGGAGGATAGTGTGGCTAAATATCAGATATTCTCAGTTTACGATTTCAAATCAGGACTTGTTCTTGCAAGGGATGCCTGGCTTTTGCCTAAAGATGCATTCCCAAAAATTGAGAACGCTTATATTGAGCGGGGAGTGATTAAGAAAATAAAAGGCTATAAAGAATGGGGGAGGTTTGTCAATAAAGTAACTAATGCAAGTTTAGGAACTACTGTTAATAATCAATTAACTTATTCGGGAACACTTGCTAATACAAAACTAAGACCTGGTGATTTAGTTATTTCTACTTCTGAAAGCGGTGAGTCTTTTACTGACCAAGGGAATGGAACGCTAACAGGGAGCAATGGAGGAAGTGGAACAATTAATTATTTAACTGGTGCTTGGAGTATTACTTATGGTGCTAATCCTGGTGCGGGACATAGTATAACTGCTACTTATAGCTATTTCCCGGAACTTCCAATAATGGGATTTACTACTTACTACAAAACGGATGGAAGCGAAGAATTCTTAATTTTTAATACTAAGCGAATGAATAAGTATAATCCAACTACAATAAAAACCGAAGATATTAGCGGAAGCGATATTTTTACTGGCGAAGATTATAACTTCTTCTGGATGGAAAACTGGCGGGATAAGCTATTTATTACTAATAATGTTGATAGAATTAAAGTTTATGATGGAACAACTATAAGTGATTTAAATATCGATACTAACAATGATGGCAATAACGATGTTGACACTGCACTTCTTATATTTAGTTACAAGGGACATCTGGTGTTATTAAGGACTTATGAGAATGGTGTTCACTGTCCGCAACGGGCACGGTGGAGCAATGAAAATTCCTATACCGATTGGTATAACGGAAGCGCAGGTTATGTTGATTGCGAAACTACTGACTGGATTATGGGAGCAGATTTTATTGGAGATGATTTAGTTGTTCTATTTGAACGGTCAGTATGGGTTTTGAAATATACCGGCGATCCTAATTTGCCTTTTATCTGGAGACAAATAAGGTCAACGGAAGGGTGTTTTTCTTCTTATTCGGTTATGCCTTTTTCGGATGAAATTTTGTTTGTCGGTCCAGTTTCCTTGATGGGCACAGATGGAATGGACATTTATAATATCGATGAGAAAATACCTGATTTTACTTTAAATTTTAACCAATCAGCTTTCAAGTATATTTACGGAAGTGTTTTAGAGGAATTGAAACAATGTTGGCTTGCATATCCTTCCTTAACTGCTGAGAAAAACGATTCACTTCTTGTTATGAATTATGAAGAAGGCCACTTCGCTGTTATTAAGTTAGCTATCCACTGCTTAGGATATTACAAAATAAACGAACAACCCCCCTGGGATGATTGGGATATTTACTGGGATGATTTAGATATGTTGTGGGATGAGAAGACGGTTCAGGCAGGCTATCCGATTAATTTAGGTGGAACAAGCGATGGAATTATTTATCAGTTAAATTATGGCGGTGAATTCTGGACTAAAACTTTACTTTCTAATGGCTGGCAGGATAACAGAAATCCTATTCCTTTTGAAGTATATTCGGGGGAATTAAATCCTTTTTCTGAGAATGGAGTAAGGGCAAGATTGGGGTTTATCGATATTTTAGTTAATAAAGATGAAGGGCAAACCTTTTATATTGATATGTTTGTTGATGGTGATAATACTCCTTACAAGACAGTTGAGGTTATATGTGATGGCGCAATTGGCGATAAAACTTGGAAAAGAGTATTTTCTGGAGCTATAGGGACATTTCATCAGATAAGGATATGGCATAATAATAGAAATCAGACAGTTAATTTACACGCTTTTAATATGGCTTTTGCACCTGCAGGGAGGCTTGCACCGTGAGACTATATGTTACTGAAAATATTCCCTGGCAAGATGATGTTATGAAGAAGCTTAGCAGAGATCCTGCTGTTAGTGGTTACTTTAGGGAATTAATACATTCTTTAAGGAATATATACGAAAAAATTGCCTTTGCAGTTAACGATTTAGACCAGATAGCTACTGCTTATAATTTAGTTTACGATACCAATATTACCGTTAATTGGAATAATGGAGGAATACAAAAAGTAACTTTAGCTGGAAACCCTACTATTAGCTTTAGCAATTGGAAAGCAGGGAGAATTGGAAGATTGATATTAATTCAGGACGCTACTGGCTCAAGAACGGTAACTTGGAATGAAACAATTAAGTGGAAAGGTGGAAGCGCACCCACTTTAACCACTACCGCTAATAAGGCGGATATTATCACTTTTATTTGTGATAAAGATAAAACAATTTATGGAATGGCAGATTTAAATTTTTAAGGAGATAACCTATGAAAACCGAATATAACATTGTTATAACTTTGCTCTTTGATAATCAAACGGATAGAGACACTTGGTATAGCAAAATAAAGGATGCTATTAGTAAGGTTAAAACTACCTTACCAGCTTGCAAAAGTATAGTTGCGACAAAAGGCGAAAGCTTGATTGAAGACACGGTAAGCGAAAACTTATAAAGGCTAATTTATGGCTTCTGTCGGTCCGAATAACGGTAGCACTTTTGCTGACGATAGTTCAGTAGGAAACGTAGCTTGGTCTAATCCTGCTAATGCGCAGTATAGTGATAATGTTTATGCGACTGTATTGATGGGAATCAGTACTTCACATTATTTAAAAATTACTGGTTTTGGTTTTTCTATTCCAGCTGGTGCAACTATTAATGGAATTTTGGTTGAGGTAGAAAAAAAAGCTGCAGATGGATATTATAAAGATAATAGTGTTAAACTTGTAAAAGGTGGTGTTATTTCGGGAGATGAGAAAGCGAATACTGGTGTTTATTGGCCTACAAGTGATGCTTATGCGAGCTACGGCGGAAGTGCTGATTTATGGGGACTAAGCTGGACAGCAGCTGATATAAATGCATCTGATTTTGGAGTAGTTTTTTCTTGTCGGCATACTTATGTTTCTACAAATTATGGCTATGTTGACCACATCCGAATAACGGTTTACTACACGGCGGTTAATACTTATACTTATACAGGTTCAGGCTTAATACAGACAAGCGGGTCAGCGAGCGTATCAAAGACAAAAGCTTATAAAGGTTCAGGGCAAATACAAACAAGTGGGCAAGCAGTAGTTTCTAAAACAAAAAGCTATATTGGTAGTGGACAGATACAAACAAGCGGACAGGCGGCGATTTCTAAGACAAAGGCTTATATAGGTAGTGGACAGATACAAACAAGTGGACAGGCGGCGATTTCTAAGACAAAGGCTTATATAGGTAGTGGACAGATACAAACAAGCGGACAGGCGGCGATTTCTAAGACAAAGGCTTATATGGGTAGTGGCTTAATTCAGACAAGCGGACAGGCACAGACTTCAAAGTTCAGAATATTTTCTTATATCGGTGGCGGTTTAATTCAGGTAAGCGGACAGGCATTATTATCAAAGGTAAAGGCTTATATCGGTTCAGGACAGATACA
>Ga0123519_10011838_pt1 | contig 12795 bp, 9 predicted proteins | sample YelNatPaOPRAMG02_FD_87396 | JGI IMG/M metagenome (GOLD analysis project Ga0123519, IMG submission 87396) | Hot spring microbial communities from Yellowstone National Park - Yellowstone National Park OP-RAMG-02 (version 2) | ecosystem: Environmental > Aquatic > Thermal springs > Hot (42-90C) ...
AGGTCAGAAGCTACCTCCGGAGCCGCCAATGCAAACCGGACATCGTCGCCAACTATTTCCAGGGGAAACACGTCCAGTATGCAGCATGAAAAGTTAATCAGTTAAATGCTCTGAGTAATAAATGCTCTGAGTAATAAATGCTCTGAGTAATAGCTCTTGGGAAAACATAACGCCTGAAATTGTCGAAGCAGAGGATATCCCTAAAGTCGGGGGAGGAGGTATATTCACGAGCACTACTTCGTTATCAAAGGAAGCAAAAGCTGAGATTGAGAGAGTCTCCCGTTCAATTTGTCGCAAAATCCTGGAAAAAGACGGTTTCCAAGTTCAGGAAATGCCCTTGGACCACCCGGGATATGACCTTGTGGCCATTAGAGGCGAAGAAATTCTTTTGATTGAAGTCAAAGGCCACTTAGGTTCCAAAGACAAAGCAGAAATCACCTTTAATCAGATACTGGCGTGTTTTAAACCTGACCGATTTTATCGTGGGGCAAAATGGCAACTATGGAATGTTGAAAACATAAATAGAAACTCCAAATTGCCTCCGGAAATCAAAATATATGAAGAACTTTCCCTTGAAGAGTTCGAACCAAAATCATTTTATCATGACCTAAGAAACTCTGAATGCATAGTTGTATGGAGAATATTTAGATCATAATAAAAAGTTCAAGGCCATTATAATAAATGATAAAAAAATTATGGGGAAAGCGATCCAGGGATAATGAGGCCATCTTTCATCCTTTGGTCTTTCATCTGATAGATGTTGCTGCGGTGGCCGGCCGCCTCTGGGAGGAGGTCTTGGATAGGTCAGCCAGGGGGGCCATAAGTGGTGCCCTGGGGCTGGCTGAGGAGGCGGCCGGCGGGTGGGTGGCCATCTGGGCAGGACTGCATGATCTGGGCAAGGCCAGCCCCGTTTTTCAGGGGAAATGGGCCCCCGCCCGAAAGTGGCTGGCTGATGCAGGATTAACCTGTCCTCCTCCCTCCCCGATCCCTCACGGATTTCTTACCACCATATTTGTGCGAGAACTTTTTCAGGAGCTTCTTCCCGATAATTGCTGGACGGAACGTTTGGGGAAGGCCCTGGGAGGCCATCATGGGGTCTTTCCCCGGTCCGGGGACCTGGAGCAGGTAAGCCGTGAGGCTGCGGGAGGAAAAAAGTGGCACCGCCTGCGGCTCAACCTACTTCAGGAGTTCGGCCGGCTATGGGGAATGCCGGAGTTGCCTTCTCCCAGGGCCACGGATCCGGGTCATGCCTTTTTTCTGCAATTGGCGGGGCTGGTATGTGTAGCGGATTGGGTCGGGTCCAATGAAGAATTTTTCCCTTTCACCCCTCCCGATGTCTCTCTGGAGGAATATCACCGGCGCGCGCTGCAGCAGGCCCAGGCTGCCCTTAAGGATTTGGCCTTCACCGGCTGGCGGGCCCCCTTCGACTATCGGGATGTGGCCGAGCTCTTTCCGATGGTCAGGACTTATGGTCTGCGTCCACTGCAACAGGCCGTCAAATCCTGGAGTCAGAACCGGGCTGAACCCGGTTTGGTCATTCTGGAAGCCCCCATGGGGGAAGGCAAAACCGAGGCGGCCATGTATTTGGCCGATCAGTGGGCGGTGGCCCTGGGGCAGAGGGGGTGTTACTTTGCGCTTCCCACCATGGCCACCAGCAACCAGATGTTCCGACGCGTCAAAGATTTCCTTGGCCAGCGCTATCCTGAAAATCTGGTTAACCTCCAGCTTCTCCACGGGCACGCCTCCCTAACGGCGGAATTTCAGGCCTTGCGCCAAAGAGCCGATCAGCTTTTTTGTCCCGGGGGTATTGAAACGGAGGGGGAGATAACCGGCCAGCCCCGGGCCGAGGTCGTGGCCGCCGAGTGGTTCACCCGACGCAAACGGGGGCTGTTGGCTCCTTTCGGGGTGGGCACGGTGGACCAGATTCTCCTGGCGGTGCTGCCGACGCGGCACTATTTTGTCCGGCTGTTCGGTCTGGCGCACAAAACCGTGATAGTGGACGAAGTCCATGCCTATGACGCCTACATGTGCACCCTGCTGGAGCGCCTCCTTCAGTGGTTGGCGGCCTTGGGCTGCTCTGTGGTTCTGCTGTCAGCCACGCTGCCCCGGGCCAGGCGGGAGGCCCTTGTGGCGGCCTACCAGCGGGGCCTGGGAAAGATCCCCCCGGCAGTTGAAATCCCTTGGTCTCCTTATCCGCGGCTAACCTGGGTCACCCCCTCTGATGCGGGGACTCAACACTTTAAAGCTTCGCCGCAATTCCACCGAACCCTCAAGGTGAAGTGGCTTGATGGCCGTCTGCCCGGCGCACCCTCCTCGCCCTGTGGTTTGGGGGAAAAACTGCAGCAGGTCCTCGCACAGGGAGGCTGTGCGGCCATCATCTGTAACACGGTGAGCCGGGCCCAGGAGGTTTTTGCGGCTCTGAACCCCTTTTTTCCCCACCGGGATGCGGGCTCCGGGTTCCCGGAGCTGGACCTTTTCCACGCCCGTTGCCTTTTCCAGGATCGGGAAGAACGGGAGCGGCGCTGCTTAATTCGCTTCGGCAGGCCGGACGGCCTGGTGGCTACGGATGACAGCCCCCCCGTTAAGGTGCAGCGGCCCCGGCGGGCGGTGCTGGTGGCCACCCAGGTCATTGAACAGAGTCTGGACCTCGACTTTGATCTTTTGGTGACCGAGATGGCCCCGGTGGACCTTATCCTCCAGCGGGCCGGCCGCCTCCACCGCCATGACCGGCCGCGGCCGGATAATCTCCAGGAACCCACCCTCTGGATTTTGGAGCCCGAAATGTCGGGGCCGGTTCCCGCTTTTGGGGAGGGCACCGAAGCGGTGTATGATTTCCACCTCCTCTTGCGTTCCTGGCTGGCCTTAAGGGAACGCGCCACCCTCACCATTCCCCAGGAAGTGGAGGAACTGATCGAGGCGGTTTATGGGGAAGGACCGCCTCCTGCGGGGTTAACCCCTGAGATTCTAGGAAAGTGGGAAGATAGCCGGCAAACATTGCTGAAACAGAAAAAAGAAGAAGAAATGCAAGCCAGGTATCGTTACATCCTGCCGCCCGATTACCGGGACGACCTCCTGGAAGACCCCAATCCCCAGCTGGAGGAGGACGACCCCGGAATCCATCACTCCCTGCAGGCCGCCACTCGTTTCGGAGACCCCACGGTCCCGGTAATCTGCCTTTATGAAAAGGACGGCCAGGCCTACCTGGACCGGGAGGGACAACACCCGGTGAACCTGGAGGAGAAGCCCGACGGCCCCACCACCCGGGCATTGCTGGCACGCTCCGTGAGCCTCTCACACCGGGGATTGACCTTCTGGCTGCTGGAGCACGGCCATATTCCCCCGGGATGGCTGAGGCACCCCCTGTTGTGCCGTTACCGCTTAATTTTATTGGACGATCAGCATCGCTGGCAGGGAGGAAATCATGAACTGCACCTGGACCCGGAACTGGGGGTGGTGATCAGGCGGGTAGGAAAGGAGATATTATGCAGCCCCGATTCAACCTTATAGACGAACCCTGGATTCCCTGTATCTTTCCCAACAACCGCATTATCCATCTGGGTCTTTTGGACACTTTAGTCCGGGCCCGGGAAATCCGGGAGATTTTTCATACTTCTCCCTTGGTGGTCATGGCCCTGCACCGTCTGCTGCTGGCCATCTTGCACCGCAGTTTCGGGCCTGAGACCCTGGAGGATTGGCAAAAACTTTGGCAGCGGGGGCGCTGGGAGGAAAATCAGCTCAAAAATTACTTCGCCAGGTGGCATGACCGCTTTTACCTTTTTCATCCTGAGCGGCCTTTTTATCAGGTGCCGGAAATGCCCAAGGCCAAAAAACATCCCGTGCAGATTCTGGCCCTGGAAGCCGCTGCAGGTAACAACACCACCTTGTTTGATCACAACTTTTCTGATCGTCCCCTTGTATTACCTGCATCTCAGGCAGCTTGTTACCTTCTGGCCCGGCAAAGCTATTCCATCGGTTTAGGTAAAAGCCATCCCTTTTATTTTCAGGACTCACCATTAATCAGAGGGTACACAGTTTTTATCCTTGGCAATAACTTGTGGGAAAGTCTTATGCTGAACCTGGTCAATTACAATCAAGAGAGACCTTTCCCACACCAGGATCAGGATATACCCTGTTGGGAAATGAAGCGTTTGCCCGATCCGGACAAGTCCGGCAACAGCATCTCGGGATATCTCTCTTACCTGACTTGGCAGAGTCGCAGAATCCATCTCATTCCTGAAGGTAACCCGATCCAGGTGCGCTTATGCCAAATACAGCAGAACCTCAAACTTCCAGACCCAACGCCTCTGGATCCTTTTAAAACTTACAGCCGCGATGAAAAAAAAGGCTGGGTGGCTAAAGGGCTTCAACCTGAACGAGCCGTCTGGCGGGACAGCCATGCCTTGTTTCAGAAAGCGCAAAACTCCTTCAGGCGGCCGGGAGTTTTTGATTGGGCCGCCAGAATTGAAACTTTAAGAAAGAACGGGAAAATAGAGGCTCTCAAAGATTACCGTTTTATTGTTACCGGGGTGGTGACGGAAGCGGGAAAAGCTGCCAACCTAATCCTCTGGCGGCAGGAGCGCCTGCCTTTGCCCCTGGCGTATCTGGAGGACAAGGACCTCCTGGCTAAACTGCAGGAGGCCCTGGCCTGGGCGGAAAAAGCCCATGACCTCCTGCATCAGGCCCTCCGGCAGGTGGCCCAGGAGATTCTGTCGCCGCCCCCCCGCACCCCGGACCGTAATGAAGTGAACCGCCTCTTGCAATCCTGGGCCCCCGGCCGCCTCTATTGGCCCCGCCTAGAAACCCCCTTCCGGCGTCTTTTGGTGGAGCTCCCCGAGGACCGGGAAGAGGATGAAGAGGGCGAGCCGGTTTATGGCCGCCGGAGTTTGCTGGCGTGGCGAGGTTTAGTAGCCGATGCTGCCCGGAAAAGTTTTCAGGAAGTGGCGGCCGGCTTGGAAAACTCACTGCGCTCCCTTAAGGCCGTGGCCCAGGTACAGGGGGTCTTCCAGACCTGCATAATAAAAGAACTCCTTCCAGGAGGTGACACATGAATCCTGCCGGTAAGGAAAAATCACCCTTCATCCGTTATCTGGAGGACCTGGTGCGAAACCGGGACCGGGGCGCCCTGGCCGACCTGCGCCGAGGGTTGGGGAAACCCCCGGGAACGGCGCTGGAGATGCACCGCCACGTGGTCCCCTTTCTCCCCCAGGGAAAACCCTGGACTGAAGCTGCCTATTACCTGACGGCGGCTCTGTTCGCTTACTGGCACCAGGGGAAAGACGAAGTGGCACCCAATCCCCCCGCGAACTTGGGTGCCTCCTTGGCCCGGATGGCCACCGGCGACAACGAAGACAGCCTGGACCGGCGTTTCACCGCCCTGTTGAAGAGCCACCGTGAGGACCTGCCTCACCACCTGCGCCAGGTGGTGGGCCTGCTGAAATCCAATGATATACCAGTGGACTGGTCACAGCTCCTGAAAGACTTACTTATCTGGGACCATGAGGAGCAGTTTGTCCAACGAAATTGGGCCAGGAGCTTCTGGGGACGCCGGGCCACAGCTGCCAACCTTCCTGAGTCGGAAACCCTAAAAGAATTAAACGAGGAGGCCGCATCATGATCGTGGAACTGCATCTTTTGCAAAATTTCGCCCCGTCCTGCCTGAACCGGGATGACACCAATTCCCCCAAGGACTGCGAATTCGGTGGCTATCGCCGGGCCCGCATCTCCAGCCAGTGTATCAAGTGGGCCATACGTCGCCAATTCCAGAATGAATTGCTTCTCCCACCGGGATGCTTGGCCAAACGCACCAAACGCCTGGTGGAATTGCTCACGGAACGGCTGGTTAAACGCGGTAAAGACAAGGAAGCCGCAACAGCCGTGGCGCAGGCCTCCCTTCGGAGTTGTGGGTTTGATTTAAAGAACGACGGCAAAACTGAATATCTCATCTTCCTGGGAGATGGTGAACTGAACTCTTTGGCCGAGGCTTGTGAAAAGCATTGGGAAACTTTAGCTGCAGTTGCTGACACACAGACTGAAGCGGAAGCCGAGAAAAAAGCCCGTAAAAAAGCAGCTAAGGCCGCCCTGCCAGACTCTGTCCGTAAGGAACTACAAGACCTTCTCCAAGGTGGAAAAGCCGTAGATCTGGCCCTTTTTGGCCGGATGCTGGCGGATTTGCCGGACAAAAACATCGACGCCGCCTGTCAGGTGGCCCATGCCATCTCAACCAACCAGGTGAGCATGGAGTTCGACTTTTACACCGCGGTGGATGACCTCAGTCCCAAAGAGGAAACCGGCGCTGGCATGATGGGCACCGTGGAGTTCAATTCCGCCTGCTTCTACCGCTACGCCAATCTCGATTTCAACCAGCTCACCACTAATCTGGGCGGCGACCAGGAGTTGGCCCGCACTGCAGTCAAAGCCTTCCTTACCGCCGCGGTCAGGGCCGTCCCCACCGGCAAGCAGAACAGCATGGCGGCCCACAACCCGCCCTCCTTCATCTTCGCGGTTGTCAGGGAGCACGGCCTCTGGAACCTGGCCAACGCCTTCGTGGAGCCGGTGCGCCCGGCCCGGGATGGACACCTGGTGCAGAAATCCATCACCGCCCTGGAAAATTACTGGGGCCGCCTGGCCGCGGCCTATGGCGAGGAAGGTATCCAGGCCCGCGCCGCCCTGGCCGTGGACGGTGAACTCTCCGGCCTGAAGAACTATGAGAAAAAAAGCTTTAATGTTCTCCTCGACACCGTCATGGCGGCCCTCCCCGGAGGCCAATAATGAGCACCCTGCTGGTAAGGCTCGCCGGGCCTATGCAGTCCTGGGGGGTGCAAAGCCGCTTCACGGAACGGGACACGGGTCTGGAGCCCTCCAAAAGCGGCGTCGTCGGCCTCCTGGCCGCGGCTTTGGGCCGCACGCGGGATGAGCCGGTAAATGACCTGGCCGCCCTCAAAATGGGCGTCCGGGTGGACCGGGAGGGCATCCTCCGGATGGACTACCACACCGCGGGGGGAACCCATCGTCAGGGGGAAAAATATGGCGTGGCCCTGGCCGACGGCAGCGGCGTCCGGGCCGTCACCTCCCGCCGCTATTACCTGGCCGACGCCGACTTCCTGGTAGGGCTGGAAGGAGAGGATGAGGAGTTCCTGCGCCGGTTGGACGCCGCCCTGGCCCGGCCCGTCTGGCCCCTCTTTCTTGGCCGCAAGGCCTTTGTCCCCGGCACCCCAATCAGAATAAACTACCGCCCCAAGGACTTACCGGGTTCGGCGGAGGTTCCGGGTCTGGTTTATCTTCCCTTGGAGGAAACCCTGCGGCGCTATCCCCTGATCGTCCGGACTCCGCGGGAGGCGGCCAGGCGCCGCCGGGAACTGGAAGAGGCGCACCGGGCCGGACAGGACATCTTTCTGCGGCTGGTGCTGGAGGCGGAGCCCGGCGCCACCGCGGAGGTGCGGCCGGATCAGCCTCTGTCCTTTGCCATCCTTGATCGCCAATATACCCTGCGCTATGTGCGCACCACTTTCCAGGAACTGCGCCCCGAGATGATCATGGAGGTGCCCCGTGTATCTGTCCCGTCTGCTGCTTAATCCCAGGAGCAAAGCGGTGCAGCGGGATCTGGCGGACCCCCAGGACCTGCACCGCACCATTATGTCTGCCTTCCCCCAATCCGAGGAGCCCGGTGAGAGCCCCCGGGCCCGGTTCGGGGTGCTCCATCGCCTGGACCTGGACCGGAGGCAGGCCCGACTGATTCTCTATGTTCAGTCCCAGGTCAAACCCGATTGGTCCGCCCTGCCCCCGGAGTATCTTCTGCCGGTGCCCGACTTGGACAACCCCGCCACCAAGTCCGTGGCCGAAGTTTACCAGACCTTGAAGGCTGGCATGGTTCTCAGCTTCCGCCTCAAGGCCAACCCCAGCCGCAAAATCGATACCAAAACCGGGCCGGACGGTCGCCGCCGCCACGGCCGCCGGGTGGAGCTGGCTAGGGAGGAAGACCAGGTGCAGTGGCTCAAGCGCAAAGGTGAGCAGAGCGGCTTTAAATTACTTGAGGTGCGTGTGGGGGGCCTCGCAAAGGAACGGAGCCGCACGCGGCGGGGGCCTACTCCCACCTTGGCCGGTTTGCTCTTTGAAGGCCGCTTGCAAATTACCGACCCAGAATTATTCCGGCAAGCCTTGGCCCGGGGGATCGGCCCCGGCAAGGCCTACGGCTTGGGGATGTTGTCCCTGGCGCCGCCGTAAGGAGGGGCACCATGCGCCTGAAAGACCTGCATCTGTTGCCCAAGTTCCGGGATTGCCTGACCTATCTCTATGTGGAACATTGCAAGGTAGAGCAGGAGGACAAGGCCGTCGCCCTCTGGGATGCCCAGGGGAAGGTGCCGGTACCCGCGGCAGGCTTAGGGGTTCTTATGTTGGGGCCCGGAACCTCCATCACCCATGCCGCCATTACCGCCTTGGCGGACAACGGCTGTCTGGTGCTTTGGTGCGGTGAAGAAGGGGTCCGGCTCTATGCCCAAGGTCTGGGAATGACCCGAAGCGCCGCCAATTTTTTGCATCAGGCTCGCCTCTGGGCCAACCCCGAAACCAGACTTCAGGTGGTTTTCCGGCTATACCGGATGCGCTTCGAGGAACCCCTGGATGACTCCCTGACATTGTCACAAATCCGAGGGCGGGAAGGAGTGCGGGTAAGGGAGGCCTATGCCCAGGCCAGCCGGGAAACCGGCGTCCCCTGGCAGGGCCGCTCCTACCGCCGGGACGCCTGGCAAGCCGCCGACCCCATCAACCGGGCATTGTCTGCGGCCAACAGTTGTCTTTATGGTATCTGCCATGCCGGTATTCTGGCCTTGGGTCTTTCCCCAGCCCTGGGCTTCATCCATACCGGCAAAATGCTTTCCTTTGTCTACGATATGGCCGATCTTTACAAGACCCGCTTTTCCATCCCCATTGCTTTCCGGGAAACGGCTCAAAGTATTTTGGACCTGGAGAGCCGGGTGCGGCGCCGCTGCCGGGATTCCTTCCGGGAGTCGTTCCTTCTCAAAACCATCGTCAAAGACCTCCAAACCATCCTCAACCTCGACTCCCGGGGACAGGTGATGGAACTGGAAAGATTTCACCGGGACGAGGCCCTTCCCGGAGAACTCTGGGATCCGGACACCGAAGGGGGCCTTCCTGGCGGACAGAACTTCGCGCCCCCAGAGAGAGAAGGAGGTGATTAAATGTGGTGGTCTTTATTTTGGAGAGAGTCCCCCCAGGTCTTAGAGGGGAACTTACCCGCTGGCTGCTGGAACCCAAGGCCGGGGTGTTTGTGGGCCGGGTGTCCGCCTTGGTGCGGGACCTGCTATGGGACAAGGTCTGCCGGGAAGGTCGGGGCGGCAGCGCCCTCTTGATCTACTCTGCCCCCAAAGAACAGGGATTCGACCTGCGCCTGTGGGGTGAACCCCGCCGTCGGGTGGAAGACTTCGAGGGGCTTTTTTTGATCCGCATCCCCCAATAATGCGGTTTTGGTCAGTGTTGTCCCCACGCACGTGGGGGTGAACCGCATGGTTTGCACCCAAGCCTTGACCTTCCGGTGTTGTCCCCACGCACGTGGGGGTGAACCGGGGGCGCTTCCTGACCTACCTTGGCCGGAGGTGTTGTCCCCACGCACGTGGGGGTGAACCGTGTCTGGGGTTGCAGCGGGACGTCCTGGAGGTGTTGTCCCCACGCACGTGGGGGTGAACCGCGAGCCATAGAGGGCAAGTAACCCAAAGGCTTGTTGTCCCCACGCACGTGGGGGTGAACCGGAATAGCGGTGGGTTTCATCGGCTCTATAAATGTTGTCCCCACGCACGTGGGGGTGAACCGAAGATATCCCACTCGAACCAGAAGAACCAGAAGTTGTCCCCACGCACGTGGGGGTGAACCGATCACCGAAATCCCGGTGCGCTTGCTTTATGAGTTGTCCCCACGCACGTGGGGGTGAACCTTGAACAGAACACCAGGAACCTGGGGGCTAGCCGTTGTCCCCACGCACGTGGGGGTGAACCGCCAACGGCAGATACCGAATCTGGGTATCTGAGGTTGTCCCCACGCACGTGGGGGTGAACCCGCCACAGGGCCTTGCAGGAGTCGTCACCGGAGGTTGTCCCCACGCACGTGGGGGTGAACCGAAAAACCAGCAGGACTCAAAGGTGAACCACAAGTTGTCCCCACGCACGTGGGGGTGAACCGGATCAATCCCGATAAAATACTTACAGTCAAAAGTTGTCCCCACGCACGTGGGGGTGAACCGCCGTCCGGCTCCTCCGGGCCACCCTCCCCCCCGTTGTCCCCACGCACGTGGGGGTGAACCGCCGTGGCAAGCCAAATCCGGGAAAGGATAAAGGTTGTCCCCACGCACGTGGGGGTGAGCCGCGGGCCAAAGGTGGGAAGAAGCCCAATCGATGGTTGTCCCCACGCACGTGGGGGTGAACCGCAAGTCAAAAAAGCGGCCAAGGCGTCCTCGAAGTTGTCCCCACGCACGTGGGGGTGAACCGGGTTATGCCGAGGCGATCACTAACTTCTTCGGGTTGTCCCCACGCACGTGGGGGTGAACCGAAATCTGGGTAGCGCACCCGGAACGGTTCCAGGTTGTCCCCACGCACGTGGGGGTGAACCGAAAAACCAAAAACGGGGACGGAGGTAAATCATGTTGTCCCCACGCACGTGGGGGTGAACCGTAAACCTCGGTCTCGTTCTGCCCGGTACCCAGGTTGTCCCCACGCACGTGGGGGTGAACCGATCACATCCGCATTTAAGAAATATTGGCTTGAGTTGTCCCCACGCACGTGGGGGTGAACCGAAGATGGCGTCCCAGCGGCCCATGCGGGTATAGTTGTCCCCACGCACGTGGGGGTGAACCGCAAAAATGGTCCCGAGTGCCCCCGGCTGCCAAGTTGTCCCCACGCACGTGGGGGTGAACCGCCATGCTGCAGGAATTTGGTCCTGATCATGAAGTTGTCCCCACGCACGTGGGGGTGAACCGGTGAGGGTTTACTGCCTGGAGACCTTACCAGCGTTGTCCCCACGCACGTGGGGGTGAACCGGACGTCAGTTCGGTGCGAGTTTTGGCAATCAGGTTGTCCCCACGCACGTGGGGGTGAACCGGGTATGAGTTTGTATTAACCTTCAGACAAATGGTTGTCCCCACGCACGTGGGGGTGAACCCTTTACCTGGGTGGATATCTCCGGGCCACCTCGGTTGTCCCCACGCACGTGGGGGTGAACCGGTGCGGTGGCACCCAGCTTTAGAGGTGTTTTCGTTGTCCCCACGCACGTGGGGGTGAACCGATCACCCGTGCGCCCATCTCCATATTTCCAAGGTTGTCCCCACGCACGTGGGGGTGAACCGAACTCTGGAAGCAGGGGAAAATGGCGGCAGTGGTTGTCCCCACGCACGTGGGGGTGAACCGGCTTGCCAGGAACTGCTTAGGTAAAACAAGGCGTTGTCCCCACGCACGTGGGGGTGAACCGGACAATGCGCCCCCTCTTTCCCTTTCACCATAGTTGTCCCCACGCACGTGGGGGTGAACCGGCGAAGGCCCCCCACCATTGGAGGAGTGGGAAGTTGTCCCCACGCACGTGGGGGTGAACCGATGAAAGTTTGCGGGCTTGTGGCGTCATTATAGTTGTCCCCACGCACGCGGGGGTGAACCGCGGAGTAGCAACGACGGTCCAGCTATCACCCCGTTGTCCCCACGCACGTGGGGGTGAACCGGGGGGCCACTCAGCGCGGCGGGGCGAGGCGGTGTTGTCCCCACGCACGTGGGGGTGAACCGAGGGCGACCCGCGGGCGGCGAGGGAAATTCACGTTGTCCCCACGCACGTGGGGGTGAACCGATACCCGGCTGGAGGCCTACACTACCAAAGACGTTGTCCCCACGCACGTGGGGGTGAACCAAAATGTACCGGAAATGCATATTTCCGGCACACGTTGTCCCCACGCACGTGGGGGTGAACCGTCACCCGGCGGCAAATCGCGGAAGACATTAGGGTTGTCCCCACGCACGTGGGGGTGAACCGTTTGCCCAAAAGCACACTTTAACTAATCGAGTGTTGTCCCCACGCACGTGGGGGTGAACCGAAACCCATGAGGGGAAAGCGAGCCATGGAATGGTTGTCCCCACGCACGTGGGGGTGAACCAGAAGAGACGCAGTGGCATACCCTGGTGGCCTGGTTGTCCCCACGCACGTGGGGGTGAACCTTGCCTACCCCCTTCCTGACGGGGGGCCGGCTGGTTGTCCCCACGCACGTGGGGGTGAACCGTATGACACTAGAACCCTATTTTTGCCGCTGTCGTTGTCCCCACGCACGTGGGGGTGAACCGAGGTGGGCGACGGCGAGTTCCGCCCTACAAAGGTTGTCCCCACGCACGTGGGGGTGAACCGGCGTCGTGGACGACAACCGACCGGAGGGAGGTCGTTGTCCCCACGCACGTGGGGGTGAACCGACCACGGGCCCACGTCATTGTCGTTACCACAGGTTGTCCCCACGCACGTGGGGGTGAACCTTTTGTTCTCCAAGGCTGCCATGGCTGGGGTGTGTTGTCCCCACGCACGTGGGGGTGAACCGTTGGTCAGCAGATAGGTTCCCTCTGCCGAAGAGTTGTCCCCACGCACGTGGGGGTGAACCGAAATATCAGTAACAACAACAATAACAACAACAAGTTGTCCCCTTGGGCAGAAAAATTTTGGGCAAAAAAAGGCCTAAGGAGTTCACCAAACCCCCTTCCTATCTTAAACCTCCCGCCCGGTGACGAGGAGGGGCACACCAAGAAAGGAACCCCCGGCTTCCCTTTC
>Ga0123519_10011839_pt1 | contig 12795 bp, 14 predicted proteins | sample YelNatPaOPRAMG02_FD_87396 | JGI IMG/M metagenome (GOLD analysis project Ga0123519, IMG submission 87396) | Hot spring microbial communities from Yellowstone National Park - Yellowstone National Park OP-RAMG-02 (version 2) | ecosystem: Environmental > Aquatic > Thermal springs > Hot (42-90C) ...
GCATTGGATTTCACATATTTGATTACTTTGTCTCCAAAATAAACATCTTCAAACCAGTTCTCATCGAATTCCCCCGCAACCACTCTCAAATCCTCTCTCTTAAGTTCCCTTGTATCTCTTTCTTGAACGAGGAGATCTCTATCAATAAAGCGATACTCTAAAGAGTAGAAATCCCCCTCTTTCACTTTGATGATCCTTCGCTTCTTCTTCTTTTTTAATAACTCAAGGGCCTTTTCTTCGTAATCTCGCGCCACAAGTACTTCAAAAAAGAAATCGTTAACGGTTTGGGCAAGTTTTTCGTCAACGACGCCGTTTAAGGCTACAATGCCACCATAGGCGGATTCCTCATCAGACTTTAAAGCCTTCCAGAAGGCATCTTCCAGATCGTTTCCTATTCCAACGCCACAGGGGACATTGTGTTTTATGATGGCACAGGCTGGTTCTTTAAACTCGTTGACCACCTGCCAGGCTGAATAAAAATCAAGAATGTTGTTGTAGGAAAGCTCAGTGCCCCACAAAAGTTCTGCTCTCTTTAAAAAGGTATCCTCAAAGAGGGTGTTAAAATAAACGGAGGCCTTTTGATGGGGATTCTCCCCATATCTCAAGTCAAAGGCCTTTTTAAAACTCCCCACAAGGAAGTTTTCATCTGCCTCGAATCTCCTGGAAAGTTCATAGTAAATGGCACTGTCGTACTCAATAGCCTTTCTGAACCCCCTCAAAGCGAGCAATTTTCTATCTTCGATGTTCAATGTACCGTCTTTGACTTTTTCCGCAATCCACTTGTAGTCCCCAGGTTCACACACCAGAGTTACCCAGAAATAATTCTTTGCTGCAGCCCTAATCAGCGAAATTCCGCCAATATCGATAAATTCAAGAAGAGACTCCAGTTCGAGATCTAATTTCTCTCTAAAGGGATAAAGATTCACCACTACGAAATCAATTAATGGAATGTTGTGGGACTCAAGAAAGCGCAGATCCTCTTCCTTATTCCTGCGGGCGAGAATACCTGCAAAAATTACAGGATGAAGGGTTTTTACCCTTCCTCCTGGAGATTCGGGAAATCCCGTCAATTCCTCGACACTTACAACGTTAAAGCCTCTGCCTCTCAAATATTCAAGGGTGCCACCCGTGGAGAGGAATTGATAACCTGCATCCTGAATGGCAGATACCAGTTCTTCGATACCTTCCTTGTAATACACACTAATAAGGGCAAATCTTTGCATTTTGCTACTCAAGAAGAAGTTTTTTAATCACATAAGGGTAAGTGCGGTGCTCCAGTCTATGAATCCTTCGCTCGACACTTTCAAGACTTTCTCCTTCCCTTACTTTAATACACGCCTGTTCAATAATTGGACCCGAATCTACTCCTTCATCCACATAATGGATAGTTATTCCCATAACTTTGCATCCTGCTTTATAAGCCCGCTCAATGGCGTTAAGACCGGGAAAGGCTGGCAAAAGAGCAGGATGAATATTTACGATCTTCCATCTAAAACGTTCAACGATAAAGGGAGGCAAGATTCTCATATAACCAGCAAGGGCAATAAGGTCAGGATTGAGTTCCTCAAGCTTCCTAAGAAGCGCTTCATTATAAGCCTTTTTGCCTTCAAAACTTTTGTAATCCAGAATAAAATAGGGAACCTTTAATCTTTGAGCCCGTTTAATTGCCTTAGCCTCAGGATTGTCGGTGATCATCGCAACACATTCGATAGGCCAGGAATTTTTTCTTATTGTTTTGACAATGGCTTCAAAGTTACTGCCATTACCCGAAGCGAGAACAACAAGCCTCTTCATAACGAGAGCTCAACTTGCTTAAGTTGCTCTAAGACGTAATTCCTTATCTCATCAACAGAAGGCAAGGACCTCACTAACTTCCCGTTCTCTAAATACTTTTGCAATATAAGTTCCGCCTCTTCTCCACAGGAGTGGCAGGTGGCTGTATCGGCCTCGTACGGAGTAACATAGAGAGCCTTGCACTTTTTACATCTCCAGACCTTCTTTCTGCCACTGAATTTCCCCTTCTTAGCAAGGGGAACACCTTCTACTTCTACGATATCCATAGCAAAGTCAATGGTAGGGGCATTGGAAATGGACGTTCCCACACCGAATCCGAAAGCACCAGCCTTTTTCAAAGGTGGTATGTCATCCTCATCAAGGCCACCGGAAACATAAATTCTGACATTTTTATAACCCCTCAAATCCAGCTCCCACCGAACTTCCCTCACAATTCTTTCCATGTTCCCCCTTCGAGAGGCAGGGGTATCAAGCCTCACACCTAGAAGGTCCTTTATTTTAGATGCAGCCTCTAAGGAGGCGAACTTTTCATCACCAAAGGTGTCGATCAGGGCAATTCTGGGAATATCCTGCGGCATAATTTCATCGTAAGCCTTCCATGCCTCTTCTTCACCCATAATGAGCATTAAAGCATGGGGCATAGTGCCCGTTGGTCTTTTACCGATGGCTTCGGCACCCAGTATGGAAGATACCCCGTCACAACCGCCTACATAAGCATTCCTGTCAATAAAGGGGGCAAGTGCGGGATGCATTCTTCTGACGCCAAAGGACAAAACTACAGAGTCCTCTGCAGCTTTCTTGATCCTTGCAGATTTTGTAGCTATTCCCGATGCCTGACAGATAAGGCCAAGGGCAGGCGTTTCAAACTCAGAAAAGCTCGAATATTCTCCCTCAATAGCCATCACGGGTATTGGAACACCCTCTGGATCACGAGGGGTAAAAAGGGTGCCCTCAGGTATTGAATACAAAGTGATCGGAAGGCCTTCCAGGAGCTTAACCACATACTCCAACCCTGCGAAAACTGCCCATGGGTATTTATCTGGTAAAGAACCAACGGTAAACTCCGCCAACACCGATTTCTTTACCTTTTTATGCCGTAAAATTTCTACCGTACGCTTAAAATAAATGTCTGTAGTTAATCCTTTCTTTATCTCGTCACCTGATGCAATGTGGAAAAGGTCCACACTAAGCCTCCCCCTTTAATCTGGCGAAAACAATCCGCCCTGTCTCCGTCTGTAATACCGAGTGAACTATAACCTCAATCTCCTGACCTATATAAGAACTCGCTCCATCAACAACCACCATGGTACCATCCACAAGATACCCTACCCCTTGTTTTTTATCCCTTTCCTTACCCTCACGAACAATCTTGATCTTTATAATGTCTCCAGAATTTAATGGTAACTTAAGCCGCTCTGTAAGTTCGTTCACATTTAACACAGAAACCCCCTGGACCTCAGCGATCTTTTTTAAATTGTAATCAGTGGTGATGAGCTTAGCGCCATTTTTCCTTGCCAGCTCTATGAGTTTTTCATCCACATCGTGCTTTCCGGGAACATCCTCCCGAACGATAATCAGTCTATCTTTCAATAAATCCCTTAGCTTATCCAGCATTTCCATTCCCCGTCTTCCCTTTTCCCTCTTATCGGGATCCTTTGAATCTGCAATGTTTTGAAGTTCTTTCAGCACAAAGGCAGGAACTCCCAGATTGCCTTCCAGAAACCCAAGTTCCACCATATCCACAATTCTTCCATCTATCAGTGCACTGGTATCAACAAGTTTTGTGTACTTTTTCATCTCGCCTTTGATCTTATCCTTAGACTTAATAAGCTCATCCTTTCTGGACGAGACATAAGCAACAAAAAGATAAATTGCAGCAGTATTTGTAATTAAAAAGACCCATCCCCTGGTCTCTGGCCGCCTAAAATCGGGAAACTGGATGATCAAAAAGCCTATAAAGGTTCCAAAAAGGGCCCCCGCTATGATAGTCGCAAGAAAAATACCCACCTCTTTAATGTTTCTATGGGAGAGAAGTTTTTCAAGGGCTATAACGGAGTAGGAAATGAGCGCGGCAGCAGCCACCGACAAATAATAAGATAAGTGGGCCCTTATACCTACGAAGGTGATCAAGCCGAACAGCACCAAAAATACTATAATACGACGTATATTTAACCAAGACATAGCTTAACAACCTCCTCAACACTTTTGAATTCTAATGGAGAAAATACATTTATAAAACCAAGCCTCTTCGCTTCCTCAATTCTTCTCTGAAGATTTGAAACCCGCCGGACTTCCCCGCCGAGGCCCACTTCCCCGATAAAAACTGCATTATCGGGTAAAGTCCTCTTTTTGTAGGAAGATATAACAGAGGCCACCACTGCCAAATCGGCAGAGGAGTCCTCTACCCTCATACCCCCTGTTACATTTAAGAAAATATCCATACCCCTTAAATTCACCCCGGTAAACCTTTCCACGACAGCAAGAAGCATGTAAAGCCTTTTTGTATCAAAACCTGTTGTAACCCTTTGAGGTGTCGGGAAAAAGGTTGGTAGCACAAGGGACTGAATTTCAACCAGTATGGGCCTTTTACCCTCCATAAGTACAGTATAAGCAATACCCTCTTTTCTCACATGATCCTTTGAAATAAACAAAGTTGCCGCATCACTAACCTCCTTAAGGCCACTGGAGGTCATCTCAAAAATGCCAATTTCATCAGAACTTCCATAGCGATTCTTAGTACACCTTAAAATCCTCAAGTCTGAACCCTTTTCCCCCTCTAAGTACAGGACAACATCAACCATATGCTCTAATGTTTTAGGGCCAGCAAGGGTTCCGTCTTTGGTAACGTGCCCTACAATGATTGTACTCATTAACCTTTCCTTGGTCATTCTTAGAAACTCAGCTCCGCATTCCCTTACCTGGGTTACACTACCCACCACCTGGTCAATTTCCGGTTTGTAAACCGTCTGAATAGAATCTATTATAAGTAGAAAAGGTTCAATTTTTTCAACGACAGACTTAATCTCAGAAACATCCTGCTCGCCTATTACATAAAGAAAATCACTGGAAATGCCTACCCTTATTGCCCTCCCTTTTACCTGTTCAGGAGACTCCTCCCCTGAAACATAAAGAACCTTTAACCCCTTGTCCGTTAAAGCCTTTGCAATTTGAAGCAAAAGAGTAGACTTACCAATACCCGGTTCGCCTCCAATCAAAATGAGACTGGAAGGTGTGATCCCTTCTTCCAATACCCTGTCAAACTCATAAATACCCGTCGGTACTTTCCTGTACTCATTGATTTCAATCTCGCTAATCTTCTTAACCCTCTCTATCCCTGAGGAAGTCTTAACTCCGGTAGGCTCATCTCTAAACTCTTTAAAGGTATTCCACTGGCCACAATTAGGACACCTGCCAAGCCATTTTACACTTTCATAGCCACAATTGGAGCAAACAAAATAAGTTCTTGATTTTTGAGATCTACCCATTTCAGAAAAGTTTCAACTTCGCCTTAATCTCGACGCCTTTCTTAAACTCCTGTGAAATCGACCGCAACATATCAAAAACAGAATCGATTTTGCTGTAAAGGGTATCATTTGCAAGGAGTGGATTTTTTCTCAAAATCTTCATTGTTGAATCCGCCTCAATGAGAACTGTATCCAACCTTTTCAAAACCACGGTAAGGTTCTCATTCTGCTGAGAGATTGCTACAAGGGCTGTATCTCGGAATCCCCTTAAGGTCTTATCAACCTCAACAAGAACTCTGTCTAAGTTTGAGATCACGGGTTTTAATTCCTTCATACTGGTTCTCAACTCTCCTAAGAAACTTACAAGGGTATCAGAGAGGTTCAGAAGCTCCCTCACAAGGTCATCATAGCTTCTGGTCTTTACACCTTGAAACCGGTAATTCCTTGGCACAGGTTTACCATCTCCTGGAATTATGAGGAGTCTCACTTGATCCAGCAGTCCCGCAGTTTCAAGAATAACGTTAGATCCTTCATTGAGTTTATATTTTTCCGTATAAAAAGTCAAAACTACCTTGTTATCCTCGATTCGAACATCAGAAACCTTGCCCATCGGAACGCCAAGAACCGTTACTACATCGCCCTTTCTCACATTCACTGGACCTTCGAAGACCGCCTCGTAATATGTTCTATTTCTGCGAACATTAAAATCTCTCGTCAAAAATAACCCACCAATCAGAAGGAAAAGGAGAAAGGCAATTGTTAGACCAACCTTTTCTTCAAGGGTCATCTATTTTCTATTTCCCCTTTAACTTTTCCCAGTCCTTTAGAAACCTTTCAATTCCTATGTCTGTCAACGGGTGATTGACCAATTGTCTTATAACCTTAGGAGGCACTGTAACAATAGGCGCTCCCATCAGTGCAGCCTCCAGGACATGGAGTGGATGCCTGACAGAGGCCACAATCACCTCCGTTTCGAACCCGTAATTTTCATAAATCTGTAAAATTTGCTCAACAATGTCAAGGCCGTAGTGGCTTATGTCATCAAGTCTTCCTACAAAGGGAGAAACATAGGTTGCTCCGGCTTTGGCAGCAAGTAAAGCCTGCAAAGGCTGGAAAATAAGGGTAACGTTCGTCTTAATCCCTTCCCGGGAAAGGGTTTTCACTGCCCTCAATCCGTCAACGGTCATCGGTATCTTAATAACTACGTGCTCGTCAATCTTTGCCAGTTCCCTTGCCTCCTTTACCATTCCCTCATAATCTGTGGAGACCACTTCTGCTGAAACAGGACCCTTTAAAATCTCACAAATCCTCTTAATTACCTTGACCGGGTCTCCACCCTCCTGTGAAAGGAGTGTGGGGTTTGTTGTTGCACCTTCTATAATCCCCCACTGAGCAAGCTCTTCAATCTCCTTAACGTTTGCAGTATCGACAAAGATTTTCATTACAATCCTCCTTTTAATATTTAACCTCTAACAGCGTCAAACCCTTTGCAGGGGCAACGATGACCTTCCTTTCTCTCCCCTCTAAAAAATTTTGAAAAAATTCAATGTTGCCAAACTTTTTAAAGGAATAAACCATACTGCCAACAAGGGCCCTTACAAGCCTGTAAAGAAAATGACTTCCCTCCACATAGAAAACGATCTCATCCTCCTCTCTACGCCAGTAAGCATTGTAAAACCGTACCCTTTTATCCTCTTTTTCCTTGACCATCTCAAGGAAGGAAAAATCAATTTCGCCCTTTATAAGCTCCGCACACTGTGAAAGGATTTTCTCATCTAAAGGATACGGCAACTCCCATACATACCTTGACCTGAGTGGAGAGCGTTTACCATCCAGAATTCTGTATCGATAAACCTTTGATTTTGCTGAGAATCTCGCGTGAAAATCGTCCGGGGCAGGCTCCAGAGATTTAACATAGACATCTTGAGGCAAAATCGCATTCAAAGACCTCTTCAGCTGGTTCAGATCAAGTTGCAAATCCGAATCAAAGTGCACACTGAAAACCTGATTTTCTGCATGGACACCGGCATCCGTCCTCGATGCACCGATTAGCCGAAAATCAACGTCCCTAAACAGGGTTTTCAAAGCCTCTTTCAAAACCCCTTGAACCGTTCTTCGGTCTTTCTGAATTTGCCAACCGAAAAAATCTGTTCCGTCGTATTCCACGACACCCTTTATTACCATTCACTATTTTTCCTCAGGTGCAAAACCGAGCTTCCGCTGTTCCATACCGAACAATTTTACCTCTCCAAATTTAGCTTCATACTGCTTGATGTTGTCCTCGAGGGCTTTTAAAAGCAATTTTGCATGCTGTGGCGTCATCAAGACCCTCGCCTGGACCTTTGCCTTTGGAAGCCCTGGTAAAATCTTTGCAAAATCGATCACAAATTCACTCGGTGAAAAGGAGATCATCACCATATTAGAATAAACGCCCTGAGCTACATTCTCATCTAACTCTATTTCAAAAGGTTTTTGAATTTCCATATAACCTCCTGTACTGCTTTAATTTTACATGATTTTTTCAAGTCTTTCAAAAGACCTGTAAAATTTTTACATGCAGGAAAATTATTACACTCGGATAGGCCTTGAAATCCACATTCAATTAAAAACAAAAACAAAACTCTTCTGCGGATGCAAAAACGAGTATGGTGCCATCCCCAACACCAACGTCTGTCCCGTTTGCCTTGGCTACCCCGGAGTTCTTCCCGTGCTAAATCAGGAAGCGGTGAGAATGGCCATCAAAGTAGCCCTTGCCCTCAACGCGAGAATCAACAAACAATCAAGATTTTACAGGAAAAACTACTTCTATCCCGACCTTCCCAAGGGCTACCAAATTACCCAGTACAGCGAATCGATAGCAGAAGATGCCTTTTTGGAGATCACTGTTTACGACGAGACTAAAAGAATTGAAATCGAACGCATGAATATTGAAGAGGAAGCCGCTCGATCAATTCACACGCCCCAAGGTGAAGTTCTCCTCGATTTCAACCGTAGCGGAATTCCACTCCTCGAGATAGTTACAAAACCCTGTATAAGTTCCCCCCTTGAAGCAAAACTATTCTTGGAAAAGTTCCGCGATTATATAAGGTATCTAAAAATCTCTGATTGTGATATGGAAAAGGGAGAATTACGGGTGGATGCCAACATATCCCTTTCACTGGATCCAAACACTTACGGCACCAAGGTAGAACTCAAAAACCTCAACTCTTTTAAAGCCGTTTATGATGCATTGACTTTTGAAAAGGAGAGGCAGGAAAAACTATTAAAAGAAGGCAAGAAAATTCACCAAGAAACTCGAATGTGGGACGAATACTTAGGTGAATCAAGACCGATGAGGACCAAAGAAGAGAGTATGGATTACCGGTACTTCCCTGAACCCGACTTGCCCGTCTTGATCCTCGACGATAAATTCATTGAAGAGGTAAAGAGGGAGATGCCCGAATTACCCGACAAAAAATACTCAAGATATGTTGAAAATTACAAATTGTCGCCGGAACAAGCCAAGCTAATCGCCTTCGATAGGGAATATTCCGAATTTTTTGATAGGATCTCAAAGGAAGTAAAAGACAAGAAATTGGTGGCCAACTGGCTCACCGTGATTTTCCCTGCCTACATCGGTAAAACCCACCGATTTGAAGACCTGGATCCATTGGAATTTGTGAGACTCGCCCACGCCTTAGAGATTGGTGAAATAAACAACAACCAGGCAAAGGAGGCTCTTACAAGGTTCTTCGAAAAAGGTATTTCCATTTCTAAGAGCATTCAGGAATTTGAAGAATCTTCAAAGAAATTTGATGAAACGGAACTGGAAAAGGTTATCGATGAGGTATTGGAAGAACAAAGGGAACTGGTAGAAAAGTACCTCTCGGGTAAAACCGGTGTCTTTCAGGCCATCCTCGGCCAGTGTATGAAAAAATTGAAGGGAAGCGGTGACCCTATCAAGGTGAAGGAAATCCTTGAAAGAAAACTGAAAGGGTAAAAAAAGCCCTGTTTTAAGTTGTGATAAAACCGCTCTACTTTCTCAACATTAAGTCTTATTGAACGATCTTCTATTGCAAGTTCGACGCCCCTTTTAGGCTCCTCTTCTTGTTGCAAGCCCTGTCAAGCTTGCTCTCTAATTTGATTACCGCTTGTGTTAATTTTACTATCTTTATGCTATCCTTTAATTTCTTAACACTTCTTTTTACTTCTTTACATACGCTTTCGACTCTAAGCTTCACCTGTTTAACGGCACCTCCATCTCATATCCACTTTTACCTTTCTCCCGTTCATTTTGTGTTTCTTGCCACCTTCATTTGCTATGACTACATTGCGTTTATTCATGCTGTAAGAACAAAAGGATGCAGTATGGCCGCCGTTTATTATTTTGTTATTCTTGATGAAACAATCCAATTTTGAGCAGATTAATTTTGAGGAACGCCGCCCTCTTGACAAAACGGAGCATATAGTATACACTTGTATATATGGAGAACCTTAACCGGAAGGTCAATGTGATAGCTCGGTTCAACGGAACAGGGGAGGTATACCCCATCTATATTGAATTTTCCGGTTCTCTCGTTAAGCTCAAAAAGCCCGATGCCGTATGGAAAGAGAGGGTCGGAAGGAATCTTATCACCCGGTTCTCCTCCTCCGATGGTGCAAACAGGTATATCCTCGCCTTTAACCATGAGACCCTTGAATGGAAATTGGAGGGGATAATCTATGAGTAGAAAGTTCCTCCTCGTAGATATGGATGCCTTTTTCGTATCCTGTGAGGTCGCAGCGCGTCCGGAGTTAAAAGGCAAACCAGTGGGAGTGGTAACAGGGGCCCAGAGGCACGGCGTTGTCGCATCAGTATCCTATGAAGCAAGAAAATACGGGGTCAAGGCGGGAATGCCCACTTACAAGGCGAAGGATTTATGCCCTTCCATAGTATTAATCCCTGCCGATATCGTGAAATATGCTTACATCTCCGAGTCTATAATGGATTACCTCAGGGAAAACTTTAATAAGGTGGAGGTCTTTTCCGTGGATGAGGCCTTTATCGATGTGAGCGACATCCCGGACCCTGTAGAAACGGGTAAAGAGATAAAGAAATACATAAAGGAGCATTTTCACATTCCTTTAACCGTTGGCATTGGCCCATCGAGGGTCATAGCCAAGATGGCTTGTGAACTCTCAAAACCCGATGGATTAATGGAGATAAAGGAAAATGAAATTCTCGAAAAGTTGGGGGACTTAGACGTTGAAGAAATACCGGGTATAGGTGAGAGGAGTGCAGAAGCCCTGAGGTCTATCGGCATAAGAACGGTAAGGGACCTTTGGATAACCGATGAAGAGGTCTTAGTGAGAAAATTTGGCATCAGGGGAAAATGGTTTAAAGACATGGCAATGGGAAAGGATGCAGGATACTTCACCCTTTTAGAAAATGGCCTTCAGATGAAAAGCATAGGCCATTCTGAGACCTTTCCGAGAGATGTAATAAATCCCGATGAAATCCGGGCCTATCTACTATACCTGTGTGAAAAAACGGGCAGGCGGATGAGAAAACACAACCTTATGGGTTATGGAGTATCGGTGTACATTAGATACTCAGACTTCACCGGCAACGGAATTTCAAAGAAATTCTCAAAACCCGTCATCACCAGCACTGAAATTTACCAAAACGCACTCTTCCTTCTCAACAGAATCCTTGAGATAAAACCAATAAGGCTCATAGGGGTTTCCGTCTTTGACCTCGAACCCTTGAAATTGCAACTCTCCCTTTTTGAAAACAAAGAAAGAGAAATAAGACTGGAGTTTTTCATCGATACAATAAACGATACCTATGGCGATTTTACCGTCAAACGTGCCCGCCTTGCTGGGTTAAAGATTTCCCACAGCGTAATCCCGCCAAGGGGAATACCGAGATAGATTTTAGGTTTCCAGCCTTTCAAACCTCACTAAAAACTTCCCAAAGGTAGGCCTTTTCATCTCCGTGATCTCAAAGTCCATCCCTGTAAAATCCTTAAGGTAGTAAATAAAATCCTGGGCATGCTCGTCGAAACAACAACTACAGGCAGCAGCAGTCCCTGTGAATTCCACAAGGAGAGAATCTCGCTCCACTGAAACCACACTCGCTTCACACTCGGGGCTTCGGGTTTCGTTAAATTCTTTAACGAGCTTGCTTATGACTTCTTTAAAGTCCTGCAAATCACCCTCCCATAAATATTTTAATGCAAAGAAAGCATATTTTTATTCCGATCTTAGAGATAATTGCATAAGAACAGCAAAGCAAGGAAGAATCCCAAAAATTATAAAATTCAAAACTACCCCTGGCTTCCTTAAGGAAGCCAGGGGTAGTTAGCTGCCTTTCTTCAATTAGAACTTTATCACCTTATACTGCCTATTAACCCCTTCTCCCCTCACATCGACGAAATAGACCCCACTCTTCAGTTCTTTCATAGAGAATTCATTTTTATAAGTGCCGTTTACCATGCCGCTGTAAAGATCCCCAATTTTTCTCCCGTCAGCACCGTAGAGAGAGATGTTGATATTTAAAGCTCTATTTACTGAAAATTCCACAGGAAGGCTGTTAAAAACAATCTCAGGTACCCTAAGGTCAAAATTCACCCTTTCAGAGACCGAGACTACCAATGGCCCAAAGTAGGCATTGTCGAGATATACTGAATCCTCAGTGGTAGCATACTTATAGATCCTGAAATCGTACTTAAAGGTAACGGCATTAGCAGGCCTTACAGTTTTAAAACTAATCTCTTGCCACTCTGAAGAGTTAGCGCTATAACTACTGTAGACTGCACTACCCACATTATTTCCAGCAGAATCTTGCCAGTAGCAATAAAGCCTCCCACCAATATTTGCTGAGTTCTCTTTAACCCATATGCTTACAAGAAAAGTATCATTTGCAAAAGGTAAGGTATCTATCCTGTTAACGTAGTGGTAAAAACTCGCATCATAGCCGGATGTATCTCCTACCACAGCTATTTTTACTCCAAAACCTTCATAACCAGGAACCTTCGCTACTGACCCTGAGACACCGCCACCGGTACCTCTTATGTATAGATGCCAGTATTTCGGCATAGAATCCTGTCCAGTTGATGATGTATCCCACAGTTCAAAGCCGGGATTTAACAGCAGATTATACCCCTCTGCCCAAAGGGGCACTGCAAGTGCTAACCCAATGACTACTAACAACTTTTTCATACACACCTCCTGTGTTTAGATAAATAATAATGGGACAGAATTAAATAATCAACGCTAATAAAAGGTCGACGAAGTATGAAAATTTCTGCGCATGATGAAAACTAATATGATCCGGGGACTTAAAAGCCGGTACCCATTTGAACTTCTTAGGTCAAAATACTACGCTTTTTTCTCTGAAACTTTAGACAAAGTACGGCTAAATGTTACACTTATTTGACACTCATCCCCTTTCCCCCTACTTCACTCCCAGCCGTTTCAAGATGGCATTCTCAACATCAGGTTCTGCAACGGAAGTAACTCTATTAATCAGTGGGGTGCCAACGTAAAAATATGTATATGCAGGAGTGTTACCCCC
>Ga0123519_10011841_pt1 | contig 12794 bp, 13 predicted proteins | sample YelNatPaOPRAMG02_FD_87396 | JGI IMG/M metagenome (GOLD analysis project Ga0123519, IMG submission 87396) | Hot spring microbial communities from Yellowstone National Park - Yellowstone National Park OP-RAMG-02 (version 2) | ecosystem: Environmental > Aquatic > Thermal springs > Hot (42-90C) ...
AATGGAATTGTGGGAAAAAGAAAATATCCAGTCTTCGCAATCTTTCGCCCAAAATCTTGAAAAGGAAATCAAGGAAACCGAGCAAAAGTTAGATAAGCTCGTTAACGCCTTTTTGGACGGAAGCATTGAAAAAGAAGTTTATCTTGCCAAAAAAGACGAACTCATTAAAACAAAAACAGACCTTTTACAAAAAAGGGGTGATTTTGGGCGAAAGGGAAACAATTGGATTGAACCATTAAGAAATTGGATTTTATCTGCTTATCAAGCGGAAAAACTGACTTCGTCAAACGAATTTGATGAAATCAAATCGTTTGTGGAAAAAATTGGAACGAACCGCCGCCTGCTGGACAGAAAACTGATTTTTGATTTTCAAAAGCCCTTTGATTTTGTGCCGAAATACAAGGGAAAATGCGAGCGAAGCCCCGCCGCAGGCAGGGCGAGCGAGCAAACAAACTGCCCGCAAAATTCGCAATGTTTAGATTGGTCGGGGCGGCGGGATTTGAACCCACGACCTTTCGGTCCCGAACCGAACGCTCTACCAAGCTGAGCCACGCCCCGATTATTTTAGAACTTTGGAATGTTATAAGAAATTTTTTTGTAGCCGGGCGGAAGAACAAACAGATTCTTTGGCGAAGAAACAAATTTTAAGTTTTTTAACTCAAAAAAAACTTTACCATTTAATGAAGCCGATTTTACAGGAAAACCAGAATCAGTTGAAATCCATTGATAAAAAGTATAGTCCTTGCCTTTTGATAAATAAACAACTTTGTATTTGTCCGCTTTCATACCATTTACATTTTCAGTTCCGATTTTCTCTCTTTTTACTTCTCCTTCAACTTTTGAAGAAAAATCTCTCGCCATTTCTTTTGAAAATGGAATCTCCATATAACTTTTTTGTTCTGGAATTAATATCCAAACAATTTTGCTATTCTTTCTTATAATAGAAATTGATTGAGGCGATTCAAGACGGATATTGCCATCAGAAAAATAAAGTTTTGAAACCAAACGCGATGCCCCTTCTCCAGCAATGTAATCAGCAACAAAATCCTTTGCATACAAAACTGAAACCGATCCCAAAAAAAGAACAAAAGCAAACAAAAACTTAATGAATTTCACAAAAAATTCTCCTTTCTCTAATTTTCAATAAATTATAACATTAAAAGTCAGATAATCTCAGCGGTATCTTTTCCTGTAAATGGATTAACTCTAACGTATAGAGAGAAAAGATAAGGATAGTTATTTTTTAAGTGCATCATGTATAAAAAATATTCTTTTAACAGTGCGTAAAAAAACCTTTCAATGTCTTTTGCCAGATGAGATTTATCGTTTTCATAAAGATTTTGAAATGATTTTCTAAATTCAAGTTCTTCTGTTAAGTGCGAAATTGCAAGAAGCATATCACTAAAATCTTCGTGTTCCAGCAAATTTTCATTTTCTAGCAATCGCAACATAATTGTCCTTTTGTCAAGCAAAAACTGTTTCAGCGATTCTAAATTTTGCTGGTTTATGACAAAAGAAAATCTAATTTTGCTTAAATTTTTTATAGCATTTTTGTAATCATTATCTTTCCATTCAGATTGAATCAGAAAATTTTGTTTGTTCTTTTCAAAATCAGCATCAAGAACCTTGTATTTTTTCAGCAATTCATAACCTATTTCACTGAAGAAAACACTAATTACCATGTTTAACTTTTTGAAGAAATTTTCTTTCTCCCGCCTTTCCAACAGCTGGTTTATGATGAAAGACACAAGCATAACTTGGATTGGAACAAAAGCTAAATCCTGAAACAGATAAAAAAATGTGTCTCTTGTAGAATGAAATATGTTTATCTGCAAAAAATATAAAATAGCAGAAACAAACACAAAAACAATTCCCCAAAAAACATACCAACTATTAAAAACCAAGATCTAACAACTCCTTTCTTAAGTCTCTGAAAGCTTTTCCTCTGTGTGATAAAACATTTTTTTTCTTATCACTCATTTGGCCAAAAGTTTTTTTATAACCTTTGGGAATAAAAACCGGATCATAACCAAAACCATTTTCTCCAAACATTTTATCGCTGATTTTGCCATAGCAATATCTTGTTATGTTTTTGTACCTGCCATCGGGAAAAGCAACTGTTACTGAACAAACAAATTTAGCTTTTCTGTTTTTTTTACTCTTTAACAAAGAAAGCAGTTTTTTGCATAATCTCTCTTTCGTCACTGGCGGGCGAACAAATCTTGCAGATTTTATACCGGGCTGACCATCTAAAGAATCAACACAAAGCCCTGAATCTTCAGCGATTGAAACTATATTGAACTTTTTAGCAGAAAGCACAGCTTTTTTTATTGAATTTTCCTGAAAAGTTTTCCCGTTTTCTATTATTTTTATCTTAAATGGCATATCAGAATAAGAGAGAAAATTTGTTCTTCTTAATTTGAGAATTTTTCTTATTTCTTTTAACTTTCCTAAATTAGTTGTCGCAAGAAGTATTTCTTTTGAGCGCACGAATTCCTATGTCCTTTCGGTAATGCATGTCTTTGAAATAGATTTTATCAACAGCTTCATAAGCCTTTTTTATCGCTTTGTCTATCGTGTCATCAAGCGCTGATACGCCAAGAACTCGCCCGCCTGATGTAACAAAATTGCAGCCTGCGAGAGAGGTACCAGCGTGAAAAACAAAAATATCTTTTTGGTGATGGAGCGATTCTAATCCATTTATTTCATAACCTTTTTTGAACTCACCGGGATATCCACCAGAAGCTAAAACAACACAAACACAAGCTCTTTTATCCCATTCCAAGGATATTTTATCCAACTTGTTTTCAACAACAGCGTTTGCAATTTCAATTAAATCGCTTTTAAGGCGCGGCAAAACCGCTTGTGTCTCAGGATCTCCAAATCTTGCGTTAAACTCAAGAACTTTTGGCCCGTCTTTTGTCAACATCAGGCCAACATAAAGAACTCCTTTGTAAATACAGCCTTCATTTTGAAGAGCTTTGATAGTTGGATAAAGAATCTTATCTTCAACCTCCTGCATAATTTCTTTTGTTACACATGGCGCAGGGCTGTAAGCTCCCATTCCACCTGTGTTCGGACCTTCATCATTGTCAAAAACCCTTTTGTGGTCTTGAGAAGGTTCCATAGGCAAAATAATTTTGCCATCTGTAAAACATAAAATTGATGCTTCTTCTCCTTCAAGAAATTCTTCAATTATTATTTTTTTCCCGGCAATGCCAAAAATGTTTTCATCTAAAATTTGTTTTATCGCTTGTTCAGCATCGACAAAAGTTTTTGCAATTATTACGCCTTTGCCTGCCGCAAGCCCATCCGCTTTTATCACAACTGGATAATTCATGTCTCTTGCAAAGTCAATCGCACTTCTGCTTTCCGAAAACTCTTCAAATCTTGCAGTGGGAATTCCATATTTTTTCATCAACTGCTTCGCAAATATTTTGCTTCCTTCTATTTGCGCGGCTTTTTTGCTTGGCCCAAATATTTTCAAGTTTTCCTTTTCAAATTCATCTACTATCCCCTCAACCAATGGGGCTTCAGGGCCAACAATTGTCAAATCTATAGAATTTTCTTTCGCAAATTTTAAAAGTTCGGGTATTTTCGTTATTGTTATATTTTTGGCAAAAAGCGACGTGCCGGCATTTCCGGGAGCACAAAAGAGTTCTGAACAGAGATTGCTCTGCTTAACTTTCCAGCAAATTGCTGATTCTCTCCCCCCGCTTCCAACAACCAAAATTTTCATTGCTCCGCCCTCCTTATATCAACAAGACGTATCTTTGGAAAAATATCGCCATTCCATTTATCTAAAAAAACATTATATGCAATATCAACTTTCATCCCCTTTTTAATCTTGCCAAATAGTTCTCCAAATCCAAAACCAACAGCACTGGAATTTGATGCCCCATCAAACAATTGTATTTTTAAGTGATTTCCATTTGCACCGATTTTGGAAATTGAACTAATTTTTAGAGAAGGAGTCATAAAAACAGGATTTAAGTTCCCCTGTCCAAAAGGAGATAATCTGTTAACCTGCATAGCAAAATCTAAAGTTATATCATCGAGCTTTGCTTCCGCATCAATCTTTGTCTTCGGAATCAGCTCTTCAAAAGAACAATATACATCAATCTTTTGTGATATTCTGTTTTTGAATTCTTCCAACAAATCTGAAGAAATCTCAAAACCAGCAGCATCTTTATGCCCGCCAAAATCCAAAAATATGTCATGGCAGGTTTTTAGCAAATTATAAATATCAAATCCATCTATACTCCTAGCCGATCCGCGGCAAGTTTTCCCATTATCGCTAATTAATATTGAAGGTCTGTTAAATTTTTCGCTGATTTTGGAAGCAACTATTCCAATAACGCCGGGATGCCAGTTTTTCCCAGATAAAACTATTAGTTTCGCTCTATCAACATCTTTTATCCTTGAAAATACATCCTCGCCTATCAAAGATCCAATTTGCTGCCTTTGAGTGTTTATGATGTTTATCTCATCAGCGATAAGTTTTGCTTTTTGGGGATCGTTTTCTAGAAGAAGTTTTAAGCTAAGTTCAGCATGTCTTAATCTGCCCGGAGCATTAAGCCGTGGAGCCAAAATAAAAGATATTTCCTTTGAATTTATTTCGCCGTCAAATTTTGCCGCTTCAACGAGGCATTTTACTCCGTGCCTTTTTTTCTGATTTAACAACTTTATCCCTGAAACAGCCAGAATCCTGTTTTCACCTGTAAGAGGAACTACATCCGCGATTGTACCAAGGGCGGCAAGATCCAAAAAGTCCTTAATTACAGATGAATTTTTTTCACCAGCTCTTCTTAGAAGCGCCCAAACAAACTTAAATGCAACTCCAGCGCCAGATAAATCTTTTGAGGGATGATCACCTTTTATAATTTTTGGATTTACACAAGCAAAAGCATTTGGCAATTTTTCTGGAAGATTGTGATGGTCAGTAACAATAACATCAATACCAATACTTTTTGCGTATTCAATCTCATCAAAATTGGAAATACCACAATCGACAGTTATTAGAAGTTGGCCACCGGATTTTGCAATTTTTTCTATACCAACTTTGTTTAAACCATAGCCTTCGTTGTATCTATGAGGAATGTAATACTTTGCATTTGCACCAAGCTTTTTCAAACAAAGCATAATTATGGAAGTGCCTGTTACACCATCAGTGTCATAATCTCCCCAAACAAAAATGTCTTTTTTATCTTTTACAAAAGTTAAAGTTTTATCTACTGCCTTTTCCATATCAGGAATTTCAAAAGGATCTCTTAAAAAAGATAATTTTGGGTTTAAAAAAAATTCAATGTCTTTTGGCGTCTTTAATCCTCTATTTAAAAGAACCTGTGATATAGGAGCTGATAAACTAAAAGATTTTGAAATTTCTTTTATAGCGGTTTCATCGCTTTTGTGAAAAATCCATTGGCGTTTTAAGAAACTCATTTCTACTTTTTCTTTATCAACATGAGTTTTTGGCCAAATTCCACTGGGGTTGCATTTTCTACCAAAATTTTTATCACTTTTCCAGAAACATCAGATTCAATTTCGTTAAATAATTTCATGGCTTCTACAATACAAACAATCTTGCCTTTTTCGATATCATCTCCTTCTTCAACATAAGGAGGGCTGTCTGGAGACGGAGATCTGTAAAAAGTTCCAACCATAGGCGAAGTAATCGCAACAACACCTTCTTCTTCAACAGGTTTTTCAGAAGATTTTTCAATTTCTTTTGATGGAGCATGAAGATGTTCTTGGGAAATTGGAATTGGCAGGCTATGAACATGTGTCTCTTTTTTTACTTCTACTTTAAAGTCACCTTTCTCAACAGAAATTGCAGTAATATCAGATTCTTCAAGTAATTTTATAACCTTTTTTACGGTATCAAAATCTATATTAGATTTGTCTTTATTTTGTTCCATTAATATTTGCCTCCTAATCTTTTGCCCTTTCAATATAGTTCCCATTTCTTGTATCAACAACAACTTTATCGCCAACGTTTATAAACATTGGCACTTGGATAACAACTCCAGTTTCAAGAGTTGCCGGTTTCATAACATTTGATACTGAATTGCCTTTAAAGCCGGAACCAGTTTCGATAACTTTTAAGGCAACAGATGTGTCCATCTCTACCCCTAAAATCTTTCCTTCATGTGAGATAACCTCAATAACATCCTGCTCACGAAGATACTTTGGAACATCTCCCATCAAATTTTGAGGAATTGCAACCTGCTCAAATGTTTCCTGATCCATAAAGTGATATTGATCTTCATCTTTGTATAAAAACTGCATCTTTTTTCTTTCAACATGTGCTCTTTCCACTCTATCATTTGATTTGAAAGTTCTCTCAATTGTATTTCCTGTGTCTATATTTTTTAATTTGACTCTTACTATTGCGCCTCCTCGACCCATTTTTATATGGTTGTATTCAATAACTTGATAAACTTGATTTTCTAATTCAATTGTTACGCCCGGCCTTAATTCTGTTACAGGAATAGACATTTTCAAACATCTCCTTAAAAACTGGTTACTTGATAATTTTACTATAAATATATTCAGCATTCAACAAAGGGCTGTGTTTGACTTAAAAAAAATATCATCGTAAAATTGACAATATGATTGGGATAATTATTGTATTATCCAGTTTTTTTATAGGTTCAATTCCATTTGGCAAAATTGTTGCAAACTTTAAAGGTATAGACATAACAAAACATGGTTCAGGAAATATAGGCGCAACCAATGTTTTCAGGATAATTGGCAAAAAATACGGCCTGATGGTTTTGTTTTTAGATGCCCTAAAAGGATTTCTGCCAACATATTCTGCAATATTTTTAACAAAAGATCCAACAATAGTTGTTATCTGCGGATTTGCGGCAATAATGGGGCATATGTTTTCTCCATTTCTAAATTTTAAAGGCGGAAAAGGAGTAGCAACAGGAGTTGGAGTTTTTTTAGCAATAAGCCCAAGAATTTTTATCCTTGCTTTGATTTTGGGACTGCTGATCATTGCCTTGACTCAATATGTTTCACTGGGGTCATTGACTGGCTCATTATTTTTTGTAATCCTTATGTTTAGAAGCGGACAACCACCACAATATTCAATTATGGCATCTATTGTTGCTGTTTTTATACTCATAAAGCATATTCCAAATATAAAAAGGTTGTTAAACGGCGAAGAAAATAAATTATCATGGACAAAATAACTAACGTCTCGGTAATAGGCGCTGGTGCTTGGGGAACAACAATAGCCAACCATCTGGCTAACAAGAATTATCCCGTATCAATTTGGGCTTTTGAAAAAGAAGTCGTCTTAAACATCAATAATAAGAGAGAAAATTCAGTTTATCTTCCACAAATAAAATTAAGCAAAAAAATAAAGGCATTTTTTGACATTGAAGAAACAGTAAAAAACGCAGATGTAATAGTAATTGCTATTCCAACAAAACATTTAAGAAAATGTTTGGAAAACAATAATTTTGCATTTAATAAAAAAACTATTTTTTTGAGTTTGACAAAAGGAATTGAAAAAAACACTTTCAAAAGGCCCTCAGAAATAATATCTGAAACGAAAAATACAAAAAAAATCTGTGCTCTATCAGGTCCAAACCTATCCTTAGAAATTGCAAAAGGGCTCCCAGCAGCAACAGTTATTGCATCTGCAAATATTGAAGATGCTAAAAAACTGCAAGAGATTTTTTCAAGCTCAAATTTTAGAGTTTATACAAGCGATGACATTATAGGAGTTGAAATAGGCGGGGCGTTAAAAAATGTCATAGCTATTGCCGCAGGAATATCAGATGGGTTAAAACTTGGCAACAACGCAAAATCAGGCCTTATAGTAAGAGGAATTAAAGAAATTACAAGACTTGGCGTAAAGATAGGCGCTAATAAAGAAACCTTTTTTGGATTATCCGGTATCGGAGACCTTATCACCACTTGTCAAAGCGATTTGTCAAGAAACCATTTTGTTGGATATGAAATCGCAAAAGGTAAAAAATTAAAAGATATTTTAAGCAGAATGAAAGCAATACCAGAAGGCGTAGAAACCACTTTATCAGCATTTGAGTTATCAAAAAAACTTGGAGTTGAAATGCCAATTACAAACGAAATACATTCTGTCTTATTTGAAGACAAAAATCCAAAAGACGCAATAATTAATCTCATGACTCGACCTTATAAAAATGAGAATTAGACAAAACAAAACCAAAACATACCAAAATCTGTTGCCAATATGAATAAAGAAAAAGCAATAATTGTCGGAGTAGAACTGCCAAAAGACAAAGAAAATTTTCAATCCTCTATGACTGAACTTGAAAATCTCGCTGATACAGCCGGTGCTGAAGTTGTCGGAAAAATCACCCAAAGGCTTGAAAAGCCAAACCTAAAATACTTTATCGGTGAAGGAAAGCTTATTGAATTAAAAAATAAAGCTGATGATATGGGCGTAGATTTAATAATTTTTGATAATGACATACACGCTTCACAACAACGTAATCTTGAAGAATTCCTTGGGAAAAAAATCATAAACAGAACTGAATTAATTTTGGATATTTTCGCTCAACACGCTCATTCCCATGAGGGTCGTCTACAAGTTGAACTTGCTCAAAACCAGTTTATGTTAACTCGTTTAACAGGAAAAGGAATAACCCTATCACGGCTTGGAGGCGGAATTGGAACAAGAGGACCCGGCGAAACAAAACTGGAACAAGATAGAAGAAAGATAAGGGCAAGAATTTCAAGATTAAAAAAAGAACTTGAAAAAATCTCCAAATCAAGATCAGTCAGAAAAAATTTCAGAATAAAATCAGGAATAATATCTGCATCAATAGTTGGATACACAAACGCTGGAAAATCAACATTGCTCAATGCTTTAACAAAATCTTCGGTTTTGACTGAAAATAAACTTTTCGCAACGCTTGATACATTTACAAGAAAATTATATTTGGAAAAAGACAAGTTTATCCTTTTATCAGACACTGTTGGTTTCATTCAAAATCTGCCACATCAGCTAATAGAGGCATTTAAAGCGACTCTTGATGAAGTTGCCTCTGCTGATTTTTTAATCCATGTTGTTGATTTGTCCAGTTCAGATATGGAAAGGCAGATTGATGCTGTTTATAATGTCTTGGAAGAAATTGAAGCAATCAGCAAACCGATGATAACTGTATTTAACAAAGTTGATCTTCTAAACAAACCATTGGATAAATCATTGTTAGAAAAATACTATCCTTCTGTTGTTGTATCAGCTGCCAAAAAAACAGGATTAGAAGAGTTAAAGAAAACTATAATGACCTGCCTATTGCCTCGGCAATTGGCCTAAGCTCTTTCATCAACTTATCAAAAGAATCAAAATCTAAAGTTTGCGCACCATCAGACATGGCTTCTTCGGGATTTGGACAAACTTCAATCAAAAGCCCATCAGCACCAGCGGCAATTGCAGCTTTTGCCATAGCTGGAACCAAACTTCTTTTTCCTACTGCATGGCTTGGATCAACAATAATAGGTAAATGGCTCAATTCTTTTATTGCTGGGACAACACTTAAATCAAGAGTATTTCTGGTGTATGTTTCAAAAGTTCTAATCCCTCTCTCGCAAAGAATAACATCCTTATTTCCTTCACTCATAATATACTCAGCGCTCATCAAAAACTCTTCGATAGTGGCAGACAACCCCCTCTTTAACAAAACAGGTTTTTTTGCTTTACCAACTTCCCTTAACAAATTAAAATTTTGCATATTTCTTGCACCAATTTGAAAAACATCAGTGTATTTACCAACAAGAGCAACATCCCTTGTGTCCATAACTTCTGTCAAAATAGGCAAACCCGTCAATTTTTTCGCTTCAAGAAGTAGTTTTAATCCTTCTTCGCCCAATCCTTGAAAACTATAAGGAGATGTCCTTGGTTTGAAAGCTCCTCCCCTTAAAACGCTTGCACCAGATTTTTTTATTGCTTCAGCAGTTGATAAAATCTGTTCTTTTGTTTCAACAGAGCATGGACCAGCAAAAACAATCACTTGGCCAGTTCCACCAACAGAAACCTTATCATCAATTTTTACAATAGTGTCTAATGGATGGAATTCTTTGCTGGCTAATTTATATGGTTTTCTAACATGTATTATTTGGGAAACGCCCGAAAGTGCAGAAATACTCTCAAGTTGAATTGTTGATTTATCCCCTATGGCTCCAATTATTGTCTGTTCAACTCCTTTTGAAATATGAACTCCAAAACCATGTTTTTTAAGTTTGTCAACAACTTGATTTATTTCATTTTCAGTGGCATTATGCTTCATTACAATAATCACAGAAAAAACCTCCTCTAACTCAAATAATAAATATCTTTTTGTTCGTCAGAAAGATCAGGCCTTAACTTTTTCGCTTCATCTAAATAGACATGCTTGATTTTTGATTGTGGCTTGTCAGAATTTATTAGCATCAAAACACGAATGCACTTTTGCAAACTGCCTTCAACATCAATCTCACTAGTACACATAAGTGGAGTGTAAAGCCATCCCATTTGTCTTGCGGCAACAGCAGGGAATTCTTTGTTTAAATCGCTTGTAGCGGAAAATATAACAGCGGCAATATCTTCTATTTTGACTTCATTAATTGAAATCATCTTTTCAAGCAATATTTTTGTTGAAAAAATTATTAAATCTTTTTCGTTTTTCTTTACAGTAATTGCCCCGCGTATCCCTCTAGTTGACATCTACTATTTCTCCACTGTTAATATACTCAATTTTACCATCAGTTGACTCTATTAGCAACGATCCATCATTTGCAAAATCTATTACTTTTCCAAAAATGTTTTTATCGGCGACTTTTATATTGACATTTTTCCCCAAAGTATATGATTTTTTCTTTATTTCTTTTATTAAATCCAAAGAATTGAAACTTTCTAAAACAGATTCAAAAGAAGAAAAGAAATCTTTTAGAAAAATCTCTTTATTATAAACCTTTCCTCCCTCAATGAATAAAGATGTGGCTTTTTCCTTGATATCAATTGGAAAATTTTCTTTTCTGTTGTTTAAATTAACTCCAATGCCAACAATATAAAAATTCTTATATTTTTCAACCAAAACACCTGAAACTTTTTTGTTGTTCACAATAACATCATTTGGCCATTTAATAAATGTTTTAATATCTGAAATTTGTTCTATAGTTTTAGAAACAGCATAAGCAGCAATCAGTGGGAGAAGTTTTGGATCGAAATTTATTAATGTGGCTGCCAAAATAATTGAAAGATAAACGCCCCCAATATCAGATGAATGCCATCGTCTTTCAAATCTTCCTCTGCCTTTATTTTGCTTGTTTGCAAGTATAACAATACCGTTTGAATCCACTTCATTGCAAAATTCTTTTGCCAGATCATTAGTAGAACTAACTTCATCAAATGTGATTACTTTGTGGCCTATCAATTTAAAATCTTCCAACGAGAGAGATTAATATTAAATCTGAATTTGGCAAGATTGAATTTGGATTGTTTTCATTCCTATAAAGGATTGATAAATTCGAATCATTATTGATATTTAATACAAAACCACCTTCCAAAGTCAAGCGGGAGTTTTCTTCCCCCACACCATACTTAAAAGATGGGGAAAGATCCAAAGAGCCCCTGCTTGAAAAAGACAACAATTTTGTTATTTTCTTGGAGAGTTTATATGAAAATCTTCTCGTTCCATTTTTCGTCAATCTATCAAAAACATCTAAATCCAGCCAGCTCCATTGCCCGGTTTCATCCGGCGCTACAAGACACTTTGACCCAACCAACGCTATTGAAAGCGCAAGATCCAAATCTAGATTAAATAGATTTTGAAAATCAATGTTTTGAAAAAAAACAATTTTACTTTTGTCAATATCATGAAAAGAACCAACTTTTAATTTTGAAACCCACTTAACATTTTTGGAAGGATAACTTGTAAGGATTATAGATGACTTGAAATTTTTCAAATCACTGTAATTTGAATTCACATAAAAATAATCTGCTCCAAGTTCTAAAGTTCCATTATTCAATAAAAACATGTTTTTTACCGGAGCAGAAAATTTCGCACTAAACCTATTTGTCAATACTTCACCTGAAATATCTGATGTTAGAACTGAAATATTTTGAGCATAATAACCAACTTCTATATCATTAGAAAATATTTTTGAAGATAATTTTATTCCCGGATAAGGTCTTAGATAAACTTTTTCATATTCGCTTGGAAAAATGTTTTGCCCTGTTAAATGTCTAACTGGACCGGGGCCATAATAAGCGGTTAAAGTTAATGGGGATTGCGGCCCAAAATTATATTTTCCTTCAAGATCAATTAGCTGCAAAAACGAAATTTGACTATTCCCATAAAAGGCAGAATCCATTGAATCAAAATTAATTTTTAACGAATTTAATTTGCTCAATTTGGGAATTAAATAAGTTGCACTCAAACGATAGTTTATAACAGAAGTTTTTACTGCTGAAGAACCACTTGTGTTAATAAAATTATTTGAGGTCATAAAATTGGTTTCAAAAAAACCGAAAAAGTTTTGATTTGCAACTTGAGTTTCTTCACTATGTAAGATTGTCATTATTTCTGATTTTAATTCTGCAGCAACCTTTTCAAATGCTGCATAGCCCAAGCTATCAGCCAATTTTGCAAGAAAAAGCGCTGTTTCATACCTTGTAATTGTTCTTGTTCCTCTAAAAGTACCATCTGGAAATCCTTGAGTTATTCCAAGTTTTACAAGTTTATAAACAGATGGAGCAGCCCAATGAGAATCAGACATATCTCTAAATTTAAATTCCTGGCCTGTATCAAAAGTTA
>Ga0123519_10011842_pt1 | contig 12793 bp, 8 predicted proteins | sample YelNatPaOPRAMG02_FD_87396 | JGI IMG/M metagenome (GOLD analysis project Ga0123519, IMG submission 87396) | Hot spring microbial communities from Yellowstone National Park - Yellowstone National Park OP-RAMG-02 (version 2) | ecosystem: Environmental > Aquatic > Thermal springs > Hot (42-90C) ...
AGAACCAGACATCGAGCAGGTGCAGCGGGCCCTCGAACAGGTGCGCATTGAAAAACCCGATATGGTCATCGGTTTTGGTGGGGGTAGCGCCGTTGATGCCGGCAAAGCCGTCGCTATTCTGGCGACCAACGGCGGCGAACCGCTTGACTATCTGGAAGTGATCGGACGAGGCAAGACGCTGACGCAGCCGGCCCTACCCTATATTGCTGTTCCCACCACGGCCGGAACCGGCGCAGAAGTCACCCGCAATGCCGTCCTCGTGTCACCCGGCCACCGCGTCAAAGCCAGCCTGCGCAGTCCCCTCATGCTGCCACGCCTGGCCGTCGTTGACCCTGTTGTAACCCACACCATGCCGCCAGACACAACGGCCAGCACCGGGCTCGACGCCTTGACGCAGCTCATCGAACCGTTTGTCTCGACCAGGGCAACGCCGATAAGCGATGCCTTCTGTCGTGAGGGGATACAGCGGGTTGCGCGCTCGTTGCGGCGGGCCTATGCTCACGGCGACGATGCTGCGGCACGCGAGGATATGTCACTGGCCAGCCTTCTGGGTGGGCTGGCCCTGGCCAATGCCGGGCTGGGGGCTGTGCACGGCATTGCCAGCGTCGTCGGTGGCATGTTTGCGGCGCCACACGGCGCAGTCTGTGCGCGTCTCCTGCCCCATGTGATGGCCGCCAATGTGCGCGCCCTGCAGGAGCGGCAGCCGGAAGGCCCGGCTCTGGCCAGGTACGATGAGATCGCCCGTCTTCTGACCGGACGGAGTGATGCCAAAGCTGAGGATGGCATCAGGTGGGTGTGTGAGCTGTGCCGCGATGTGCAGATTCCCCCCCTCGCCGCGTACGGCATGAGCGGACGACACGTCCGCTCGGTCGTTGAGAAGTCCCTGCTTGCCAGCAGCACCAAGGCCAATCCAATTGCACTAACCGAGGAGGAGATGAAGGCGGTCGTCTACGACGCCATACGCGCACGCTGAACACCGTCAACTCGCGGACGGCACGAAAGGAATTGCTGGGGGCCGACTACTGGCTGCCGGCCGTGGCTGCCCGCTTCTTGTTCAACCGCTCTTCGAAGCGAGCAAGGTCAATGATCATGCGCTCATGAACGCCTTCACCGCACTTGTCAACGGCGTCGTGGGCTTCCACCTTGAAGGTTAGCCGTCGGCCATCAACGGCCACCAATTCTGATGTGATGTGCACCGTCATACCCAATGGCGTAGCTGCCAGATGACGCACGTTGACCAAGACGCCCACCGTCGTCTGGTTGGCATCCAGGTAGGGCTGAACCATCTGCTGAGAGACGCTTTCCATGAGGGCAATCATATACGGCGTGGCCAAGACGGCCACCGAGCCGGATCCCAGATGGGAAGCCGTCATGCCCTCGGACACGGTCACAACGATGTCGTTGGTCAGCCCTGGAACGATGTTGGCCATGGTCCCCTCCAAAAAAGAGCAGCAGGGGCGCTTGCCCCCTGCTGCTATCTTTTGCTCACATCCACAACGCCCCTCTGGAGGCTGTAGCTGGCGAGGCGGCTAACCTGCTACCGGCACCGGCTCGAGAACCAGTGCCGATGCGGGCTGCGGTCGCTTGATGTCGCCGAACAAGGCCTCGAAGGCAGCTCCATCAATTGTCTCTTCCTTAATCAAGTGTGCGGCAACCTTGTCCAGGATGGAGCGGTATTCGGTCAGAATCTGGGTGGCGGTGTTCGTTGCCTTTTCGATGATTGCCCGCACTTCCTCATCAATAGCGCGAGCGACTTCCTCGCTGTAGTTACGCTGCTCGGTGATCTCGCGCCCAAGGAAGACCATCTCTTCACGCTTGCCAAAGGTGCGTGGGCCGAGCCTCTCGCTCATGCCCCATTCTGTCACCATGCGGCGGGCAATTTCGGTGGCCCGCTCCAGGTCGTTGCCCGATCCGGTCGTGGTGTCGCCAAAGACGAGCTTCTCGGCAACATGGCCGCCCATCAGGCCGGCCAGATCATCCTCGAACTTTGATTTGCTCATCAGGTGGCGATCCTCGGGTGGCAGCGGCATGGTATAGCCCAGCGCCATACCGCGAGAGATGATCGAAATCTTGTGCACAGGATCGCAGCGCGGCAGCATGCGCATGACAACAGCATGGCCGGCTTCGTGGTAGGCGATGATCTCTTTCTCGGCAGCGCTGATCACCCGACTCTTCTTTTCGGGACCGGCAATCAGGCGCTCGACGGCCTCTTCGATCTCCAGACGTCCGATTGTCTTCTTGTTGCGGCGGGCGGCCAGAATTGCTGCTTCGTTCATCAGATTGGCTAGATCTGCGCCCGAGAAGCCGGGCGTTGACCGGGCAATGTCATCCAGGCTAATGTCTGGTTCGATGGGCTTGCCCTTGACGTAGATCTCAAGGATTTGCCGGCGGCCATTGATGTCTGGCTTGTCGAGCACGACCTGACGATCGAAGCGGCCGGGGCGGAGCAGCGCCGGGTCGAGAATATCTGGGCGGTTAGTTGCAGCCAGAACAATGATGTTTACATTGCTATCGAAACCGTCCATCTCAACCAGAATCTGGTTAAGGGTCTGCTCACGCTCGTCATGCGAGCCGCCCAAACCGGCGCCACGGTGCCGACCGACGGCATCGAGCTCATCAACGAAGACGATGCAGGGAGAGTTCTTTTTGGCCTGGTCGAATAGATCACGCACCCGGCTGGCGCCGACGCCAACGAACATCTCGACGAACTCGGAGCCGCTGATGGAGAAGAAGGGCACACCTGCTTCCCCGGCGACAGCGCGTGCAAGCAGCGTTTTGCCAACACCTGGCGGCCCTACCAGAAGCACACCTTTGGGGATGCGCGCGCCGAGGGATGTGAACTTCTCCGGGTATTTTAAGAACTCCACGACCTCTTGCAGCTCTTGCTTGGCCTCATCCACGCCGGCAACATCGGAGAATGTGACCGGTGGACGGTTACCGGTGACCATGCGGGCGCGGCTCTTGCCAAAGGACAAGGCCTGATTGTTCGCTCCCTGGGCCTGACGCAAGATGATGAACAGGAATGCACCGATGAGGAGAATGGGCAAGAGTGTGCTGCCCAATGTCAACCAGGTACCGAAATCGCTCGGTCTGGCCACTTCGATGGGTGGTAGATTAGCCGTGCTGACGCCGAGGCTCACCAGTAGATCTATCATGTCTTTTTGACTGGTGTTGCGGTCTATACGTAGAAGAGCCTTACCGCCGCCGATGAGATCAATGTTGACCGTATCCTGGTTCATCGTCATCTTGGCGACTTGCTTTGTATTGATCAACTCTGCCAGTTTGTTGATGGTGATCTCTTCCGGCTGTTGCACACGTGCTGCCCCACCCGCCTGTGGGAAGGTATTCAAGATCAAGGCGACAACAGCAACCAGGATGATCAGCCACACAAAGCTGTTCTTGAACCATCCAGAATCCACGTTCATGCCTCCCGTACTGCTCTGATGCACCGTCAACGATTCAGGTTGTTTCGATGCATCACGTGGCTCCCTGCTACCCGAGCCACGATTATTATAGCAGATATTATAAAAAAAGGGAAGGGTTTGCAGCAGGTAATTGGTCATTCCTAGGGGCGACCACCGGTGAGTGTCCTATGTCCTGGCCCCGCTACACCTGACGGGACAGGCAGCCACCACGCCTTATCGCCACACCAGTCTGCATACCCTCCCATAGGGTTACCCAACCCTGCGGGAGGGTCAGGGTGGGGGCATTCCAGCGAACGTGCCGTTACCCTAACGCTGAACAGTCACTGCACGTCGCTGTTACAACAGCGCAAAGCCTGCCTGCGCAGGCCGGAGACGGTCGGCGGAGGCCGACATCGCGTCGTTGTAGCTGCGGTTTCCAACTGCTGAGGCTTATCTCCAAATGTCTGTCGGCCACTTGCCGCGCCGCAGGGCGCAAGCTATTAGTGCGCAGGTTTTTCCGGCTGCTTGTTGTTCATTATCTTACTGCCTCTTCCCGTCTTGCGATTTGCCTGTCGCCTGTGGTATAATGGCCGACGCGCGAAGGTGACCAATGCGCTGTGGCCCACGTGCAGAGACGTCCGAAGTCGCGACGACTTCGGACGTTTTGCGCCAGCCACGCACTTCTCGTAGGAGGAATGGATGAAGTCGTACAAAACTGAGAACATACGCAATGTTGGCCTCTTTGGACATGGCGGCGGTGGCAAGACGTCGTTGGCCGAGGCGATGCTCTTCGCCAGCGGCGCCATCAATCGTCTGGGCAGAGTAGAAGATGGAACGACAACCTCAGACTACGATCCGGAGGAGACGAAGCGGCACATCTCCGTAAATCTATCGCTCATTCCATGCGAGTGGAAGGATCACAAGATCAATGTCATTGATACTCCCGGTTATGCCGACTTCGTCGGCGAAGTGCGCGGGGCCGTGCGCGTCGTTGAGGCTGCAATCATTCTGGTTGATGCCGTCTCCGGCGTTGAAGTGGGCACCGAGATGGTGTGGAAATACTGTGATGAGTTCAAGCTGCCGCGTTTGATATTCGTCAACCGTATTGATCGCGAGAATGCCGACTTTGGCCGGGCGCTCGAAGCTGCTCGTACCCATTTTGGCAGCAAAGTTGTCGCCTTCCAATTGCCGATCGGTGTCCAGGATAAGTTCCAGGGCATTATTGATCTGGTACGTATGAAGGCCTATCTTGGTGCCAAGGGCGAAGAAGCGCCGATCCCCGGCGAGCTGCAGGCAGAGGCAGAGGCCGGCCGCGAGAAACTTGTCGAGGCGGCGGCGGAGACCGATGATGACCTGATCACCAAGTATCTTGAGGGCGAACCGTTGACCGAGGAAGAGGTTATCGGCGGTCTCAAGAGCGGTGTCCTCGGTGGCAAGATCGTGCCGGTCCTCGTCGGTACGGCGACTGCCAACAAGGGCATTCCCCCCTTGCTCGATGCTATCATTGATTACCTGCCGTCACCTTTGCAGGGTGCTCCTGTCATCGGCACCAATCCGTTGACCAATAAAGAGGAACGGCGCGAGGTTAGTGATCAGGCGCCACTCTGTGCTCTCGTCTTCAAGACAACCGCCGATCCCTATGTTGGCAAGTTGACCTATTTCCGGGTCTATTCCGGCGTTGTTCATTCTGATACGCGGGTATTCAACGCCAACAAGGCGATCGAAGAGCGCCTGGGGCAGCTTTTCGTCATGCGCGGCAAGAACCAGGAGCCGGTGGTGCAAGTCGGCACAGGCGACATTGGCGCTGTCGCCAAACTCAGCGAGACAGGCACCGGCGATACACTGTGTGCAAAAGATGCCCCGCTCATTCTGCCCGGCATCACTTTCCCGTCGCCGGCCTTCTCTGCAGCCGTCTATCCCAAGACGAAAGCCGATCTCGACAAGATGGGTCAAGCCATGCAGCGTCTTGCTGAGGAAGATCCCACGCTGCGGGTACGTCGTGACCCCGATACCGGCGAAACCATCATCGAGGGCATGGGCGAGAGCCACATTGATGTTGCCGTCGAGCGCATGAAGCGCAAGTTTGGCGCTGAAGTCATTCTCACCGTGCCGAAGATACCTTACAAAGAGACAATCCTATCCAAAGTCCAGGCTCACCATCGTCACAAGAAGCAGACAGGCGGCCATGGCCAGTTCGGTGAGGTGTATATTCGCCTGGAACCGCTGCCGCGCGGGTCGAATAGGGTCGAATTCGCCGAAGAGGTCGTGGGAGGTGCCGTGCCGCGCAATTTCATCCCGGCTGTGGAAAAGGGTGTGTATGAAGCAGCCGCCGAAGGCGTGCTGGCCGGCTATCCGCTGACCGACGTGCGGGCCGTCCTCTATGATGGCAAGTATCACGAGGTTGACTCATCGGAAATGTCGTTCAAGATCGCCGGGCGTGAGGCCATCAAGAGCGGGGTCCTAGAGGCTAACCCCATCCTGCTGGAACCCATTGTCACCATGCAGGTCACAGTACCGGAGCAGTACATGGGTGATGTCATCGGCGACCTTAACTCCAAGCGCGCCCGGGTCATGGGCATGGAGCAGGCGCACGGCATGGCCTCGATCACGGCGATGGCGCCGCTGTCTGAAGTGCAGCGCTATGCCACCGACCTGCGCTCAATCACGCAGGGGCGTGGTACGTTCACCATGACATTCGATCACTATGAAGAAGTGCCCAATCATATCGCCCAACAGATCATCGAGAAAGCCAAGAAGGAAAAGGAACAGGAGAGAGAGAACAAGGAGTGATCGGTCTCTCTTGACGGCATTGGGACTCCAACATGGAGGTGCATTCATGGCGCTCAGTCCGGATTTGATGGCTATTTTGCGCTGCCCGGCCTGCATGCGTGATTACAAGGATGAGAAAGAACGCGCCGTGCGTGGCAAGGTCACCCTGGTTGACGACACCTGGTTGGTGTGCCCAGACTGTGGTCGGCGCTATCCCGTGAAGGATGGCATTCCGCATATGTTGATCGAAGAAGGTGACAAGTACAGGTTGTAAGCAGAGAGGCAGACAGGGGCTCAGCGCACCGATGCGCCCTTGCGGACGAATGCCGCAGATCACTGCTGTTATGCCTGGTGAGGACGGGTGACAATGATCGAACTGAAGACCCCATTGCCGGGACCGAAGGCCAGGGCGGCCATTGCTCGCGATGAACACGTCGTTTCGCAATCGTACGGGCGCGATCCCGATGCGCCGGTTGTCGCCGAACGCGGGGAGGGCGTGTGGATCTGGGATGTGGACGGCAACCGGTTGCTGGACTTTGCCGCAGGCATAGCCGTCTGTGCAACCGGTCATTGCCATCCTGAGATTGTGCGTGCCATTGAGGAGCAGGCCCATCGGCTCATCCATTTCTCGGGTACAGATTTCTACTATCTGCCCCAAATCGAGCTGGCCGAGAGAATTGTGGCCCTGGCGCCGGGCGACGGCAAGAAGCGAGTCTTCTTCGCCAACTCAGGAACCGAAGCCGTGGAAGCCGCAATCAAGCTTGCCCGCTACAAGACACGCCGGCCGTACATCATTGCCTTCTACGGCGCCTTTCATGGCCGCACGATGGGGTCGCTGTCCCTCACCGCCAGCAAGACGGTCCAGCACAAGTACTTTGGGCCGCTGCTGCCAGGGGTGCTCCACGCGCCGTTCCCTTACTGCTATCGTTGCCCGCAGCATCGTGACCCAAGAAGCTGCGCCATCGAATGCCTGGACTACCTGACCGATGTCATCTTCAAACGTATGGTCGCGCCCGACGAAGTGGCGGCGGTGTTCATCGAGCCTATCCAGGGCGAAGGCGGCTACATTCCGGCGCCGGTCGAGTTCTTGCAACGCCTGCGCGAGATGACCAGACGCCACGGTATCCTGATGGTCGTGGACGAAGTTCAGTCTGGCGTGGGGCGCACAGGTAAGATGTTTGCCTACGAATGGGCAAACATCGAGCCCGACATCATCTGCATGGCCAAAGGCATTGCCTCAGGGTTACCCCTGGGGCTCATGGTCTATCGCTCCGATGACCGCGACTGGGAGCGTGGCTCGCATGCGTCAACCTTCGGTGGCAACCCCGTCGCATGTGCGGCGGCCCTCAAGACACTCGATCTGGTGCAAAACGGCCTGATGGAGAATGCTCAACGCATGGGCGACTATCTGATGGCGCGATTGCGAGACATGCAGAGTCGCCATCAGAGTCTGGGCGACGTGCGCGGGCGCGGTCTGATGGTGGGCGCAGAGATCGTCAGCGATCCTCTGAGCCGCAACAAGGCACCCGCAAAGCGTGACGCCATCGTCGCGGCGTGCTATCGTCGCGGGCTCATCATCCTCGGCTGTGGCGAGAACACGTTGCGTTTTGCGCCACCGCTGGTCATCAACCAGGAGGAGATCGCCGAAGGCCTGGATGTCTTCGAACAAGCGTTGACCGACGTTGAGGCAAACTAAGACGAGACAGACATGAGACTTGATGCTTATACAAAAGCGGATTCCTTAGGCAGTCTGGCCGACGAGTGGCGCGGACTGCTGCAGACGGCGATCCATAACTCGATCTTCGCCACGCCAGAATGGGCAGAGACATGGTGGCGATCCTTTGGCGACGGTCGAGAGTTGTGCTTGCTAACGTTGCGCGAGGGCAATGAGCTGGTCGGCATCGTGCCACTATTCATCGAGCGCGACGGTCAGCGCCGGCTGGTACGTTTCCTCGGCGGTGTGGATGTGACCGACTATGAGGACATCATCGCCCGCCCTGGAACGGAGGGTGACGTCTGGCAGCAGGCGCTGGAGTACCTGGACGGCCATCACCTTGAGCTCGATCTGCACAACGTGCCCGGTCAGTCGGCCACCGTCGCCTTCTTCCGCCAACTGAGCCGCGATGACCGCTATGTCGTAGCCGTTCAAGAGGAAGACGTCTGCCCGACGATTGATCCTCTGCCGGCCGACTGGGAATCGTACCTGGAGGCATTGCCGCGCAAGGAACGACACGAGCTACGACGCAAGCTGCGCCGCCTGATGGGAGACCCTGACCTCGATGCGCAGCTCTGCTGGCAGCAACCCGATCTGCGCAAGGCAATGGACGATTTTGTGCGGCTGCATCGTCTGTCTAGCCCCGACAAATCGGAGTTTATGACGCCGCGCATGGTCGGCTTTTTCAACGGTGTGGCCCAGATGTGTCGAGAACATGGGTGGCTGTGTCTTGGCTTTCTAACGATAGATAACACGCCGGTTTCGGCGATTATGGCTTTTGACTATGGTGATACATTCTATCTCTACAATTCAGGCTATGATCCCGCCTACGATGAGCTAAGTGTTGGTCTCTTGTTGAAAGCTCAATCAATCGAGCATGCGATTGTCTTGGGCAAGAAGCGCTATGACTTCTTACAAGGCAGCGAGCGTTACAAGTATGACCTGGGCGGGCAGAATACATACGTGTACCAGATCTCCTGTGTTCGGAGGTAGCAAGTCTTATCTTGCTCCTCGCCGGCAGGCCTGGCTTCATGAGCCGGCGATGTTGTGACGAGGGGCACAACAACGGTGAGAAAACAATGGCTGACGATGAGCTGCAATTCACAAAGGTCATGGTTATTGCCGCGCACCCGGATGATCCGGAGTTTGGCTGTGCCGGAACGATCGCCAAATGGGCCAGCGAAGGCAAAGAGATATATTATTGTCTGGTTACATCGGGTGATGTAGGCACCCGCGACGAGAATATCACACCCGGCAAGCTGGCTGCCTTGCGTGAGAAAGAGCAGCGAGCAGCCGCTCAGGAATTGGGCGTCAAGGATGTGATTTTTCTGCATCACCACGACGGCATGGTGGTCAATGACATGAATCTGCGCCGCGAGCTGGCCTTGATCCTGCGCCGTTACCAGCCCGAGGTGGTTGTGACAATTGACCCCTGGCGGCACTATCAGATGCATCCCGACCACCGGGCGGCCGGGCAGGCGGCCCTCGATGCCATTATTGCCGCGCGCGAGCGACTGGTTTTTCCTGAACAACTGGTCGAGGGCATTCAACCCTGCCGCCCCAAGGCAGCCGTTCTGTTCTGGACGGAGAATGCCGACTATTACGTTGACGTGTCGGAGACGATAGACCGACGCATCGCTGCCCTGAAGCGCCACGAAAGCCAGGTCGGCCATCGCAATGACCTGGAAGAGCGCATCCGCAAGGCTGCCCGCGAGACCGGCGAAAAGGCAGGCATGGAATACGCGGAAGGATTCAAGAAGATCGTGCTGGGATAGAAGGGCACACGCCTGACCTGGTGCAACAGATAGAAAAAGCTATGCAATAAAAGGTGGCCAGGGGTTGACCGATGCAGGTTTTGCCAGAAGACCTGAAGAGCAAGTCAGCTTATCAAAGCATACACAGAAAACAAAACCATAGGGGAGTTTCTGGCTTCGACACAATCGCAGGATGCAGTGCTGCGCCGGATCGAGATTATCGGTGAGGCAGTCAAGAATCTCCCAGCAGAGCTTAAGCAGCGATATCCAGACCGGTTAAGGGGTGATGGCCGGCTTGCTGAAATGACGGAAGAGGCCTATCATCAGGTCATGGAGGAGATCAGTGTGGCGACATAGAGCGACCGCCCAGAAGATGAAGACAAGGAGACCTTACACTTTATGCCCAAAAAGCTAGTTATCGTCGAATCACCGGCCAAAGCGCGCACGGTGGGCCGCTTCTTGGGGAACGAGTATGCCGTACGCGCCTCAATCGGCCATATACGCGATCTACCGCAACGTCAGTTCGGGGTAGACATCGAACATGACTTTGCTCCACACTATGTCATCCCTCCTAAGAAGAAGGATGTGGTCAAAGGTCTGCGCGCCGACGCCAAAGACGCATCGGATGTGTATCTGGCCACCGACCCCGATCGCGAGGGCGAGGCTATTTCCTGGCACCTCTTGACCGCTCTCAACAGCAGCGTGAAAAACAAGCCGGTTCATCGTGTGGAGTTCCACGAGATCACACGCGATGCCATTGATCATGCCTTTGCCAATCCGCGCGATATCAATATGGATCTCGTCAATGCTCAGCAGGCGCGGCGCATCCTCGACCGCATCGTCGGCTATACACTCAGCCCGCTGCTGCGCAAGAAGATGAGCCGCAATCGGCTATCGGCCGGGCGGGTGCAGTCGGTGGCTGTGCGCCTGGTGGTCGAGCGCGAGCGCGAGATCGAAGCCTTCGTGCCGGTCGAATACTGGTCTATCGAGGCCGAGCTTGAGAAGCGTGTTCGGCCCAAACCGCAACGCACCAAGAAGGATCGCTTTCGTGCAGCACTCGTCCAGATTCGTGGCGAGAAGTTCGAGTGCTCTACCGGCCAACAGGCCCAGGACATCGTCAAGGATCTGGAAAACGCCATCTACCTTGTGGCCGATGTACGGCGCAAGGAAGTGCAGCGCAACCCGTCGCCGCCCTTTATCACCAGCACGATGCAGCAGGAGGCGTCCAAAAAGATCGGCTTCACGGCCAAACGGACAATGGCGGTAGCGCAGCAGCTCTACGAAGGTCTGCCCATCGGCGATGAGGGCAGCATTGGCCTGATCACGTATATGCGCACCGACTCAACTAACATCGCCGAAGTGGCGCAGGCCGAAGCGCGCGGCTACATCGTCGAGAAGTATGGCCCAGACTTTGTCCCGCCCGTTCCGCGCCAGTACAAGACCAAGGCCAAGGGCGCTCAAGAAGCACATGAGGCCATTCGTCCAACATCTGTCCATCGTGAACCGAACAAGATCAAGCAATTCCTGACGCCCGAGCAATTCAAACTCTACGACCTGATCTGGAAGCGCTTCGTGGCCAGCCAAATGGCAGCCGCCATCATGGACACAACGTCGGTTGACATCAAAGCCGGGAAGGCCGAAAGCGACATGCCCTATCTCTTCCGCGCCACCGGTTCGATCGTCAAGTTCCCGGGCTTCATGATCGTCTACACGGAAGGACGAGACGAGGATGAGATCGAGGCAGAAGATGAGGAAGGCAAGAAGGCCCTTCCGCCGTTGACCGTACAGGAAATGCTTGACTTGCTGGCGCTTTATCCTGAGCAACATTTCACGCAGCCGCCGCCGCGCTACACAGAGGCAACACTCATCAAGGCTTTGGAGGAGTATGGCATCGGTCGCCCGTCTACCTATGCACCCATCCTGTCAACCATCCAGGATCGCGGCTACGTCGAGCGCATCGAAGGCCGTCGCCTGAAGCCCACGGAAATCGGCTTTCTGGTCAACGATCTGCTGGTGAAACACTTCCCAGAGGTTGTTGATGTTGGTTTCACGGCACACATGGAAGAGGATCTGGATCGCATTGCCTCTGGTGAAGAGGAGTGGGTGCCGGTGCTGCGTGAGTTCTACGAGCCGTTTGCCGCCACCCTTTCGGCAGCCGATCAGAATATGGAGATGGTGACCATCCCTGTCGAGACAACCGACCAGGTCTGCGAGAAGTGCGGCAGCCCGATGGTCATCAAACGTGGACGCTTCGGTAAGTTTCTCGCCTGCTCGGCCTTCCCAAAATGCCGCAATGCCAAGTCAATCACCGTGCCGACCGGGGCCAAGTGCCCGGAGTGCGGCGGGGAGTTGGTGGAGAAAACGACGCGGCGCAAGCGCATCTTTTATAGCTGTGCCAATTACCCGGAATGCAAGTTCGCGACCTGGAACAGGCCTGTGCCCACGCCGTGCCCGGCCTGTGGTGGTCTGGTGACCGAGGCGGGAAAAGGTCAGCACGGCTATGTCTGTACGAAATGCGGCACGACCTTCGAAGACTTGGCGGCGCTGGGCGTAGAGCAACCCGTGGTAATGGTCGAGCAGGCAGCCGCGAGCAGCGACAATGGACGATGAACTGACCGATTTCATCACTTACCTGAATGCAGAGCGCAATGCATCGGTGTACACTATTGCCAACTATCAGCGCGAGCTTGCCGAGTTTGTCGCCTTCGTCCGCCGGCGCGGTGTAACATCGTGGGGAGCTGTCAGGCGCGACGATGTGTTGGCCTGGCTGCAGAGCTTGAAGGAACGCGGCATCGTTGCACCAAGCATCTCGCGCCGCCTCTACGAGCTGCGTTCGCTGTTCAAGTATCTGCAGCGTGAGGATATAGTGCCTGCCAATCCCATTGCCCTGATGCCCGGACCAAAGCTGCCCAGCCGGCCGCCCCGCTTTCTGAACGTGCATGACACGGTGGCTCTTTTGACCGCGCCAGACACCGACAAAGCAATCGGCCTGCGTGATCGCGCCATTCTCGAATTGCTCTACGCCGGAGGATTGCGCATCGGCGAGTTGGTCAGCTTGAATGTTGACAGCATTGACATGCGGACGAAGACGGTGCGCGTTCAGGGCAAAGGTGACCAGGAGAGGATTGCCCTTTTTGGCAATTTTTGTGTCA
>Ga0123519_10011844_pt1 | contig 12791 bp, 8 predicted proteins | sample YelNatPaOPRAMG02_FD_87396 | JGI IMG/M metagenome (GOLD analysis project Ga0123519, IMG submission 87396) | Hot spring microbial communities from Yellowstone National Park - Yellowstone National Park OP-RAMG-02 (version 2) | ecosystem: Environmental > Aquatic > Thermal springs > Hot (42-90C) ...
CACAGGGTGGGGAAGGCGAAGGCCGCGTGCTGGAAACGCCCGTCCGGGTAGAGGAGCCTCGGCCCAGCCATGCCCGCCCAGGGGCGTTCCTCCAGGAAGTGGACCAGGCGGCCCGGCGCATCCCCCAGGACCACCGTGTCGGGGTTCAGGAGGAAGACGTAGTCGGGGCGCTCCGCTCCCTTGTCCCCGAAGCCCAGTTCCCGCAGGGCCAGGTTGTTGGCCCGCACGAACCCCAGGTTCTCCTCCAGCGCCAGGAGGCGCACCTGGGGGAACTCCTCCGCCACCATGGCCGCGCTGCCGTCGGGGGAAGCGTTGTCCACCACCCACACGGAGGCCGCAAGGTCGGGGCTGCGGCCCAGGCTGGCAAAGAGGGACCGCAGGCAGTCCTGCAGGAGGTCCCGCACGTTGTAACTGACGATGACCACCGCCAGGCTACGACCCATGCCCGAAGGCCTCACTTGCCGCGCTGCGCGCCCGGAGCCCGGCTAGTACCCGATGGAGATCTGCTGCGGGTCCACGTGGTCGTTGAACGCGTCAATCCGCACATCCTCGTGGATGAGGCCAGCCCAGAAGTAGATGGGGTTCCGCGGCGGCGGGTCCACGATGGTGATGCTGCCGGTGACCACAGCGCGGTGCCCCGGCAGGAGGTAGCGCCACTCCCGGCCATCCACGATGCGGATGTCCAGGTCCTCGTCCGAGCCGATGGCCCAGCGGTAGGGATAGGGCCTCCCGGTGGAGTTGGTCTCAAAGTCAATGCCCAGCCGCCAGGCACCGGGCTCCTCGTAGTGGCCCAGGGTGTTGAAGTTCTGGTCGCTGCGGTAGGGCGTGCCGGGCGGCGGCCCGCTGGTGCGGATGGGGACCTTGCCGAAGTTCTCCACCGTGGCGGTGAAGTACAGGGTGCCGCCCAGGGGGACGATCTTCGGCCAGAACTCCACCCTGGCCTGGACGATGTCGGCCCGAGGCACGCCCCCTTCCCGGATGGTCAGGGTGCTGGTGACCGTCACATGGTTGCCCACCGCGTCCTCGGCATCGGCCACGACCCAGTAGGTGCCGTCCGGGGGTGGGTCCGCGCCCCGGTCCACCCCACCCTCGTAGTCGTACAGGTGGACCCCCGGCGCGCCCCGCTCCACCTTCCGTTCCTTTTCGGCGATGGGGTACTTCTTCCCCTGGTCGTCCACCAGGTAGACGTAGACCTCGGCCTTCTTGGTGAGGTAGTAGGTGATGGCGACCCGGTCGTCCACGCCGTCCTGGTTGGGGGTGAAGACCCGAGGGGCCACGGAGAAGTTCAGGAGTTCCGGCAGGGCGGTATCCGCGTCCTGGATGACCAGGCGGCCTGTCTCCCGGGCCACGCGGCCGGCGTCGTCCACCGCCTCAATGACCCACTGGTACTCGCCGTCCGGCAGGACCCGCTGGCGCACGGCCATCAGGGTGTGTTCGTCCACCTGGACCGTCTCCTCGGCCTCCGGGCGGATGACGCCGCCCCAGTAGACGTCGTACCTGCCCGGCGACCGCCGCCGCTCCTTGCGGAAGTAGTGCTGCTTCCCATCCGGCCCCACAAAGTAGATGGACACGTCCGCGCTGCGGCCCAGTTTGTAGAAGATGTGGGTCACGTCGTCCACGCCATCGGCGTTGGGCGAGATGACCGCTGGCTCCACCCGCACATCGTAGAGCAGGGGCCGGATGGCGCACCCCTGGAGCGCCAGGAGCGCCAAGAGGCCCGCCGCCACCGCGCATGCCAACCCAATCCGTCTCAAGGGCGTCCCTCCGTGGTTCTGAGGCGGACTGCTCCGCCCCGTCTCAGGGCTCCCGAAGTTTACCAGACCTGGCCCTTCCCGTCAATTGGGAGGAGCACCAGTTCCCGCTTCCTGGGGGGAGGGGAGCCGTCAATGGAGAGGCCAACGATCGCACGGATGGGGCCGGTGCAGGCGCGTCCCTTTGGCCAAATCGCGTGCAGTGTGATACAATGCCCCACATGGAGGCGGCGCAGCAGGCAGTGCAGCACCCACCGGAACCCGTCCCCCGCGGGGGTTCGGCCAGCGGAGACCTGCCCGGCGAGAGGCCTTTCCGCTTCCCCTGGGCCTGGGCGCTGGTCCTTCTGGCCCTCTCCTGCATCCCCTACCTGGTGGCCTGGGCCATCACCCCGCCCGACCTCCAGTTCGGGGGGCTCCTGGCCAACCCCCTGGACGGCAACTCCTACCTGGCCAAGATGCGCATAGGGGCCCAGGGCTCCCTCCGCTACTACCTCATCTTCTCTTCCGAGGAGCAGGAGGGGCACTTCTTCTACCTCCCCTACCTCCTCTGGGGCCGCCTGACGGTGGGGCTGGGCCTGCCCGTCACCCTGGCCTACCACCTGGGCCGCCTCCTGGGGGGCCTCTTCTTCCTCTGGAGCGCGCACCGGTTCCTGGGGCGGTTCGCCCCCACGCCCACCGCCCACCGGCTGGCCTGGGCCCTGGTCGCGGTCTCGTCCGGGCTTGGGTGGGCCGCGCTCCCCTTCGGCCACATCGCCCCTGACCTGTGGGTCCCGGAGGCGAACTCCTTCTACTCCCTCTTCGCCAACGTCCACTTCCCCCTGGCCACGGGGCTCGTGCTCTGGCTCTACCTCCTCTGCGTGGACCCCGGGGAGCCCGTCTCCGGCCGCCTGGAGGGGCGGCGGATGCTCCTCGCCGCCCTGTGCAGCGGGGGCATGGCCCTGGCCCTCCCCTTCGCGGCGTTGAGCATCTACCCCATCATGGCCGTCGGCCTGGCGTGGAAGGGGCTCCGCACGCGCCGGTTCCCCTGGGAAGGGGCCTTGACCGCAGCGGCCTCCGCCGTGCCGGTGGCCCTCGTGGGCGCGTACGACCTGGCCGTGGTGGCTTCCGACCCCCTGGTCCGCGTCTGGACCGAGCAGGACATCAACCCCTCCCCACCCCTCTGGGATGTGGGGCTGGGGTACGGCCTGGTGGGCATCCTCGCCCTGTGGGGGGCCTGGCAGGCGGTGAGGGCCCGCGAGGAGCGGTCCCTCTCCCTGGTGCTCTGGGCTTCCGTCAACCTCGCCCTCCTCTACGCGCCGACGGCGCTCCAGCGGCGGCTCATCATGGGGCTGCACGTCCCCCTGTGCGGCCTGGCCGCGCTGGGCCTTGTGGACCTCCTGGGCCGCGTGAGGGTGGGGGCCCGTCGCTGGCTTTCGGCCTCCTCCGTGGGCTTCTCTGCCCTCTCCAACCTGGTCGTCATCGCCATCGCCCTCAGCGGGGCCCTTGCCCACGACCGCCACTACGACTTCACCCGGGCCGAAGGGGAGGCCATGGCCTGGCTTTCGGAGCACGCGCCGCCCCGCTCCGTGGTCCTGGCCGCGCCCTCCACCAGCCTCTTCATCCCGACCTGGGCAGGGCTGCAGGTGGTCTACGGCCACCCCCTGGAGACGGCCTACGCCCGCGAGCGCAAGGAGGAAGTGGAGCGGTTCTTCGCCGGGGCCATGTCGCCCCAGGAGGAGAGGGACTGGCTTGCCGAAAGGCGCGTCGGCTACCTCCTCTGGGGCCCCGCGGAACGGGACCTCGCCCGCTTCCGCCCGGAGGAGAAGCCGTACCTCACGCCCCTGTTCCAGGCTGGCTCGGTGCAGGTGTTCAGGGTGGACCTCGCCCGCAGCGGCCCGAGGGAGGGTGGATGACGTGTCTGGCCAGCCCTCCACCCCCAGACCGCCCCGGCCAGGCAGCCTTTCCGTCTCCCGAGAGGAGTACGGATGGGTGCTGGGGTGGTCCCTCCTCGTGCTGGGGCTGACCTTCGTCCCCTACGCCTGGTGTGCGCTCCAGGCCACGCCGGAGCACCCCTTCAGCGGCCTGGTGTACGACGTGGAGGACGTGCGGACCTACCTGGCGGAGATGCGCCAAGGGGCCGAGGGGGCCTGGCTCCTGCACCTGCCGTACACCTCCGAGGACCACCCGCGGGCCTTCGTGCACGGCCTCTACCTCCTCCTGGGGAAACTGCTGCCCCTATCGGGGGGGGACGTCCTGGCCCTCTTCCACGGGGCGCGGGCCATCCTGGGGGTGGCAGCCCTGGTGAGCGTCTACCGTTTCCACGCCGCCTTCTCCGGCCTCGTGGCCGTGCGGAAGGTGGCGTGGCTCCTCACGGCCCTCTCCAGCGGGATGGGCTGGCTCCTCGTCCTCCTGGGGCGGAGCCAGTGGCTGGGCGACATGCCCATAGACTTCTGGGTGCCGGAGGCCTTCACCCTGCCCATCGTCTACGCCTTCCCCCACATCTCCCTCTCCTTGGTGCTCCTGCTGGAGGCGCTGCTGGCCTACCTGCGCGCCGCCGAAGGGGGAGGGCGGAGGCACGCCCTCCGCGGGGGCGCGTTGGCGCTGGCGCTGGCCTTCGTGGTCCCCTTTGACCTCGGCGTCGTCTACGGGGCCATCGGGGCGCACCTCCTGGCCCTGGCGCTCCTGCGGCGGGCCCACCTGCGGGAGGCGTTCCCCGCTGCGCTGGCCCTCGGGGCGGTCTCGCTGCCGGGTCTGGCCTACAACGGTTGGGTCTTCACCTTCAACGAGGCCTTCCGCGAGTGGTCCCGCCAGAACCTGGGCTTCTCGCCCCACCCGGCCCACTTCCTCGTGGCCTACCTGTTCCTGGCCCTGCTGGCCGTGCCGGGGCTGGCGAGGATGCTGAAGCAGCGCCACCTGCGGGACCTCTTCCTCGTGGGGTGGATCGGGGCCGTGGCCCTGCTCCTGTACCTGCCCTTCAACCTGCAGCGGCGCCTCATCATCGGGACGCACCCGGTCCTGTGCTTCCTGGCCGCGGTGGGGCTCCTGCAGGGCGTCATCCCGTGGGCCAGCCGGAGCCGTCCCTGGCGCTGGCTCCTGGCAAGGGGGCGCGGGCGGTACACCCCTCGGGGCCTCCGGCGCTTGGGGGTCTATGCCGTCCTCTGCCTGAGCCTTCCTTCTAACCTGCTCCTCCTGGCCGGCCCCCTGGTGCAGGCCCAGGGGCACATCCCGCCCCTCTACCTCACGCGGGAGCAGGCCGAGGTGGCCCAGTGGCTGGCGGAGCACGCGCAGAGCGGGAGCGTGGTCCTCTCGTCGCCGGCGGTGGGCAACATCCTGCCCACGGTGGCCCCTGTGTGGGTCTTCCTGGGGCACGGCGCCATCACGGCGCAGTTTGACCGCAAGGTGGCCGAGGCCGCCTGGTTCTACGCCCACGCGGCAGAGGAGCCAGAGGCCGCCCGCGCCTGGCTGGAGGCGCAGGGGATAGACTACGTCTACCTGGGGCCGGACGAGCGGGCCCTGGCCGGCGGGCAAGGGGCGGACCTGCAGGCCCTGCCCTACCTGGAGCCAGCCTTCCGAAGCGGGAACACGTGGCTCTTCGCCTTCCGCCCCTAGGGGGCGATCCCGTGGCACGGATTTTGGAGAGACCATGGACGAGCCTCTAGCACCATCCGGACAACCGAGAGGGACGAAAGCGATGATCGTGACGATCCTCCTTGCCGTGGTGGCCATCCTCCTCCTGGTGGCCGGGCAGACCTGCATGAAACTCGGCCTCAACGCCGTGGGGGGCGTGCAGTTCCTGGGAGGGGACCTGGCTGCGAGCCTGGCGAAACTCTTCGCCACGCCCTACATCCTCCTGGGCTTCGTCTTCTACGGCGTGAGCGCCATCCTGTGGCTGGACGTCCTTTCCAAACTGGACTTCAGTTTCGCCTTCCCCCTGGTGAGCATGACCTACGTCTTCGCCCTCATCATCGGGCGGTTCCTCTTCCACGAGACCATCACCTGGGAGCGGATCGTGGGCGTGCTGTGCATCTGCGTGGGGGTGCTCTTCATCATGCGCAGCCAGTAGGCCTTGGGGCAGGGGGTGAAGCCGATGGGGTCCCGCCGGTGGAGGCTCTGGTGGTTCCTGGCTTGGCTGTGCCTGTACCTGGCCACGGCCAGCGGGCGCATCAGCCACGGCGACGACGAGACCCGCTTCCAGATGGCCCAGAGCCTGGTGGAGCAGGGGACGCTGCGCATCGGCCACCGCGTGGTGGAGATGCCCGCCATGCCCCTTCCAGGCCTGCTCCCCCAGCAGGGGTACGCCTTTGAGACCACCATGCCCGTGGCCTCCCCTCGGGACGGCGCGCTCTACTCCAAGTACAGCCCGGGGCAGTCCTTCCTCACCCTGCCCCTGTACCTCCTGGGCCGGGGCGTGGCCTCGGCGGCCTGGCCCTCGGCGCGGGCCTACCTGACCCGCCTGGCTGTGGCCCTCTGGAACCCCCTCTGGGGCGCGGCGGCGGTGGCCCTCCTGAGCGCCTTCCTCGTCCGCCTGGGCTACCGCCGCGGGACCGCGCTGATGGCCGGCGCGGCCTACGGCCTGGCGAGCATGGGCTGGGAGTACACCAAGACCTTCTTCAGCGAGCCGGCGGTGGGGGTGTGCCTCCTCCTGTCGGCGTGGGGGGTGTGGGAGGCCCGCGCCAGGGGACGCGTGGCCTGGGTGTGGGCGGCGGGCGCGGCCAGCGGCGTGGCCCTCCTCCTGCGCCACACCACGGCGCTCCTGCACCTCCCCTGGCTCACGCTGTACCTCCTCTGGCCGCGCTCCGGGGGCGACCACAGGTCCTGGATCGCCCGTGCCCTCCCCGCCTGGGCGCTGCCAGTCGCCCTCGCCGGTGGGCTGCACCTGGCCTACAACGTCGGCTGCTGGACCTTTCAGCGCATCCTCGGCTACCCCGAGGCCCGCTGGGACGTGCCCTTCATCCTGGGCCTCTGGGGGCAGGTCTTCAGCCCGGGGAAGGGGGTCTTCCTCTATACGCCGTGGCTCGTGGCGGCCGGGGCCGGCCTTGCCCTGGCCTGGCGGCGGCACAGGGGCCTGGTGGCCCTCACGCTAGCCCTGTGGGCCGCGTACCTGGGGTTCCACGCCTCCTACGCCTATTGGACCGGGGGGTGGAACTGGGGACCGCGCTTCCTCCTCCCCCTGCTGCCGCTGAGCGCCCTGGGCCTGGCCCACCTGTGGGAGTCGGACCGGGTGCGGGGTGCCCGGGCCCTCATCCTGGCGCTGTTGCTCCTGGGGGTCGGGGTGCAGGTCCCCGCGGTCCTGGTGAGCCATTCCCGCTTCCTGGTGCGCCTTTCGGAGACGGCTGGCCCGCGCTGGTACGACCGCAGCCTCTACGAGCCGGGCCTCTCGCCCCTGGCCAACCAAGGCCGGATGGTGGGGGAGGTCGTGGCCCTCTGGCGGGACCCGGCGGCGCGGGACGCGATCCGCAGCCTGGTGGCGGAGCACTTCGGTCGCCTGCAGGCCCAGGCCGGGGACCTTGAGGGCGCGGGCGCGGAGGCGCTGTGGCTTGCGGAGTTCTTCCGGCTCAACGTGCTGGACTTCTGGTGGGTGCACCTGGGGCTCTTGGGGGCCCCAAGGTGGTGCGCCTGGGGCATCCCCCTTGTGCTCCTCGCGGGTGCTGCGGCAGGCCTTTGCCTCTGCCTGCGGCCGGCCCCGGGGAGGCCCCAGGGCGGGCCCCCGCCTCGGGGAGAGGGGTAGAGATGGGCAGGTCGCCGCGCCCTGCGCTCCCGAAGATGTGGCCCCGAGGCAGGGACCTGGGCCTCTCCTGGCCCACGCTGGGCGCGGCGTTGGCCCCCCTGGGCCTGGCCCTGTGGGGGTGGATGGCCCCCACGCGCCCCCTCTCCCTGGGTGGCCCTCGGGCCCTCTTGGACGCAGCCTTCGCCTGCCTGCTCCCGGCGTACCTCTTGCTCCTGGCCTCGGCTGCGGGGCGGTCTTTGGGAGAGCGCCTCTGGCAGCGGGCTACCTCTCTGGAGGGGGCTCTCTTCTCCACCGCGGCGGGCCTGGGCGTCCTGAGCCACGGCCTCCTCGCGCTGGAGGCGGCTGGCCTGGCGACGCGCCCCTTCGTGGCGGCGGCCTTCGTGCTCTGCGGCGTGGCCTTCGCCCGGCCCGTGGGGAGGCAGGCCCGTGGGGTCGCCCGTGCCCTGCGCCGAGCCCCTGGGAGGTGGCGTGGCCTGGCGCGCCCGGAGAAGGCCATCTCTGTCCTGGCGGGGGTGGTGGTCCTCGTCGCAGGCATCCTGGCCCTGACGCCCCCCTTCGGCTACGACAGCCTGATGTACCACCTTCCCGTGCCCAGGCAGGTGCTGGAGAGCGGTTCCCTGCCGCGGGAGGTCCCCGACGGGAACTGGCACGCGGCCGGTCCCCTGGGGGGAGAGAATTTCTTCCTCCTCTGCCTGGCCCTGGGGAGCGACACGGCCCCCCAGGTCCTGCACGTGGGAGCGGCGGTGCTCTGCGGGGCCGCGGCCTTCGCCCTGGCCCGCCGGTACGGCTCCCCGGGGAGCCCCTGGAGGAGCGTGGGCGTCCTCCTCACCATGCCCGTCCTCCCCCTCTGGGCTGCCCAGGCCAACGTGGACTTCTTCTGGGCCCTCTACGAGGTGATGGCCGTGTACGCCCTGCTCCTCTGGTGGGAGGCCCCCCGGGATGCCCGCCCCCTGGCCCTGGCGGGGGTCCTGAGCGGCCTGGCCCTTGCGGCCAAGTACCTCGCGCTGCCCCTGCCAGGCATCCTGGCGGCGGTGGTCCTGTGGAGGGGCGTGTCGTCCGTGGGGAGAGCAACGACGGCCCGGGCCCTGGCCCTCTACCTCGCCATCGCCCTGGCGGTGGCTTCACCCTGGTACCTGAAGAACTGGGCCTACCTGGGCAATCCCGTGTACCCCTTCTACCTCGGGGCTCGGGACCTCTCGCCGCAGATGAGGAGTTGGATCGCCGAGTACAATGGCCAGGCGTTCGGCTGCGGCAGGAGCGTCAGGGATTGGCTCCTCCTCCCCTGGAACCTGTACGTGCACCACGCGGCCTTCAGCGCTTCCTACGCCGGGCTGGATTACCTGAGCTCTCTCTTCCCCCTGCTGGTCCTCCTCCCCTTCGTGCGGCGGGGGCAAGGGCGCGGCCTGGACAGGGTGTTGGCGCTGGTCGTCGGCCTCCGCTTCGCCGCCTGGGCTGTGGGCTCCCAGCAGACGCGGTTCCTCCTGCCCCTCCTCCCGCTGCTGGGCGCGGCCACCGGTGAGGTCCTCTCGCAGCCGCAGCGCGCCCGGTGGCGCGCCCTGCGCGGGGACCTGGCCCTCCGGGCCGCGGAGATCGCCGGCCTCAGCACGGGGGTCTTCCTCACGCTCCTGGCCTTCCTCCGCATCGGGCCCCTCCCCGTCGTCGTGGGCCTGGAGCCCCCCGATGCCTTCCTGCGCCGCAACGTGGAGGACTACGGGGCGATGGCGTACCTCCGAGAGCACGCGCCGCCGGGAAGCCGAGTGTTCCTCATCGCCGACGGACGGAGCGACTTCTGCCCCATCCCCTGCCAGCCCGACTTCTCTCAAGGGGCGTGGCTGGACCTGGTGGAGACCTGCCCCAGCCCAGAGGCCATCGCCGCGCACCTGCAGGGGCGAGGGTTCACCCACTTCCTCGTCTCCTGGCAGGACCTGGACTTCCTCTTGCAGCACGATCCCCACGGACGCCTGTTGCGCAGCGTGGAGGTCCTGGTGTGGGAGTTCATCCCCCGCCACCTGGACCCGGTGTACGAGGACCCGTGGACGACCCTGTACCAATGGAAGGAGCACCCGACGAGCACAGGGAGAGGAGGAGTTCCCCCATGCGGTGGCTGAAGGGCCGGTGGATGGGGCTGGCCGCGTTCCTAGGGTGGCTGTTCGCCGTCCTCGCCACCTTCTACGCCGTGCAGAAGCCCCTGGGGCCAGAGCACGCGCAGGCGCTTGCCGGCGCCCTGGGGGAGGTGGCCCTGGCCGCCCTGATGTGGGCCGTGGCCTGGGCGTGGGGCCGGCGCCTCGTGCAGATGATGGCCTCGGCGCTCTGCCTTCCCCGCGCGTACCGCCACCTGGTTAGCCTGGCCCTGGGCCTGGGGGGCCTGAGCCTCCTGACTCTCCTCCTGGGGCTCTTGGGTGCGCTGAGGCCGGCCGTTGGCTGGGGCGTTGCCGCGCTCCTGGCCCTCCCTGTGGGGTGGGACCTGGCGGTGCTCTTCCAGCGGGCCCTCGCTGGAGAGGCCCCTTGGCAGGGGCTCAGGGGCGCATGGCGCGCCGCATCCCGGGGCGAGAAGGCCCTAGCCCTGTACATAGGCGCTGCCTTCGGCGGCTCGCTGCTCCTGGCCCTGGCCCCGCCCCTGGGGTGGGATAGCCTCTTCTACCACCTGACGGGGCCCCGGTGGTACCTGGCCGCGGGGGGCGTCCGACCCTTATCCCTGGACCTTCCCCACCTGCACTACCCCTGCCTGGTGGAGATGCTCTTCCTCTGGCCGATGCTCCTGGGGGGCGAGCGCGCTGCCGTCCTCATCCACTGGGGGTACGGCCTCCTGCTCACGGCGAGCGTGGCCGGGCTGACGTGGAGGGAACTGGGCCGCCGCGCCGCCCCCTGGGCCGTGGCGGTGTTCGGGTCCATGCCCATGCTCTTCGCCCTCGCCTCCTGGGCCTACACCGACCTGGCCCTGGCGACCTATCTGACCCTGGGCCTGTGGGGGGTGCTCCTCTGGCGGGAGGAGGGGCGCCGGGCGTACCTCGTGCTGGGGGGCGCGAGCGCGGGCCTGGCCCTGGGCGTCAAGTACACCTCTGCGCCGGGGGCCTTGGGCCTCCTCATCCTGGTGTGCCTGTGGGCCTGGCAACGTCCCCGCCCCCTGCGGGAGGTCCTGGCCTTTGCCGCGGCGGCCTTCCTGGCTGCCGCCCCCTGGTACCTCAAGACCTGGGCTTTCACCGGGAACCCGGTCTACCCCTTCCTCTTCGGCGGCACGCAGTGGGACCCCTGGCGTGCCCAGTGGTATGCCGAGGCCGGCACAGGGATCGGGGGGAACCTGGCGGAACTCCTCGCCCTGCCCCTGACGGCGACGTTGGGCATCCGGGACGTCAACTACTACGATGGCCGGATGGGGCCGCTCCTCCTCGGCTTCCTGCCCCTCCTTGCCTGGGCCGTGCTGAGGGCGAGGCCCAGGCCCCAGGCCCTCTGGGGGTGCCTCCTCGTGGCTGGGGTGCAGGCCCTGGCGTGGACCGCGGGCGTCGCCTGGTCCCACGCGCTCTTCCAGTCCCGGCTCCTCCTGCCGGCCCTGGCGATGGCCGCGCCCGCCTACGGCTGGGCCCTGGCCCAACTGCCCTCGCCCGCCCGTCCTGGCGAGTTCTCCCTGCGCCGTTTCCTAGGGGTCGTCGTGGGGCTGGTGCTCCTCCTCAACCTGACGGAGCAGGTCCTGGACCTCGTGGCGCGACGGCCCCTGGCCGTCCTCACGGGGCAAGAGACGCGGGATGCCTATCTCCTGCGGAACCTGGGGAGCCACTACGCCGCCATGCAGGCCCTGGGGATGGAGACGCCGCCGGAGGCCCGCGTCCTCTTCCTCTGGGAGCCAAGGGGGTACTACAGCCCCCGCCCCTGCCAGCCCGATGCCATCCTGGACCTGTGGCCGCGCCTCGTGCTCCGCCACGGGGAGCCCAAGGCCATCGCCGCTGCCTTGCGCGAAGGGGGCTGGACCCACATCCTCTGGCATGAGGAAGGGGCCTCGTTCGTCAGGCGGAGCGGCCGGACGGCGGGGATGGAAGAGGTGTGGCCGGCTTGGGAGGGCCTGAGGGCCTGCTGCCTGCGCCCCGTGTGGCAGGCAGAGGACGGAACCTACGCCCTCTACACGTGGCGCTGAGGAGATGGGAGGGAAAGCGTGAGGCTCGCACTGAGGACCCTGCTCCGTTGGACCTCCTGGGTCCGGCCGTGGATGGTGGTGGCGCTGGCTGCGGCCCTCTACGGTGGGGCCATCCTGGCGCGCCACGGGGGAGACCCCCTGGCCTTTGCCGTGCTGGGCACGCGCTTCGCTGAGGGGGACCCCTACGGGACCGAGGGCTACGACGGGCAGTTCGCCTACCAGATCGCGCTGCGCCTTTCGGCTGCCGGCCCCTATCTGGACGTGCCCGCCTACCGCTACCAACGCATCCTCTACCCTCTCCTGGCCAGGACCCTCGCCCTGGGCAACCCAGCCTGGATCCCGTGGACCCTCATCCTCGTCAACGGGGCGGCGCTGGTGGCGTCCACCTGGCTCATGGAGCGCCTCTTGGAGGGGTACGGGGCCAGCCGCTGGGTTGCCCTGGGCCTGGGCCTCTACAGCGGCCAACTCCTGGCCTTCCGCCTGGACCTGAACGAGCCTTTGGCGGTCTCTCTGGTGCTCGCGGCCCTGTGGACGCTCCGGGAGGAGAGGTGGCTGCCCTCGGCGCTCTTGCTCGCCTTGGCCACCCTCGCCAAGGAGACTTCCCTGACCTTCGTCGCTGGGGTTGGCCTCTGGCTCCTCTGGACACGCCGCCTGCGCCTGGCCGCGGCGGTCACAGGGGGGGCTGTGGCTCCCATGGCCCTGTACCAGGTGGCCCTCGCGCTGTGGCTGGGGGAGCCCGGGCTCGGGTCTGGCGGAGCGGGGGCCACCCCCTTCCCGTGGGTGCCCTTCGGCGGCCTGTGGGCCATCTTCCCCTACGGCTGGGAGGTCTTCGCCCTGTTCCTGGCCATGATGCTCCCCTGGGCGGTCCTGCCGAGCCTGGCCGGGGTGGTGATGGGGCTGCGGGAACTCGCCCGCGGCTCGCAGCACCTGCTCCCCTGGCTCCTGCTCCTCCAGAGCCTGACGGTGGCCTACCTCCCCTTCTCCACCTTCCGGGAGCCGGTGGCCATGGCCCGCCTGACGGTGGGGCTCGTGCTGACCACCCTCCTCTTCGGGGCGTGGAAGGGGTCGCGGCGCACCCTGAACTACGCCCTCCTATGGCTGGCCACCGGCGTCCTGCTCCTGAAGGAGTGAAAGATGCACCTGCCCCGCCCCTTGGTGGAGGGCCACTTCGTGGAGCGGCTGAACCGCTTCGCCGTCGCTGTGGCGG
>Ga0123519_10011846_pt1 | contig 12788 bp, 12 predicted proteins | sample YelNatPaOPRAMG02_FD_87396 | JGI IMG/M metagenome (GOLD analysis project Ga0123519, IMG submission 87396) | Hot spring microbial communities from Yellowstone National Park - Yellowstone National Park OP-RAMG-02 (version 2) | ecosystem: Environmental > Aquatic > Thermal springs > Hot (42-90C) ...
AAGTTCTTAAGTAAAAAACTTCCCATGTTCTCGCTAACATGAGAGATTTTTTAACAATTATTTTTTAACCGGAAGTGAGAAAAATTTGAAAAAGTCTGACGGGAATTTGAGTTACTTTTTATCTTTTGGTCCAGCATTCTTCAGCCAGGGATGGACGAAAATAGGTTGGTTGAAGTTGGTCGGCCGGAATATAATTTTTGCTCCTGGCGGTAAGTTCTATTAAGGTCTCGGCCCGGGGAAAGTCCGGAATAAATTTAACTTCAAGCCCGGTAATTGGCTCGGGCCCGGTTAACCAGATTTTCGGCCCCAACCGCTGAATTTCCGAAAATAAAACTTTTTCTTTTACCACCCGGGGGCTTTTTATTATTCGGGAGTGCGGACGATAAATTGCCCGAAACCACTCTCCCTTAATTGAAGGAATTACTACGGCCAGATAATCAAAATCTGGAGAAATTAACTTCTGCGCCTGTCGCCTCAAGATACTAAAACTATCCAGTGGATAAATTTCTTTTGCGAATATTTGCGCCCATACCTTTGCCAGGGTCAAACCTATTCTTATTCCCGTAAAACTCCCCGGACCGGTGTTGACCGCCAGCAAATCAACATCGCCAGGTTTTATTGATTTTTTTTTCAACAAATTATTTATTCCCACAAAAATATAACGCGAGGCCTGGTTGCCACAATCCTTTTGCCAGCTGATAACTTTGCTGTCGGTTTTCAGGGCAATACTCAAAAATCTGGTGGTGGTGTCAAGCGCTAATATATTCATGACCAGCGAATGCAAATTTTCCGAGAATTTTTTTTGCCTTTCAAATGATAAAGATAAACCTTAACTTTACTTACCCGTTTCCAGAACCGGCTTTTCTGCGCCCACTCCACTGCGGCGATGGCTTTTTCCTGCCGGAGGCTCTGATAGATTTCGTAATTAAATATTTTCTCATCTCTCTGACGATACAAATCCAGATGGTAAAAAATTTTTCGGCCACTGGTTATCCGCCGGGAAACCAGAAAACTCGGACTGCGGGCCCGCCTTTTTATACCTAACCCATTCAGCAGCCCCTGAACAAAAACTGTTTTGCCCGCGCCCAGCCCGCCAAACAAACCAACAATATCTCCGGCCTGTAGCCGCCGCACCAGCCGGCCGGCAATTTTCCTTGTTTCTGATGGACCCTGACTATAGTAGATTGTTGAATTTCTGAACATTTGTTCAAAAATTAGTAAACGCGACGAATATCCAGTATTTCCAGAGGCATTTTCCAGTCAATCCGGTAAGGCAAAACACCAAACAAATTTAAATGAAAACCAGCCGCCAAAAAACTGTTCTGGGTAAAAACCGGCCAGGTGGCTGGATAAAATTTTCGCAAAACCAATTCCTGCCTGAGCCCGGGATATATCCTCTGCGGATCGGCAAATCTGGCCAGCGCCACCAATCCAAGCCGGGAATTATCTTCGGTCAAAACTGCCCGGGCATTTTCCTTCTCCAGATAATACTGAAACCCATAATGCCCGCAAAAATAAATCGGCGATTCACTTGCCCAGTACTTTTTGATATCAAGAACCATCCGGGGATAGACATTGGCATATTGATAATCCGCCACCGCCACCGCTATTCCCAGAATTACGGAGAGAAGGCCCAAGATATATTTTTGCCAGGAATATCTTTCCAGTTGCCGACTCACTAACAAAATTAACGGCACTATCGCCGGTAAAAGATAGCGCACCGCAATAATACTGGAGACCAGCAAAATAAAGAGCAAAAAAATCACGAACCAGAAGTGTAAAAACTGCTCCTCAATACTTTGCGGACCATGGCTGATAAACCAGAAAAACAAACCAAAAAAACTTGCGAGAAATACTGCCAGATGCAGACCGGTAAAAAAATCAAACACCCGGACAAAAAACAGGCCGGCACCTACCAACAGGAGACCACCGACAACCATCAGCCAGCGACGCTCAACAAGCAGCCAGAAACCAAGCGGAAAGATAACTGCCCCACCAAGATAGTTGATAAATGCCCAGAACTTTTCTACCGAAATTTTTGTTCCGATACCAACCCGGCCAGCCGCCAGAAGAAAACTATAGCCGGCCAGCCCGCGCCAGAAAACCTCACTGAAAAGAATGAAAAACAAAAGAATTACTACCAGCAACCAGCGAATTGCTTTTTTTTCTTCCAGAAACAAAAAACAACCGAAAATTAACAGACCATAAAATTTCAGGTAACCAGCCAGCAAACCGAGAATAATTCCCACTACTTTATAGATAAAAAAATTTTGCCTGATTGCCAGTTGATAAAAATAGAGTGCCCACAACAAAAAAGTTAGTAATCCAACATCATACATTATATTCTGGGAGTTGACCAGAAAGGCCGGCGAGAAAAACCAGAGAGCGGTAGCCAGTAAACGACCGGAAAAACTTCTGAGATAAAACTGACTTAATAACCAGAAGCCAACCACCGCCAGAACTGTCCAGACCAGCAGCAAAAGGTGCCACATCTTTTCTTCAGAAATTTTCGGCCAGACCTTCTTAAAAATAAATTCGCCCAGGGCCAGATAATAGGAAAAAAATGGCGGGTTATTGGCAATTACGCTCGCCGGCCGCTGGGATCCATTATCATTCATTTCAAAATCATACGGCCTTAAAGGATTTTTCTGAATCTGCCGGGCAGTATAGATATAAAATATTCCATCAGTAGAAACCGCTTTATTTAAAAAAAACACTTCAACAATTATCGCCAGAACAATGATGATTAACAGATATATCCTTTTATCCACGGAAATGTTCAAAGCCACATCCACTATACTTGTATTTTCGGCCGTTCAAAAAATACCGGATTGTCTTCTGGCGGCTAACCTCTCCTATCACATACGGCCGCAAACCAAATCGCTTTAAACGGGAAAGATTTTCCGGTTTGGTGGTAAAAACCAGTTCATACTCTTCTCCGCCAGCCAGGACCAACGACCAGAAATAATCTGCTGACCGCCCCCTGGCCCAGTTCCGCAAGGCCCGGCTGACCGGTATTTTTTCCATAAAGATATTCATTCCCACCTGGCTGTTCTGGGCAATAAATTTTAATGAGGCCGCCAGACCATCGGAAGAATCAATCAGCGAGGTAGCCAATCTATGCTTGCTTAATATATCAGCATAGTCAAAACGCGGTCGGGGAGAAAGATGTTTTTTAATCAGGTATGTTTCTGATTTATTCCGGGCATTTTTTTGTTTTTGTAAAATCCTCAAACCAGCTGCGGAATCCCCAAAATATCCACTTGTCAGTATCAGGTCACCAGGCTCAGCACCTTTTCTGGTTATTACCCGGTCACTATCAATTTCTCCAAATAAAGTGATTGATATTACAATATCTTTTTTACTGGCAACTGTGTCGCCACCAGCAATATAAAAAGCATAGTCCTTACCGGCTTTGAGCATTCCTGAATACAAATTATCCACAGATTTAACCAGAATATCCACAGGCATAGCCAGACCGACCACAGCAAATGACGGCCTGGCCCCACCCATCGCTGCCAGGTCACTTAAATTAACCATCATTGATTTATAACCAAGTGAAAAAAAATTAATGTAGCGCAAATCAAAATGGATATTTTCTACCAGCAGGTCTTTGGTAACCACCAGTGCTTTATCTGTGGACATTTTGACCACAAAAGCATCATCGCCCGGACCAACTATCACCTCTGGTTGCTCCTTGCGGATTTTTTTTAATATCTTTTCTACCAGCAAAAATTCACCAATATCCCCTAAACGCAAATTTTGCCTCCTGAGATAACCCGGCGAAAAATTAATTTTTATTCGGTCTTGCTTTCGCTTTTCGGTGTAGAAATTTTATCCCTTATTGCAGTAATCCCGGCAATTATCGCCAGCAAACCACCGCACAAAAACATCACCGGAACCGAACCTTTGAGAACTACTACAAAAGAACCCCACCAGTGAATAATCCCCCACAGGCCCAGCAAAGCAAAAATCAAACCAACAATTACGGCCATCATCTCATTTCCACCTCCTCTTCAATATTTTTGCTGCTTCGGGTAAAGCCGCAATAACATCATTGACATTCATCGCGGTCTCAGTATTTTTTCTGGCAGCAATATCGCCGGCCAGGCCATGCCAGTAGACCGCCCTGACCACTATCGGCAAAATATCTTTTTCATTCAGGTTTCTCCGGGCCAGCAGCCCGGCTAAAAGCCCGGTCAACACATCACCGCTGCCTCCCCGGGCCAGCCCCGGCCCGCCACTTTTATTCACCAGAACTCGCTGACCGTCGGAAATTAAACTCCGATAGCCCTTTAACACCACTATCGCTCCAGTCGCCCTGGCCAATCTCTGACAAAAATAACTCCGGCGATTTTTTATCTCCTGTGGCCCAACACCAAAAATCCTGGCAATTTCACCAGGGTGGGGGGTCAGGACAAGCGGCACACCAAATTTTACCAGCCGGTCTATCTTAAATACCCGCAGGGCATCGGCATCAACCACCGCCGGAATGGAGATTGCCGATAAGAATCTATGAACAAATTTAATCGTCCGCGGATTATCGCCAAGCCCCGGGCCAATGCCCACTGAATTCACCCTTTTCTTTTTAATCCAGTCCAGCAAGAAATTAACCCGGGCTAAACCAAATATTTTTTCCTGGCCAGTCAGCGGACAAAGAATTATTTCCGGCCGGAGCATCGCCCGGACAGTACTATAAAATCTTGCGGGAACGGCCAGAGTCACCAGACCACAACCCGAACGATTGGCGGCCTCAGCAGTCAGCACCGCGGCCCCCAGATAAGCCGGACTTCCCGCCACAATCAGAGTGTGACCATAGTCATATTTATTGCTATCTTTTGGCCGCCAGAAAAAATAGTTTTTGTTGTTATTCATAAATCGCTGCTGCCACCGCTGTTGCCCGGGTATGGGAAAGAGAAATCCGCACCCGGCGACAGAGTTTTCCCGCCAGATAAATCTGCGGCTGACCATCGCTATTATTGCGCACCTCAATCCTGGCCAGACCAACTTTTTTCGGCAAACATTTCCAGACCGCTTCTTTGGCGGCAAACCTTACGGCCAGATGCTGGCCACAATTTTTCTTACTCAGACAGTATTTAATCTCGGCGGGTGAAAAAAATTTTTTTAGAAAATGCGGGTGATTCCGGAGCCGGGCAATTCTTTTTACCTCAACAATATCTATTCCAACCCTCATCTTATTCCACAGTGACTGACTTGGCTAAATTTCGCGGCTGGTCAACATCACAACCTCGCCGGACCGCCACATAATAGGCAAAAAGTTGCAGAGGTAAAATATTGAGAATCGGGCTTAACGGTTCATAAACTTCTGGAAGATAAAAAATTCTGGTGGTTTTCTCTTTAATTGCTTTATCGCCCTCAGTGGCCAGCGCAATAATCTGGCCCTGACGGGAACGCACCTCTTCCATATTGGCCAGAATTTTTTCTATCACCTTACTGGCGGTCGCGATAAAAAACACCGGCATATTCTCATCAATCAAAGCAATCGGCCCGTGTTTCATTTCCCCGGCCGGATAGCCCTCGGCGTGGATATAAGAAATTTCTTTCAATTTCAAAGCCCCTTCCAGCGCGACCGGATAGTTAAAGTTCCGTCCGAGATAAAGAAAATTCTGCTGATGAAAATAATGCTCAGCCAGTTCGCTTATCTCTTTTTCTTTCTTGAGAACCAGATTAAATTTCCGGGGCATTTCCCAGAGTGAATCTATTATTTTTTCCCACTCCGCTGTGGTGATATTCTTACGGTATTTTTTGGCCCAATCCAGCGCCAGAAGAACCAGCGCGGTCAATTGTCCGGTAAAGGCCTTGGTGGAGGCCACCCCGATTTCCGGGCCACAGCGAATATAAAATACCCGGTCGCTGAGCCGGGCGGCGGAGGAGCCAACCGTATTACAGATAGTCAAGGTCGGCGCCTGATGTTTTTTGGCCAGATAGATTGCCGCCAGGGTATCAGCGGTTTCGCCGCTCTGGGTAATCGTAATCACCAGAGTATTTTTATCCACCCGGGGCTGCCGATAGCGAAATTCCGAAGCAATATCTACATCCACGGGTATCCCGGCAAAATTCTCCAGCCAGAATTTGCCAATCAGACCAGCGTGATAGGAAGTTCCACAGGCAACCAGAAATACCCGCTGGATATTTTTTAACTCAGCCGCAGAAAATGTCTCATCCTTTTCTAAAATTATTTTATTGTTTTCTATAAAAAGGCGGCCCCGCATTGTATCCTGAATGGTCTGGGGCTGTTCATAAATTTCTTTCAACATAAAATGTTTATAGCCGCCCTTCTCGGCCTGAGCGGCTGTCCAGGTAATTTGCTGGGGAGTCCGGTTAAGAAGTTGACCGGCTGAATTAAAAATTTTTACCTTATCAGCAGTAAGTTCCACCACATCGCCGTCTTCTAAAAATATGACCTGGCGGCTGTAAGGCAGAATCGCCGTAACATCCGAAGCCAGAAAATTCTCTCTCTCTCCCAGACCAACCACCAGCGGAGCATAAAGCCGGGCGCCAATAATTTTATCCGGCTCCCGTTTATCCATAATCGCCAGGGCATAAGCCCCCCGGAGCAATGGCAAAGTCCGCCGAACTGTCTCTAAGATATTTCCCCGATATTTCTCTTCCAGCAAATGAACAATAACCTCGGTATCGGTCTGCGAAGCGAAGTGATGATTGAGGAGTTTTTTCTTGATTAAATGATAGTTTTCAATTATCCCGTTATGAACCAGGACCAGATTTCGTTGACAATCTAAATGGGGATGGGCATTCTCTTCTGAAGGAATTCCGTGAGTCGCCCAGCGGGTATGACCGATACCGGAATTAGCCGGCGGCATCTTACCCAGGGCCTGCCTGGCCAGTTGTTCAATTTTTCCCACACACCGGCTCAGGTGAATTTTTTTATCCCGACCAATCAGGGCCAGACCAGCCGAATCATAGCCCCGATATTCCAGTCGCTTCAGTCCATCTAAAATTACCTCGGTGGCATTCCGGCGACCAATATAGCCGACTATTCCGCACATAATAATTCCTTCATCTCCCGCACCGCTTTATCCAGCCCGACCAGGGCGGCCCGGGCAATAATCGCAAAACCGATATTGAGTTCCTCTATCCCCTTTATTGCCGCCACCGGACGAACATTGCGGTAATCCAGGCCATGCCCGGCATTGACCAGCAGTCCGAGTTTCCGGCCGAGTTCGACCGCCCGACGGATTTTTTCCAGTTCCGGTTCTATTGCGGATTTTCTTTTTACCGCCTCGGCATAACTACCGGTATGAATCTCAATACAATCTGCTCCGACTCTGGCCGCGGATTGTATCTGTTCTTCTTCGGCATTAACAAACAAACTTACCCGGATACCGGAGCCCTGCAACTTTTTTATCACCGGGCCAAGTTCCTTTTCCCGGCCACTGACCAGCAGCCCACCCTCGGTGGTAAGTTCCTGTCTTTTTTCCGGCACCAGACAAACATCGTCGGGTTTTATCCGGCAGGCAAAAGCAACAATCTCTTCAACCGCGGCCATTTCCAGATTCAATTTCGTCTGAATAGTCCGACGGAGAATTTCCACATCGCGGTCCTGGATATGGCGTCGGTCCTCGCGCAGATGAACAGTTATTCCATCGGCCCCGGCCAGTTCGGCAATTACTGCGGCCTGAATCGGGTCAGGTTCACTTTCCCTTCTGGCCTGGCGCAAAGTAGCAATATGGTCAATGTTTACCCCTAATCTCGGCATATTTATGATTTTAGCAATAATGGAGGAAAGAAGTCAACTAATCAGACTGGAGAGGATTTTTTGATTGATTTTCAGACGCTGGTGAAAATTAGTAAGGGTCTTCTGATAAAACTGGCGAAAGTCTCCCCGCCATTCCCAGAGGTCCGCAATCAACGCCAGAAGCAACTGGACTTCCACCGGATAAGTAATGATATTTTTTTGTTTTATCTCGTCTAAAAACTGGCGAATTTTCGGGTCAGTGCCAATACCCAGCACCGGTATCTGATACATCGTCGCCAGAATTATTCCATGCAACCGCTGACTTACCACCAGATCCAGCCGGGAAAAATATAAAAATATATCCTCGGGTTTTTCCCACTCAAGCATTTCTACTTTTACCCCGGCCCGGGCCTGGATTTCCTGAAGAAATTGCCGGTCCTGGCGCTGGTGAAACGGAATGAGAACTATTCGGGCCGCCAGGGATTGGGAAAGTAGCGTAATCAGACGAGCAAATAACTGGGGAGTAATCGGCGGTCGCCGGCTCGGTCGCAGAATGAATCCGATTGTTGGCAATTCTGGCGAGAGTTCCTTTTTGATTACAACCAGTTCAGTGAGCAGAAAAGACGAATCGGCGCCAACACTAATTTTGTTGCCCGGCACTCCGCAATCCAGTAAAAATTTCCGGGAGAGTTCATCGCGAACATTAATCACCGAACAGCCCTGAAAAACAATCCGCAAAATCTGCCGGTTAATCGGATGCAAATCACTTACCCCGCCGGCATAGACAATTATCCGACTGGAAAAAATTTTTGCTACCAGCATCAGGGCGAGATAATAGTATAAACTTCGCCAGGAGGTTTTATCCTGAAATATCCCGCCAGTCAAAAGCAAAATATCACTCCGGTATAATTCCCGCAATGTCTTTAAGAAATTATTCCGGGCAATTGCCTTTACGCCAAAAAATCCGGCGGTTTCCTGCGGGTTATGGGAGATCACGACTACTGACGGTGAGACATTCTTCTTCCGCCAGAAAAAGAGAATAGACTTTAAAAGCAGTTCATCACCCAGATTGCCGGCGCCGAAATATCCGCCAATAAGTATCCGCATCTATTTTCTCAACTTTTTTCGGCCATATTGAATAACCACTCCCAGGCCAAGACCGAGAAAAATTCCCACCAGTGTACGCAAAATACTTAACCAGAGCGGGGTGTGAAAATGAGCAAAGGTATTCATCACCGAAATCTGACCGACCAGGCCAACCAGCAACAGCCATTTTTGATTATAAACCAGACCGAGAAAAAGGGCCGGCTGTCCTAATAAAAATTCCTTAAACCGCGGACGAACATAAAAACAATTTTCCAGCCACTCCCGGACGAAAATCTCGCCCGGCAAAGGAATACCGGTATTGCCACTGCGCCAGAGCCAATAAGTAATGACTATCCCGGCCAGCCCCAGGGCAACCAGCCAGCCAACTATCAAAGGTTGACTGAGCCAGCGTTTGATTTCGGAAAAAGAGAATAACCAGAAAATCCCCCCCAGAAAACAGCCGAAAGTTGCCAGTTTCAGGCCAGAAAGAGAAGTAATATTTTGCTGAAATTGAATGTCCGTGCCGACTATTCCGAGAAGAATTCCGACCAGCAGGGTGATAAAATTTATCAAAAGATAGCGACTCAGTGCAGAAATTTTTCCAGTTTTTTGCCCATAATACCAGCCAAGAAATGGCCCGAATAGAAGCAGACAAAAACCAAAAAATTTTCTTAGTGATAAAAACCCCGGGGATAGAAATGGCGCCGGCCGGGCCGACTCTACCAGAAAACCATCTTTGCTGATATCCCGGACCAGCCCGCGCAACCAGTTAAAAATCAACTCGGCTGGTATTCGTTCCGGCAGATTAATCAAAACCAGCCGGACATTGCGTTCGCGAATTGCCCGACGAATCCGCCGGGCAACCTGAGAAAAATCCAGCCCGGATTTATATTCAGAAGCAGAAATCAAATGCGACCGCAGACAGACCCCCGGAAAATTTTTTAACAGGTAATCCCGGCCGGCAACCGAATTAAACTCAAAATCACAAAACAATATTTTGTTGGTCAGCAGGAAATTCCCCAGTAAAAATATATCCCGCGAATGGTCGGCAGTGGTCCAGCCAAAAACCTCATTCTTTTCCGGCAACACCCGGTCAAGATTTTTAAGAATTTCCGGCAGACAATCAGGTCGCCCGGTATTTTTCAATAATAGCCCGACCTTTAACCCGGCCCGATGAAAAAAATCCACCTGGGCCGGATCAGCCCCGACCGGCAAATCCCTTATCTCCGGGAAAAACTCCGTAAACTTCAAAAGATAATATGGCTGGCGCTGCCCAATTATCTGTAAATTGCTCAATATTGAATAGCGCTTTTCCAGAACCTCTTTAATCTGAACCGCCAGGGATTTATCCCGGGTAAGAATTGAGGCGGAATTCACCGGACTGCCGGGCTCAATTAAATCCAGCATTTTTAATCGGCCAATATCCGGCGGGAAAAAGGAAGTGAGTCGTCCAGTGCTTTCCAGTTCGGCGATAGTAGTTTCCGCAACCACTACCGAACCAACCCCCAGGGCGGCCAGTCGCTGAACGAGTTGCCAGTGGTCCAGATTATTTTCCCGGGCCAGACGGGCAATATCCGTTGCTGTAAGTGATATTTCCACAAACCGGTTGGCCCGCTCCGGTAAAATTCTTCCCAGAGACAGAAAAAATATCCCGGCAATTATCAGGACTGCCAGCGCTATCTTAACTTTCATTTTTTACTTAAAGGGAGCGGTAAAGTTTTAAGTAAAGTTTTGAAGATTCTGACCAGGAAAATTTTGATTTAAAGGCATTGTTCAACAATTGTTTCCAGCGGCTCTCCTGGTTATAGACCGAAATGGCCCGTTCTCCGGCCTCAATCAGCGCGGCTACCGTCGGCTCTTTTAAGACAAACCCATTGCCTTTTACCACCGAGTTTTGCACTGAAAAGTCCACAATCGTATCCGCCAGACCACCAGTCCGATTGACGATTGGAATAGTCCCATAGGCCAGAGCAATCATCTGGCCCAAACCGCAGGGTTCAAATCGGGAAGGCATTAAAAAGACATCACTTCCGGCATAAATTTTATGGGCAAGGTCATTGTCAAATTTTAGATTCAGACTGATTTTGTTGGGAAAGGCCGCGGCCAGCCGGGATAAGTTTTCCTGAATTTCTTTATCACCAACGCCCAGAATCACCACCTGAATATCTCGCTTGATTATCTCGGGCAAAGCCGCGCTGACCAGGTCAAATCCTTTTTGCGGGTCAAGTCGACTGACTACTCCAACAACCATGGCTTTCTCGCGATGGGCCAGTCCGACTGTATTCTGCAAATCGGCCTTACAAATGGCCTTACCTTTTATGTCTTTCGGCGAAAATCTGGCGGCGATATGCGGATCGGTCGCCGGATTCCACTCCTCATAATCAATACCATTGAGGATACCTTTCAGGGCTTCGGCCCGGGCATTCAGGATACCCTCCATTCCCCGGCCAAACTCCGGCCCGGACTTGATTTCCTGGGCATAAGTCGGACTTACCGTAGTCAGTCCATCGGCATAAACCAGGGCAATTTTTAAGAAATTCATCTGCCCATAATATTCCATCTTATCCGGGCTAAATTCATCCCAGGAAAAACCAGCCAGAGTCATTGTCTCAGCCGGAAACATTCCCTGATAAGCAATATTGTGAATGGTAAAAACCGTCCGGGTGGATTGAAAAAAAGCATCAATCCGATACAGAGTTTTCAAGTAAGCCGGAATAAGCCCGGTCTGCCAGTCATGGGAGTGAATAATCTCCGGCTGAAAGTCCACTAATTTAGCGGTTTCCAGGGCGGCCCGACTGAAAAAAATAAACCGCTCAGCATTATCGGCAAAATCACCTTCGGAAGTCCGATATACCTCCGGTCGGTCAAAATACTTCGGGGCATTGATAAAATAAACCGGAACCGCCTCCGGGGGCTTGCCCAGCTGGCCCAGCAGCACCTCAGCTTCCTCGTAGTGGTCACCAATTGGAATAATCAGCCGGCCTTTAACCTTTTTCATCGGATATTTTTTCCGGTCAATTTTCTGGTAGGCCGGCAAAATTATCCGGACATCATTTTTGGCTTTCTTGAGATAGCGGGAAAGCGTCCCGACCACATCAGCCAGACCACCGACCTTGACAAATGGAACACACTCCGATGCAACCATTAATATTTTCATTTTCTGGAAACCTCCTATTCTACCTCCCGCAAAAATTTCGCCGCGTCCTCTGGCGGGGTTGGGTTGATATAAAATCCGGTTCCCCACTCAAAACCAGCCACTTTGGTCAACTTGGGCATAATTTCAATATGCCAGTGATAATGGGGAAGGTGAACCTCCTGAATTGCCGTATTGTGAATAATGTAATTATAGGGCGGATCACTCAGGACTTTGTTTAACTTATAAAAAACGGTTTTCATAATCTGGGCAAGATTGGCCACTTCGTGCTTCTGGATATCCTCAAAATCCGAGTCGTGTTTCTTTGGCAACATCCAGATTTCAAAAGGGAACCGGGCCGCGAATGGACAGAAGGCGATAAAATCCTCGTTCTCGGCCACTATCCTTTTTCCGGTTGCCTGTTCCTGTTTGATAATATCACAGAAGACACAGCGTTCTTTATAGTCATAATAATTTTTCGCCCCTTTGACTTCCTCCGCCACTCGTTTGGGAACGATCGGAGTAGCAATCAACTGGGAATGCGGATGGGAAAGTGAGGCGCCGGCAGCCGAGCCTTTGTTTTTGAATATCAGGATATATTGAAATCGCGGGTCCTTTTTCAGGTCCATTATCCGGTCGCGATAGGCCCAGATAACATCTTCCATACACTTGTCCGAATACTCGTGAATATCCTTATTGTGCTCGGTGGTTTCAATAATTACCTCGTGAGCGCCCAGCCCGTTCATCCGGTCATACATCCCATCGCCGGTTCGCCCCAGATCACCTTCAATTGCCAGCGCGGGAAATTTGTTCGGCACTACCCGCACCCACCAGCCTGGACTATCTTTGGGG
>Ga0123519_10011847_pt1 | contig 12785 bp, 11 predicted proteins | sample YelNatPaOPRAMG02_FD_87396 | JGI IMG/M metagenome (GOLD analysis project Ga0123519, IMG submission 87396) | Hot spring microbial communities from Yellowstone National Park - Yellowstone National Park OP-RAMG-02 (version 2) | ecosystem: Environmental > Aquatic > Thermal springs > Hot (42-90C) ...
CTCGCTCTGGTGTAAGTTAAAATAGTGTAGGAGATAGGGTGAGAAATTCTAGGGACGATATATAGTTGCAACTAACCATTTACCTAATGCTAGTATCAATGAGTTTGAATAGAAAGAACTTTCAAATCGTCAAAAAATATTGAATAGCTACATTGTTATCAGCATTAGATTGCCAAGTGCGCTGAGCTTGGACGAAAGAGACTTTGAAAAGCAGCCCAAATTCGATTTCAGAGGCATCCAGCGAAAATAGTTGCTCTCTGCAAAAAAATCGATGCATATGTTTGTCCTATTTAACTCGATCACATCGAGCTGGCAACTAGAATATATTTAGCAGAGCCACATCTCCAGGTTTCAGGTCTAAAGATCTCCTGTTCGCAGAGTCGACCAGAATGGCGTCTCCGCGTCTAACCGATTCCGCCGTTGAACTCCTTCGTTCCCTAAAGGTTTTAAGTACTTCATCTTCAATTGAAAAGAGAGGGGCACGAATCATTTTCCTTGAAGACTTGTTGATAAGGAGAGCCGCCCTCTTTTCCAAGTAAGCTGAAACAGCTTCTTTTGATGCAACGACCAGGTGCTCAGAGTCAAGCTCCTTTGCCCATGTAGGCTTGCCAGCAGGCATCTCTTCAGGCACTCCATGGACTTCCACTTCAAAGGTCATTCTTGGCTCTTCCTCCATTAGGTTTCCGTCAGGCAAATATGTCGTGCCACCCGTAATTTCAGAAAATTGATTGAGCAGCCAAATGAAGCTATCTTCGCCAAGGGCTATGCAGTCTATCTTTATCTTATTCTCAGCTCCCCTTCGTGCTTCAACCAAAGCTTCATCTTGGAGCTTGGAACCACATTCGTTGATTGTTCCATCGAGGGAAAAATTCAATCTCCCATCGCTCAGCAGAACGATCCTTTTTGGATCCGTTATGGGACTCAAAAGGTCAACCGCCCTCTGAAGGGCTGCAGAAAGAGCTGTCATCCCGCGGGCGGGAATTTGGCTGATAGCATTCTCCAACTCCTTAACATCTGGATGCGTGCCAATAGAAAGAGCTTCATCGATGATATGATCGAAAAGCAAAACTCCAAAGTTCTTGAACTTCTGGCTGATTTTGTAAGAGATTTCCTTGCACAATTCCAGTTTTGTAACTCCAAATCCATAAGACATGCTTATGCTCCTGTCTACAAGAAGAAGAGCAGCTCCACTTAATGCATCACCTGAAAGCAACTGACTTAGTGCTTGGCGTGGCAATTCCAATAAAGGAAATTTGTGGAACTATTTATTGTTGTCGCTTATCTATCCGAAAGCCAATAAGCCCATTATCGAGGCCAAGAATAGAATGTATGAAGACAGAAGATAAATGCCTTCCATCCGACCGAATTTTCCTCGAGACATCAAATACCAAAGTACTATGTTCGCCAGTATCGAGAAGGTCGCAAGATCGTAGAATGCTTTGATGTTGATGTTTATGGGAGAGAGCAGAAGAGTGGCTCCAAGTATTAAGGTTGTGTTCGTGAAGTTGCTTCCAATCATGTCACCAAAAGCCAAACCCGGTTCTCCCTTCAAAAATGCTTGGAGATCGAGTGCAAGCTCAGGCAGGCTGGTCCCAACGGCCACTACGGTAGCAGATATCAGGGACTCTGGAACTGAGAGAGAAAGTGCAACATTTACGGTTGATTCTACAAGAAAATGCGAACTCAACACTACTCCAGCCACTCCGAGAAGGGTAAAGACGACAAAAGGAGCAACTCTGCTATGTTTAACAAACTTCACTTGTAGTTCGGTAGTTGGATTTTCTATGCCTTTTCTGAAAACGATTTTGAATGTGTAATATGCATAAAGCGCAACTAGTAAGCCGCCAACGAATCGACTTGCCGGAAGAAGGCTCACGAGAATTAGGGGAACGGCGGAGGCTATGAAGATTCCAAAGTAAAGGAAATCGAGCTCCTCTGGCTTGAACTTGTATATCTCAACTTTGGATGTGAATGAGGCGAAGAAAAGGCCCAATCCAGCTATGAGAAATACGTTAGCAACATTCGAACCAAGGACATTTCCTACAGATACAGCAGCGGTTCCAGAAATCGCGGATGAAATGGCTACTGCCAGTTCAGGTAAAGAGGTGCTCACAGCTATCAATGTGAAACCGATGCTCGATCTGCTAACGCCCGTTGACTCTGATACCCTTATAGCATTTTTGATGGCGACATGGCTGCTTAATGCCAAGGTCGACAACGACACAGCCATTTTTAATAGTTCGAGCATAAGATCATTGCTTTGCATGGTAAATCAACGGAAAGATTAATGATAAGGCAATAAATTCCTTCCCATTTCCTAACCTTCTGGTCGAGTAAAGTAGATCATTGAACATGGCATCAGGAGAAAGATTGCATTTAATATGTTTTTAAGGTTTGGAAAATGGATCTGGCATGAATCTGGAAAGTAATTCCAAGCAATGTTCTGGGTCGAATCGAAGGTGTGGTGAAAAACGAGTTGGCAAGGGGATGCGCTGATTAAGGCATGTTCATTATGCCTTGATTAGGCTTAATAACTTTGGCCTACACGAACGGCGGACCATGGCAGAAGAAAAGTTGAATCTGGTCATCTTTGGGATCGACAGCTTGAGGGCCGACCACATGAGCTGCTACGGTTACCGAAGGTTGACCACCCCACACATAGACAAGGTTGCAAGCGAAGGTGTGCTCTTCGAAAACGCCTACAGCCCTTACATCCCTACAACGCCCGGGTACACTACCATGTTGAGTGGAATGGACGTGATGACGCATGAGATGGTCAGCCTACGTCCAAAGGGACCGATCGACCCAAGCATCCGCCTTCTTCCAGAGATCCTTCGCGAAAAGGGATATGTTTCAGCCTGCGTGGGATTGGACGATTTCTACAGGGGCTTCGACAAATATGAGAGCTATGAGGCCTGGATGACGTGGGAGGAAGCTCCTGGCCATAAGGCAGAGTACCTCAATGAAAAGGCGCTGCCTTTGTTGGAACAGATGGCTGAAAAGCAGCCCTTCTTCCTTTTCATGCGCCATATGGATCCGCATACCCCCTATCTTCCGCCCCCTCCATTTCCTAGGATGTTTTATGGTGGTGATTGGAGGGACCCTAGAAAGCACAGCATGGAGCCGGTTTTCGCATTTGACAGATTCGCCGAGTTCTTCAAGTCCTGGATGCCACCTGGGGTAACGGATGCTGAGTATATTGTGTCGCTTTACGACGCCTCACTCGCTTACATGGATGTTTGCATCCAGCACATTCTGACTCGCCTTGAGGAGCTCGACCTGCTTGATAACACCCTGCTCGTATTCACGGCCGACCACGGAGAGACTTTGACGGAACATGAATGCTACTTCGACCACCACGGGCTTTATGAGTGCACAATCCATGTCCCGCTTATCTACAGGTGCCCGAGCAGACTTCCGAGAGGTAAGCGAATCAAGGGCTTCGTCCTTCAGCAGGACTTGGCTCCAACGGTCTTGGAAATCCTAGGATATGGGGAGATACCGAGGCAGGTTAGGCTCGAACTTCTGGGCTATGGTGACCTGCCCAAAGGGATCAGGATGGATGGTAAGAGCGCCGTTCCCCTGATAAAGGGAGAGAGATCATCAAATTATGCAGAGTTCTACATCACAGAGTGCACATGGATGCGAAAGAGGGGGTGGAGGACCGCCGAATGGAAGCTCATAGAGGCCCTCGAGCCTGATTTCCACAACAAACCGCCGATAGAGCTCTACAACCTGGTGGAAGATCCTGAGGAGAACCTTAACCTCGCCAAGAAGGAGCCAGAGATAGTTGAAACACTTAGGAGGAGGATGGTAGGCTGGGTAGAAAAGCGCATGAAGGAGACGGGCAAACCGGATCCTATCATGGGCTACCAACTTGGACCTGATCTTAGGATCGGGTCCATAAAGGCGGCCCGCGACCTGCAGGCTGTAGGGGAGGAGAAGGAGGGCAAAGAAGAATATATGCACGGCAGGGCTTATGCAAAGGGAGGTTATTGAATTGAAGCTTGGTTGCAATACCGTGCTCTTCAACAAATTAGACCTCTCAGGGGCACTTCAGTACATTTCCTGGGCAGGTTATGATGGAGCGGAATTGGCATTCTTGAGAAACATGGCGATGCATGTGGAACTTAGGACCGATCGAGCATACATTGACGAGGTTAAGTCAATGGCAAGGAATCTCGGGCTCGAATTTTTTGCCATCGAGGCCGCGGGAACGAAGGAGGAGATCGTGAAGCTCTTCGAAGTTTCCAGCGAATTGGGTATCAAAACAATAGCCATTGGGTCGGGTGGAAAGTCGGGTGATACCCAGCAGACGGAGAAAGCGTTCGCGTACATCCGCGAGCTTGCCGAATTGGCGGAGAGCTGGAAGATAATCCTGGCGGTGAAGCCCCATGTAGGAGCATCGGTCTATAATACAGAGACCGCCCTAAAGCTGCTGCATGAGGTGGATTTACCTTCGGTCGGAATCAATTTCGATCCGAGCCACCTTTACAGGGCTGGGGACGATTTGGTTGATGCAGCCCAAAAGCTTGGCAGCAGAATTGTACACAGCCACTTCAGAGACTGCCCCCAGCGTGCAGAGGGGCCTGGCCTGCCGGAGGAGCAGATCCCGGGGCGGGGGAAGATCGACATGATCTCCGTACTGCGCGCACTGAAAGATGCGGGTTATGACAAGGTTCTCGACCTAGAGGTGATAGGTGCATTCACGTACCCGCTTCCAAGGCAGATGGGAATTGCTGCTGAGGCGAGAGGCTACCTTAATAGGTGCCTTCAGGAGTTGAAGATGAGATGAGGTCGATAAGATAGTATGGTCGTTAGAGTTGGGGTTGTTGGTGTACCATTCCCGAACGGTATCGGGATGATCCACGCATCATGCTATGCAAAAGACAAGCTGGCAAAGCTCGTCGCCGTTTGCGACATCGTTAAGGAAAGGGCTGATGGCGCAGCAAAGGAATTTGGCGTGAATGCCTATTACGACTTGACAGACATGCTCGAGAAAGAACCGGATCTAGATGTAGTGGATGTTTGCACCGGCGGGAATGAGAACGGCAGCTTGCACTACGGACCCACCATGCAGGCATTGGAGGCTGGGAAGCACGTGCTCGTCGAGAAGCCACTTTCAAACGACATAAATGAAGCAAGGGAGATGGTTGCCAAAGCGAGACAGAAAGGGCTCTACCTGGGTTGTAATTTGAACCACTACTTCACTCCGCCTGCTGAAAGGGCGAAGAAGTACATGGAGGATGGGGAGGTTGGAGAATTGGTGTATTGCCTGCACAAGATGGGGTTTCAGGGAGGGGAGAGGACATACACTGGACCATCGTCATCTCCCAGGATCAAGGGTTTTCCTTATTTCCACGTCAAGGCCTTCCTGACGCATCCATTCAGCGTAATGAGGTACTTCTGCGGAGACATTAAACAAGTTCAAGCATTTCTTGGCAGGCCAAGCTATAGGGCCAAGGCCGGGGACGAAATGCTCTCAATCAACAGCATCCACGTGAAGTTCGAAAACGGCTGCGTCGGATATCTCCTGAGCACAAGGGGAGACACGACGATGGGTCTGGGAGGATGGTGGAGTATCGAGGTGGGAGGCACTCTTGGAACTTTCTGCATTGAAAATTGCGTCGAGAAGGTGACCTTCTGGGCAGCTCCAAGGGACCAAAGGGAGTTGGTTCAACCCAAGACAATATCGTCTGGGATCACAGACTTTAACCAGACATTTCCAAACAGAATACATGCATTCCTCGAAGACATAACGGCTGAAGTCCCACCTGAGAAGTTGAGGGCTTCGGGCAGGGATGCCCTTGCAGCTTTGGAATACACATGGGCAGCGATCGAGTCATACGAGCGAGGAGGGAGCCTCGTCACACCGCACCCGCTGCCTTCCTGATTATATCCTCAAAGCTCAGTAGGTTTTAAAAGTCGAAGAAACGCTCTATTCAGAGATCGCGAGCCAAGGTTTCGATCTCTTCAATGAGAGAATGGAGTAGCGAAGTCAACCACTAATGCAGAAGGCTATTAAAGCAATGCAGAAGATAGTTTCGATTCCGGATGCAACTTTTTCGGTTCATGCTTTGAGGCAGAAGCTAGTGCCAGGGACAAGCAAAGATGAGGGCATCGCACTGAATTGGACATTGAAACAAAATGTGTTTTACTATGACGAATGGCTAGGGGGTTATGATTGATCCTTGAAACGTACGGTCAAAACTCTAACATAATCTCCAGTGTCTGCGCAGCTGTCTGCAGCTTCTTCCATCGAGTCCAAGAGGTCCTTCAAGAGGATTAGTACTGAAGGACCAAGCTTTCCTTCATACTTCAAAAAAAGCGATTTAATGTCCAGGTAGTACTTGTCGACCTTGTTTTCTTCCTCCTCGACTTTTTCTGACATCGTTCTGGCCTTGGAGGGATTTTCTGTCAAGTTGCTGATGCTTTCCTTTAGCATGGCCGCTGTCGTCACTATGCCTTTGGACATATCATGGAAGGCATTCCAAAGTTCTTGGGGAATTGGCGCATCCTTCAGGACCAAGACATTTCTGGCCGAATCTTTAATGTGGTCTGCCATCATGTCAAGTCGCTTTACCAGGTGCATTATGTCTTCACGTGCTTTTTGCTCGAGGCTCCCCTTTGCCAACTCTTCAAAGACCGCTCTCCTGAGATTGTCTATCTCGACCTCAACTTGGAAAAGCCTCTCGATCGCCATTGTAGCCGTCCCCGTGTCGCCAATCGAGACAGCTCCTATGGCTCTTTCGAGGTCGTTTGCTGTGTCAAGGGCAACCGTCATCTGACGATATGCCATGTCCATGACTTTGTTCTTGCGCCTTTCAGTAAACCATCGTTCCATGACAAGACGTCTAAAAGCTGGCTTCTAGGAAGTATTTTAAATTTTGGTTATCATGTATTTTCTATTCATTCTAGTAGAATAGAAGAGAAGTTAATACGCAAAACAGAGTGCCAGTGAGAGTCTGTTGCCTAATCAATCATCTCTTTATTTATCCATTAGAAGAATGATTACATGTGGGAAATCATTGAGAATGGGTCACTTTGCATAATCTTTTCGATATAATGTTCTATTTTCATATGTGGAGGGCTGTTTGAATAATTCTAATGGGAGTTTTTGGGTGAATTTTTAACGAGCGTTAACAGCATTAACCCAAAGAAGTTATTTCGAAGGATATTGACAAGATTTGAGTTAAGAAAGTATGTTTAATTTCCATAGATTGGCCATCACTTTATGATCTTTGTGAGCACATCGCGCGATGCCTCAACGAACGCTCTTACGTCCTCCTCAGTATGGGCTGCTGAAAGGTGGCATCTTTTCAAAGGATGGGCAACAAAGAGGAATCCCCTTTTCCTCATCTCCATATTGTACTTCATGAATAACTTAGAGTCGTTGCCCAGAAGAGAACGATAGTTCAAGATCTCTTCGTCAGTGAAGTAGATGTTGAAGATTGAGCGAAAACCAGCAACTTGCGCCTTGATCTTCAGGTCTTCAAGAACTTCCGACAGCCCTTTCCTGATCATGTCTCCAAGACTGAAAAGGCGCTGGTGGATCTTCCCATCGCCAAGTTCTTCTAGAGTGGCAAGCGCTGCTGCCACAGAGATTGGGTTGGCGCAATAGGTTCCAGCCATGTGCACACCTCCGATTGGCTTCAGCTGATCCATTATCTCCGCTACTCCACCAACCCCTCCTATGGCATAGCCGTTCGCCAAGGATTTTGCGAAGCACGTCAGGTCTGGCGTCACTCCAAAGATCTTCTGTACACCACCTAAGTCATGCCTGAAGCCTGTTATTACCTCGTCAAATATTAGAACAATATCTTCCCTCTCAGTTACCTCGCGAATCGTTTTCAGGAAACCATCCTTTGGCATTATGCACCCCACGTTGTGAAGAATTGGTTCCACGATGACCGCTGCCAGGTCTTCCCTATTTTCCTTGACAGCTCTCTCGAAAGAGTCAATGTCATTCCATGGGACGACGACGGTTTTATCCATTGCTTCAGGCAGCATTCCGGTGCTCACTGGATGCTTCATTCCGACCTTGTCGGCAGGAGGTGCTACAGCCATGTCAACGTAGTCGTGCCAGCCATGGTAAGCTCCCTCGAACTTTATGATCTTCCTCTTGGTCTTGAATGCTCTTGCCAGCCTTATGGCATGGTAGGTTGCATCTGTTCCTGCATTACATAACCTAACCTTCTCGATCGATGGGACATATTCCACGATCTTCTCGCAGAGCTTGCATTCGTTCTCAGTCGAACCGAAGCCCCAAAGCTCGCTATTTTCGGCCTGTTCCTGGACAGCCCTCGTGACCCTGGGATGGCAGTGGCCCAAGATTACAGGACCAAAGGCCATGTGGAAGTCCAAGTACTCGTTGCCATCAACATCGTAAAGCATCTTCCCGCTTGCCTTCTTGAAGAATATGGGGTAAGGGTCGGAGAACCTGAAGTCGTCGTGGACCGCCCCAACTGCAACACGCTTTGCTCTCTCATACAACTCCCTGGATTTTACAAGTTCCAAATTTATCGCAAGTAGAACACGATCAGTTTTAGCTTAATATGTTTTGCATAACATGGGAACAGATAGACACCCGTTAGAAGTTTCAGCTAAGTGCTAAGAAAAGCGTATGCAAAGAAGGTTCATGGCAACTGCTGCATAGATAGAGGGCCAAAGCGTCTGGGACTTAAACGTAACAGTTTTCCAACCTCCATCAATGGAGCACGTATAGATCGCAATAGCTGATTCACTCAGATTGACCCCTTGGTATCTTTTTGACCCAAATGGTTTGGTCAACCAATCATGTAGCACAGTGACGTATGAAGCCTGGAATTTGTCAAAGTTCCGGCAAAGCTTTATCTCAACTGGATTGCATTTGTCTCTGTGCTCTCTATGATTGGGATTGAGTACAGGGAGTACAGGCACGAAGATTCGGAAGGTTATAACAGGATTCATGACCAGGAGTGGAGGCACATTCCAGAGGCTTTTTGGCATGAATGGTCCCATAGGAAAGACACGACGATGTCTGTGGCGCTGATCGAAGGGAAAGTTGTAGGTGGAATACCGTTTCACATTAGGCGGATCAGGATTGGGGAGGGAGCAACGATCGAGGCTGCCTTCGAGTATTCGGTAGTAGTCGACAAGGACCACAGGGGGAAGGGCATAGGAACGGGCATGATGGATGCTGCCAAGCGGTTCCTAGTGGACAGATGCGATGCGATGATGGTCTACAGGGGAGGCGAGACAACGAAGGGGTACAACTTCTACGCGAAGAATGGCCACGTTGATGTCACATACATAAGGAAAAGGACGTTGGCAAATCCCAAAGCAAGACAATCGCGTGCAGATGTTGGAAGCATTGAAGAACTTTTCAAAGACGAGGACGAGGTCTTGGGAATTTTCCACAGCGCCTATGACCCGTATGGAGGGTATCCTGAGCGCTGCAAGGGATATTGGAAGGAAGCCACCAATTCGCTAATATACCAAGAGATTCCGCATGAACCCTTCAAGTTCCTTCATCTGCGCGACACAAAAGGCAGGCTCAGAGGATATGCGATAGTAGGACGCCAGGAAGGATCTAAGGAGTATACAATCTTAGAGCTCGCGACAAACAGGGGAGATTTGAGCATTGCACGCGAGCTTGTCTTGGCTGCATGTGATCTTGCAGCTAGTAAAGGCTGTGCAGTCTCCACATTCTGCCAGGATACGTCGCATTATGCCAGCATCTACGGCCAAATCGGTTTCTCATGTACCAAGAGGTGCGAGGAATCTGAGATGATCATGGTTTATCCCCTCATGCCCGAAAGGCTGGTGAGGAAAGCTTGGAGAGGAAGCCCTGCGCTCAAAGAAACGAAGGTTGTGGCATGGACGCCTACAAGGAAAGTAGTGCTCAACGATCCTGAATCTCCTAGGAAGACTGTGACACTAGAGATGAAGGACGACATTTTCACAAGATTGCTGCTACGTAGGATCGACATCGTCAACGCAGTGAGGCGTGAGTACATGACGATGGTGGGTGGATCTTCAAAGGATCTGAGGGCGATAGCCTCATCCCTTCCCTACACGGGCTGGGAGTACCACCACATTGATTTCATTTGAGAATGGGCATGGGGCCGTGTATTCGCAAATCAAATCATGCTATGTTCTCTGATCTTGTACGCGCTAAACTTCTAGAATCAAGTCAGGTAATTCAAAAAATGGACAATCTTTTTAACTCCAGATGAATGCCAAATAAAAGGTGAAGGGACATGCCAATCATTAAGGGTGAAGATGCGGAAAAGGAAGCCGTAGATGAAGTAGCAAAACTTATGCTTGTCTCGGCAAGGACTGCACCAAAATCTGGAGGGATAGATGACATACAGACGCTCTTGGTAACGGGGGAGGAGAAGGAAGCTCTGGCTACGGAGATGGAGAAGGTTGGCGTTGATAGAAATATCGATGGTTTCAAGAGAGATGGGTGGAATGTCCGGGACTCCCAAGCGGTTGTCCTAATCGGTGTTCGAGGAACGAGGAAGTTCGGGTTGAACTGCGGTGCTTGCGGCCATAAGAGCTGCGAGGAATTTGAGAATTCTGAAAAAAGACAAGGCCAAGACTTTATCGGGCCAAACTGCATTTTCAAGATCCTCGACATGGGAATAGCCTTGGGCTCGGCAGCAAAGATGGCAATGGAATTGAATGTGGACAACAGGATCATGTACCGCGTAGGGGTTGCTGCGAAAAGACTCGGATTGTTGCAGGAATCGAGCGTCGTGATGGGGATACCATTGTCTGCCAGGGGCAAGAGCATCTACTTCGACAGGCCTTTAAAGATTTAAACGTTGCGAGAAGCAGTTTCCACTCTTTTGAGACATCGGCAAACCACTTCCTTACTTGGATATTCTCACCATTTCCTTCGAACCATTTTGCCAGAACGATATGGCATCTTAAACAGGATGGAATTTAGAGCTCCTGGGCAGAAGGGGCTGCATTTCGAGGAAAGTAACTATGGGATCCAGCCAGGATGGTAAACTAGTTGTGAAGCAAATTACGATTTTCTCCTGCTGAACCAAACTTTCATATAGTGCCTGTTGAGGTAATCGAGTACATGAGCGATGTATATTTCGCATCTGCCCAACCAAAAAAGTTTGAAAGGTCCGAGAGTCTAGTATTCAAGCTCGTGGAGGTTGCAAAGAAGGCTGGCTTGGCTGACGTGGTTCCAAAAGGCAAGGACAACTTGGTTGCCGTCAAGATCCACTTCGGGCAGATTGGAGGGTTCAGGACGATAAAGCCGCAGTTCGTGCGCAACCTGATCGATGCCATCAAGGAGTGCGGCGGTAACCCATACCTCGTCGACACCTGGGGGATAGGCCACCTGGAAGCTGCCGTGAAGAACGGCATAACGTATGAAAGCGTTGGGGCTCACATACTCCCTACAAACGGTGTCAAGGAGGGGGACATCAGGCAGGTCAAGATCGACGGTTTGAGGTTCAAGGAGGTTGACATAGCGGGCAACGTTTATGATGCTGACGCATTCATAAACTTCTCCCACTCGAAGGGGCATGGAAGCTGCGGCTACGGTGGAGCCATCAAGAACATCGCGCTCGGTTGCACATCACCAAAGATAAGGCATGCTCTTCATGCAATGGAGGGCGAAGATGATGGTCCTAGGAAATTCCAGGAGGGGATGGCCGACTGCGTGGCCGCGCTTTATACAAAATTCAGGGGCAAGGCGCTGCACATCAACTACATCTGCGACGTGCAGCCGAATTGCGACTGTGCAGACGTTTCGGAACCAGCTTTTGTCCCAGACATCGGAATCGCAGCCAGCAAGGACATAGCCTCGCTAGAAGCTGCGACGTTAGACCTCATAAATAAAGCACCAGGCCTTCCCTACTCTATCGCCGAGAAGTACAACCTCAAGGCAGGAGATGACAAGTTCAAGATAATCCACGGAAAGGATCCCTACATCCAAGTCAGGGCTCTAGAGAAGCTCGGTTTGGGCTCGGTAAAATATAACCTGATAGAAGTTTGAGCATCAAATTACGGACATGTCCATATGGCTTTTATGATTAGTGTAACCTCTGACTTTATCTGTATCCAATTTGGAGAAGACAAGTGGTCAACTAATTATAAGACGAAGCCAGTCTTAAAATTAAAGATACTGATGTTATGATCGAACCTATAAGCACTACCATGAAGATCTTCTTGTCGATCCAGTGCTTGAATATAATCATGCCCAGGACGGTTCCAAGTGCGCCCCCTAACGATGATATCGCCAGCGTCATTGTCTCAAAAAATAGTTCGGAGAGCCTATCATATTCAGAACAAAACGTCCACCACAGCTTCTCAAGGGCAACGATGACGAAAGTACTAACATTCATCACGAGAAGCCACCATTTAATGAACATTAATATGTAGTGATGCAAATATGCTCGTCCCTTGATTTTAATAATGTATTTAAGCTCCAATGAATCTTGAGACTAATAGGCTCCTCCTATCTTTCATATTACCATGAGAACAGGATCGCCCGGCTTGTAGAAGGGGAGAAGGTGTGCACCAAGGCGATCCTTCGGTATGGGAAGCAATTTTCCGCCTCTTAAGAACTATAGCTCCTATAGGAAGGAGGCGTAATCTCCAGTAAAGTTGATGAGTCTGTGATGCCTAAAGGATTTATTGGGGCTTATAAGCGGCATTGAAATAACCTAATGACATGCTTTGGGGAGGAGATTCCTCAAGGATAGAAGCGGAAAGATCAGTGGCGCAATAGCCGCCCTCCTCGCCATCATCGTCATCCTGATCTACACGAGGGTCGC
>Ga0123519_10011848_pt1 | contig 12785 bp, 10 predicted proteins | sample YelNatPaOPRAMG02_FD_87396 | JGI IMG/M metagenome (GOLD analysis project Ga0123519, IMG submission 87396) | Hot spring microbial communities from Yellowstone National Park - Yellowstone National Park OP-RAMG-02 (version 2) | ecosystem: Environmental > Aquatic > Thermal springs > Hot (42-90C) ...
CAAGGAGAAGTACCCCAACCTGAAGCAGGTGGGCGATCGTTATCCGGTCTCCGAGAAGGTGGACGACGCGCGCAAGCAAACACTGGACCTGATCAAGGCATATCCTGACCTGAAGGGTATCCTCGCCTTCGGAAGCCAGGGTCCCATCGGCGCTGCGCAAGCACTCCAAGAAAAGGGTTTGGCCGATAAGATCGCCGTGGTAGGCACCGTTCTGCCCAGCCAGGCGTTGCCCTACCTCAAAGATGGCTCGCTAAAGCATGGCACCCTCTGGAACCCGGCAGATGCCGGCTATGGAATGGTATGGCTGGCCAAATACCTGTTGGACGGCAACAAGGTCACGGATGGCATGGATGTCGCCGGTTTGGGCAAGGCCACCCTCAAGGATAGGGTGCTCGTCATTGATGCCGCCCTGGACATCACCAAGGATAACGCCGAGAGCCTCGGCTTCTAGTCCACTGTACCGGTTTGTCGCGTGAATACATCTGGTCACGAGGAGTCCGAAGTCAAGACTTCGGACTCCTCGGTTATCCCTCTGGACTCAGCGGGTGCGAGAAGATGGCGCAACCATTCCTCTCCATGAAGAACATCAGCAAGCGCTACGTCGGAGTGCAGGCGCTGGATCGGGTGGATTTTGAAGTCGCCTACGGCGAGATCCACTGTCTGGTAGGCGAGAACGGTTCTGGAAAATCCACGCTGATCAAGATCATTTCCGGAGCGGTGCAACCAGATCCAGGGGGCATCATTGAAATCGATGGGGAACGCTTCCACGATTATCATTCCATTGATGCCATTCGTAAGGGCATCGAGGTCATCTATCAGGACTTGTCGCTTTTCCCCAATCTCAGCGTGGCGGAAAACATTGCACTCAGCGAAATCCTGGCCGCTGGCGATCGCTTTGTCAATTGGCGCACTGTTCACGAGATTGCGCGACGTGCGATGGCACGCATTGGGGTGCGCCTTCCGCTCGACGAGCTCGTGGGCGAGATCTCGATTGCGGATCAGCAACTGGTTGCCATCTGTCGTGCGTTGACGCGTGACGTGCGTCTGGTGATTATGGATGAGCCGACCGCTTCGCTGACCCGCAGAGAAGTGGAAGCCTTGTTCAGTGTGGTGCGCGATCTGCAATCGAAGGGTATCGCCACCCTCTTTGTCAGCCACAAACTGAATGAGGTGTTTCAGATCGCCGAGCGCGTCACCGTTCTGCGTGATGGGCACAATATCGGCTGCTTCCCGGCGCGAGAGCTGAACGATCGCAAGTTGACCGAATTGATGACAGGCAAGCAGCTGGAATATAGTCGCTATGTGCCGACGGGGTTGCCGGAACGGCCACTTTTTGAGGTGCAGCGCCTTTCTTTGCGCGGTAACTTTCGTGATATCTCCTTTCAACTGCGTGCCGGTGAAATCTTGGGCATCACAGGCTTGCTAGGCTCCGGGCGCACCGAGCTCGCTTTGGCACTTTTTGGCGTCAACCCGGCGCAATCGGGCGAAATCCGCATAGATGGGCATCCGGTGCGCATTAGATCGGTGCAGGATGCCATGCGCCTGGGTATTGGCTACGTGCCCGAAAACCGATTGACTCAAGGTCTCGTGACCCAGCAGTCAGTGAGTCGCAACATCGTCCTCACTATTCTAGAACGTCTCGTCAATCGACTGCGCATTATCGATCATCGCGCCGTGCATAACACGGTGAAACATTGGATCGAGCAGCTGAGCATCAGGGTGCCATCGCCGGAAGCACCTGTGCAGACCCTTTCGGGTGGCAATCAACAGCGCGTTGTGCTGGCCAAGTGGATTGCCACGCAACCGCGCATTCTGATCCTTGATGGTCCGACCATCGGGATAGATGTGGCTGCCAAGAGCGCCATCCATGAGATCATCCGCGATCTGGCGCGACGCGGCCTGGGCATCATCGTGATCTCAGATGAGATCCCCGAGGTGTATCATAACTGCAATCGCGTCCTGGTAATGCACAAGGGTCGCATCACCGCTGAGTTCGACACCACGCATGCCAGTGAAGATGATATCCAGCAGTGTATCAATCGGCTCAGCTAGGTTGCACTTCGCCGTGACCGACGGGACAATGCCATGAGAAGACTGTGGAGATACCAAGAGACTTATGTCGCACTGGTCATCGTCATCCTTTCGTGCGCGATCACATTGCTCAATCCCAATTTCCTGACACTGGAAAATCTATTTGATCTGCTCAAGAGTTACACATTCCTGGGTATTCTCTCTATTGGAGTGCTGTTTGTCCTGATCTCGGGCGGCATTGATATTTCCTTCACTGCAGTGGCCACCGTAGCCGTCTACACCACCATGTACGTCACGTTGCAGCATGGCGGCAACATGGCAACCGTGCTTCTCATGTCAGCCGCTATCGGCAGTAGCTTGGGTCTTATCAACGCGATGGTCATCTATTTCTTCAATATCCCCAGCATTATCACAACGATTGCAACGTTGAACATCTACTACGGTCTGCTCACCGTCTTCTCAGGTGGCACATGGCTGTACAATATGCCGGAATGGTTCCGTCGCTTTGCCGAGACCAACGTGATCAGCCTGGTCAATCCCAACGGAGTGCCTTATGGACTGTCGGTAATCCCGCTGATTTGGTTCGCGGTTATCCTGGCAGCATGGGTGATTCTGCGTTACACGATGCTAGGAAGGGGTATTTATGCGCTGGGGGGTAATCTCGCCTCGGCACAGCGCACTGGTTTCAACATTCTGGCACTGAATCTCTTCGTGTATAGCTTTATGGGCCTGCTAGCAGGTATCGCCGGGGTCGTTGAGGTGATGTTAGCCCAGCGCGTGGCAACCAATTCGATGGTGGGCAAAGAGCTGGACGTGATAGCCGCTGTGGTGTTGGGAGGTGCCAGCCTGACCGGCGGAGTGGGTACGTTGTGGGGCACCTTGCTGGGTGTGGCGCTGGTAGGCATCATCGGCAACGGCCTCACGCTGATGCGCATCTCATCCTATTGGTACAATGTGTTTATCGGTCTGGTCATTATCGTCAGCGTTGGAGTGAGCGCTTACCGGCGCAAGCTGCAACGCAGGCGCAAGATAAGCATCGAAGTGGAGTAGTCGGAATGGCACGCAAGAACTCCGAGACGATCATCCTAGGTGTCATCTTGCTGGCCGTGTTCGGACTGATGTGGGCCTTGAACGGCAGCCAGTTCGTCCAATTCGAAAACCTTCAGTCGATGGCATTCCAGCTTCCCGAGCTGGGTATTCTATCGCTCGCGATGATGATCACCATGCTGACGAGCGGGATCAATCTTTCCATCATTGCGTCAGCAAACCTCTCCGCCATTACGGCTGCGCTGATCCTGACCAACTTTGTGACACCAGATGCCAATGGGATAGGACCTACGGCGATTGCGGCGTGTGCCGTAGCCGCTGGCCTGCTGGTCTCGGCCATCATCGGATTGCTCAACGGTTTTCTGATCGCAGTCGTGGAAGTCTCGCCCATTCTGGCCACGTTGGGCACAATGATTCTGGTGAAGGGAGCATCCATCGTTCTGACGCGCGGATACACCCTCTCCGGATTGCCGGAGCCCATCCTTTTCATTGGTAACGGCTCGGTGGTGGGCATCCCCATGCCGATGATCATCTTTATCCTGTGCGCTGCCTTCATGGCGGTGGTTTTGAACCATACCCCACTGGGCAATTACATTTACATGATCGGGTCAAACCCCATCGCGTGCTTCTTCGCTGGGGTGAATAACACAGTGGTGCTCTTCCGCACTTACCTGATCTCGGGCGTCTACTCCGGAATCGCTGCAATGATCATGATGTCCCGTTTCAACTCAGCAAAGGCCGACTATGGTGAGTCATACTTGCTGATGACGGTGCTGGCCTCGGTTTTGGGAGGGGTTAGCGCAGCAGGTGGCTTCGGCCGTGTGTCCGGTTTGGTTTTGGCGCTGGTAATCCTGCAGCTCGTGTCCAGCGGGCTGAACCTGTTAAACGTAAATCCTTTTCTCACTATCGCCATTTGGGGCATGATCCTGATCCTGGTAATGGTGGTTAATTATCTGAGCGCACGTTATCAGGAGGCCCATCCGCGGTGATGTCTGCCCGTCATAAGTGCTCTACCACGCACAATTGCCCGCTATCGCTTCATTATGGTAAAATTGCGGTGTGACCTCGCGTAGACAGGTAACCGGTGGGCCGCTGAGGCGGCGTGTCCTCATTATCGCCGCGCAGCTAATGTTGCTGCTGGCCGGTATCTCGTTGATGTTGGCCGTCGCTCTCAGCGTGCGCCTGGAAGTGCGCAAGAGGGTGTCCATCGCCACGACACCGGCCGCTCTCGCACCCCCCGTCACGGCTAACGCGGATGATTCCGTCGCGCACCGTGATAACCCCTCCGCTCACAGTGCGGATAGCACGGCGCACAATGCTGTGCCCTCGGTGTCGCCGCAAGACACCCCGTCCCCTCACAATCCGTCCCAACGCGTGGGCATCGTCTCTGGCCATGCCGGCTATGATTCCGGCGCCGTCTGTCCCAACGGCCTGACCGAGGCCGAAGTCAACATGGCGGTTGCCAAAATCGTTGTCGAGATGCTGCGCCAGCAAGGCTATCAGGTGGATCTGTTGGAGGAATTCGACACACGCCTGAGCGGCTATCGCGCCGATGCCCTTGTCTCCATCCACGCCGACTCGTGTGAGGTGCCCGGTGCCAGTGGCTTCAAGGTGGCACGCGTCACTCACAGTGCCATTCCCGAGGCGGAGGATCGTTTGGTAGAGTGTCTATATCGCGAGTACGAAGCAGCCACCGGCCTGCCGCGCCATCCCAACAGTATCACGGACAACATGACCAACTATCACGCTTTCTATGAGATCGACCCCTATACCCCCGGCGCGATCATCGAGACCGGCTTTCTGCTCGAGGACTACGCCTACATTGTGCGCCGCCCCCGCATGGTGGCGCGCGGCATCGTCAACGGCATCCTCTGTTTCCTGAACCAGAGTCCTTGAGGATTTGGTGTGCCATTCCGACTATGTTATACTCCCATCTCAATCAACGCATCAATCCATAGAAGAGCAAAGGCAGGTAGGAACTATGGCATCCAATGAACCCTATGATGTGGTTGTGATCGGCGGCGGGCCAGGGGGTTATGTCGCGGCTATTCGGGCGCGCCAGCTGGGGCTCAAGACCGCCCTGGTGGAGCGGGAAGCGTTAGGCGGCGTGTGCCTGAACTGGGGGTGCATTCCCACCAAGGCATTACTGTGCAATGCCGAGGTCATCCGTCTGTTGGGGCAAGGCAAGGTGTTCGGATTCTCCTTCGACACCAGTACCTTAAAGGTGGACTATGCCGCAGCGCAACAACGCAGCCGTCAGGTGAGTGGACGGCTGGTCAAGGGTGTGCAGTTCCTGATGCGCAAGAACGGTGTTGAGGTGATCGAGGGAACGGCAACGATTAAGAGCCCCAACCAAGTGATGGTGGAGGATCAGCTGCTCACTACGCGCAATATCATTATTGCCACCGGCGCGCGTCCGCGTTCTCTCCCCGGCGTCACTATCGACGGCAACCTGATCATCAGCAGTCGCGAAGCGCTCGAGCTGACGCAACTGCCGCCGCGCATGGTTATCATCGGTGCTGGTGCCATCGGGGTGGAATTCGCCAGCATCTGGAACAGCTATGGCGCGGAAGTTACCCTGGTGGAGATGTTGCCCACCGTGGTGCCCCAGGAGGATGCTGACATCGGCAAAGAGCTGGAGAAGGAGCTCAAGAAGCAGAAGATCAACGTGCGCACCAACACGCGCGTGGACAAGGTCGAAACGACAGGCAATCAGGTTGTTCTCAACGTCTCCAGTCCGGAGGGCAGGGGTGAGACGCTGACGGCTGACAAGGCGCTGATGGCCATCGGCATTGTGCCCAACAGCGATAACATTGGCCTGGAGGCGACCGGGGTACGCACCGAACGTGGCTTTATCCAGGTAGACGAACACATGCGCACCAATGTACCTGGAATCTACGCCATCGGTGATGTTACCGGCAAGCTGGCGCTGGCCCATGTTGCCAGTGCGCAGGGCATTGTGGCCGCCGAGACGATTGCCGGACACTCGAGCGAGACGCTGGACTATGCCCGCATGCCGCGCTGTGTCTATTCCTTCCCCGAAGTCGCCTGTGTTGGACTGAGCGAAGCTCAGGCGCGCGACCGGGGCTATCGCGTCAGGACGGGGCAATTCCCCTTCCGGGCCAACGGCAAGGCATTGGGCCTGGACGAGTATGAGGGCTTTGTCAAGATCGTCGCTGAGGAGGAATACAACGAGATTCTAGGAGTGCATATTGTGGGCCCCCATGTTACCGAGCTGATCGCCGGGCCGACCGGCATGCTGCGTCTGGAGGCAACACTGGAGGAGCTGGCACGCACTGTGCATCCGCATCCTACCTTGAGCGAGACCATCATGGAGGCAGCTCATGTCACCTTGGGTGAGCCAATCCACATCTAGTCATCAGGAGCTGCTATGTCCCTGCAAACCTATGTTAATTTGATCGAGATCATCATCGCCGCCGCGCTGATTGCGCTGGTCTTATTACAGACCAAAAGCACCAGCTTGGGGAGTGTATTCGGAGGCGACAGCGCCATCCATCGCACGCGTCGCGGCGTCGAGAAAACGTTACACCAGGCTACTATCGCGCTCAGTGCCATCTTTTTTCTGATCGCTGTGCTGAGCGTGATCCTTGCTGCCTGAGTGGTAGCCTGTAGCGCCCGAATGTCTCTCACGCTCGTTTGCCAGATCAAGCGTATGGTGCAGGTGCGCAAGACTGGGGCAAGCCTGGATAGCGCATGGGCAGCTTAGTCCGCTGGCAAGTGCTGATCGCCCTCAGCGGCATTGCGCTGGTGGGGGCGTTTCTGCTTTCCTATGCGCTTGCGCGCACGATTGTGCTGGTGCCTGCCGAAGGGGGCGTCTACATCGAGGGCGTGGCCGGGGTCCCCCAACACCTGAATCCACTGCTGGCCGCCTATAATCAGGTGGACCAAGATCTGGTTGCGCTGATCTTCAATGGGCTGACGCGCCTGAACGCCCTGGGAGAGGTGGAGCCTGACCTGGCCAGCAGCTGGACGGTGGCGCCAGACGGCCTCATGTACCTGTTTCGCCTGCGACAGGATGTGCGTTGGTCCGACGGGGAACGCTTCGATGCCGACGATGTGCTCTTCACAGTGCAGCTGCTGCAGGACCCCAATTCTCCCGCACCACCTGACCTGGTAGCACTGTGGCGCACCATCCGAGCAGAGAAGATTGATCCCTACACGGTGCGCTTCCGATTGGAACAGCCCTTCCCGGCTTTCCTCGACTACACCAGTATCGGCATCCTGCCACATCATATCCTGCAGGGAGTGCCTATCCAGGAGCTACCCACTCACCGTTTCAACACCTACCCGGTTGGCACGGGGCCGTTTATGTTGGCGGAGATCTCCACCCGCCGCGCTCGCTTGGTGCCCAACCCGCGTCATTTTGCGCGCAAGCAACCCTATCTGGAGGCACTTGAGCTGCGCTTCTATCCCAGCTATGAGTATCTTCCCACTGCCTATGAGCATGGCGATATCCTGGGGCTAAGCTATGTGCCCCCCTATCTGTTCCCCGAAGTCGCCCACTTTTCCGAGCTGAATCTCTACAGCGCACGCGCTTCCGGTTTCTACTTGGTCTATCTGAACCTCCAAGATGACGAGCACTCTTCTTTCTTTCAGGATGTCCGGGTGCGCAAAGCACTATTGTATGGATTGGACCGCCAAGCTTTGATCGACCAGGCATTACATGGCCAAGGGATTGTCTCCGATGGGCCCATCCGCCCCTGGTCGTGGGCTTATGCCCCCGATGTGCCCTCCGTACCCTACGACATGGTGCGCGCCGAACAACTGCTAGACGAGGCGCGTTGGATAGACAGCGACGGTGATGGGGTGCGCGATAAGAAGGGCAAGTTGCTTCGTTTCACCCTCCTCTGCAGCGAGGATCCCGACCATATTGCCCTGGCACAGGAGTTAGCGCAACAATGGGCTGCGCTGGAGATCGCTGTGAAGATCGAAACACTTAGCGGAGGACTGGCGGAGCGCTTGCGCGCGCACGATTTCCAAGCTGCTCTTGCCGAGGTTGTGATCTCCGGTGACCCGGATCCCTATCCAATGTGGGATCAAACGCAGACCGAAGAAGGGCAGAACTACGGAGGCTGGGATAATAGCGAGGCAAGCCGGCTATTAGCTGAAGCACGTCGTACGGTGGACCGCGAGGAGCGTAAAGTACTGTACGCCGATTTTCAGCGTATCTTCGCTGAGGAGCTGCCTGCGTTGATCCTGGCCGATACCGTCTACACCTATGCCGTGGATGCTTCGGTGCGACAGGTGCAGCTTGCGCCCTTGATGACGCCTGCGGATCGCTTCCGCACCATTGCCGATTGGTACATGAACATGCGCCGTGTGGTCGTGGTCGAAAAGACGCGCCGCTTCGGCAGCGTGAGCTTCCCACCCTAAGAGATCCTTTTGCCAGAACGGCAAACGTCTTCGTACTCCACCGCTCCGCCTGCGCTTACTGCCCCACCACGCTCCCGCAAGCTGAAGTGCTTGCCTTCTCACCTCCCATAGGGTAGAATGCCTCGCATTGGAGCTTCAGAAAGGATTTGTGCGATGAAATGGTCCTCTTTGCCTACTCTCACGTTCGTGTTGGCCCTTGCTGCTTGCGCTTCGTTGACCTCGGAAGTGCAGACACCCACCGCAGCGACCACTGAGGAGCCACCGGCAGCTATCACCCCGACACTCAGCGCAAGCGCCGGCGCAGCCGCGCAGACGGAAGCGGCAACGTCCACAACAGCAACCGCACCCACAACTGCCGAGACAGCTACCCCGGCATACCCCACCCCTAATCCCAATCCTCGCTGCGAAGTGCTCAATCTGCCTGTTGCTACCAACCTACCACCCATCACAGAGCAGGATTGGAGCCGGGGCGCAGCGGATGCGCCCGTCACCGTGATCGAGTACGCCGACTTCCAGTGCCCTGCCTGTGCCGGGGTGAGCCCTCTGATCAAGCAGCTGCTAGAGGCCGAAAAGAACAAAGTGCGCTTGGTCTACCGTCATTTCCCGCTGACCTCCATTCATGATAAGGCGATGATCACCGCCGAAGGAGCGGAGGCAGCCGGGGCTCAAGGGAAATTCTGGGAGATGCATGCCTTGCTTTACGAACGGCAGCGTGCGTGGGCTGCCAAGAACACCGACGAGATGCCAGATGTGTTGGCGGGCTACGCCCAAGAGCTGGGATTGGACATTGCCCAGTTCAAACAAGCGCTCGCCGAGCATACCTATCGCGCCAAGGTGCAGCAACAGTACGACGACGCCATCGCCTTGGGTCTGCCCGGAACACCCAGTCTCATCTTCAACGACGTGCATTACCCCGCCGATCAGCTGGGCTTTTCCGAGCTCGCTTTGAAATTCTTCCTCTATATCATAGCGTTCCGCGACCCGCCTCCACAGGTGATTCGGGCGGACAAACAGTACCAAGCGACCATCCAGACCGAGAAAGGGGATATCGTGGTGGAGCTCTTCGCCGACCGCACGCCGCTCACGGTCAATAACTTCGTCTATTTGGCGCAACACGGCTGGTATGACAACACCACGTTCCACCGTGTCATTCGCGGCTTTGTCGCCCAGGGAGGCGATCCCACCGCCACGGGCAGCGGGATGCCAGGTTACCGCTGTTCCGACGAGCTCACCCCTCAGCTCAGCTTCGACAAACCAGGAATGATGGGCATGGCGAACAGCGGACCCAATACCAACGGCGCCCAATTCTTCATCACGTTGGATGCGCAGCCCGCCCTAAACGGCCGTTACCCCGTGTTCGGGCGTGTGGTATCAGGCATGGAAGTGGTCAAGTCGCTCAGCGAGCGCGATCCCCAAAAAGCTGCGCCCGACCAACCCGGGGATCGCATCATCCGCATCACCATCCAGGAGCTATAGGAGAGAGAAGCATGCGCAGTGTTTTGGTAACTGGTGGCGCAGGATTCATCGGTTCCAATTTTGTGCACTACATGCTGGAGAGATATCCCGATTACCGTGTGGTCGTGCTGGATAAGCTGACCTATGCCGGCAATCCGGATAACTTGAGAGACCTGGAACAGAACCCGCGTTATCACTTCGTCCGTGGGGACATCTGCGACATTGCGTTGGTCGAACAGGTGATGCGCGAACACGCAATTGACACCATTGTCAACTTCGCCGCCGAGAGCCACGTTGATCGTTCGTTGATGGAGCCGGGTGCCTTCATCCAGACAGATGTCTTCGGCACCTACGTGCTGCTCGAGGCTGCGCGCAAGTTCGGCGTGGAACGCTATCATCAGGTGAGCACAGATGAGGTGTACGGTGAGGTACTGGATGGCCGCTCGCGTGAGACCGATCGCCTGCACACGCGCAGCCCCTATTCGGCAAGCAAAGCGGGTGGTGACCTGATGTGTCTGGCCTATTTCACCAGCTTCAGCGTGCCGGTGACCATCACGCGTGGCAGCAACAACATCGGCCCTTACCAATATCCCGAAAAGGTGGTGCCGTTGTTCATCACGAACGCCATTGACGATATTCCCCTACCGGTGTACGGCGACGGTTCGCAGATGCGGGACTATCAGTATGTCCTCGACCACTGCGAAGGCATTGACGTCGTGCTGCATCACGGCCGGCCAGGCGAGATCTACAATCTGGGTACCGGGGTCGAGGTGCGCAACCTCTACATGGCGCAGCTGATCTTGCAGCTATTGGGCAAGCCACAGAGCTTGATCCGCTTCGTCACCGACCGTCCCGGCCACGACCGCCGTTACGCGCTCGATTGCAGCAAGATTCAAAGCTTGGGCTGGCGCAGCCGCCACACTTTCGAAGAAGCGCTTGAGAAAACGGTGCGCTGGTATGTGGATAATGCCTGGTGGTGGCGCAAGATCAAGAGCGGCGAGCACTATCGCGCTTACTACGCCCGGCAATACGGCGGTCGTCTTCAGGAGCAGTGCACCAGGGAATGCACCGGATAGCCGGTGAGCTTCTGGCGGCCGTTGAGAAAGTCCAGCTCCACTACAAAGGCGAGCCCTACTACTTTCCCGCCCAGGCGCTCCACGAGATTGACCGCTGCGCGGGCAGAGCCACCCGTCGCCAGCAGGTCATCCACCACCAGCACACGCTGTCCCGGCTGGATGGCGTCCACATGCATCTCGAGCGTGTTAGTACCGTATTCCAGGGTGTAGCTCTCGCTGATCGCCTGTGCGGGCAGCTTGCCCGGTTTGCGCACCGGCACGAAGCCGGCGCCGAGCTGCACTGCGAGCGGGGCACCAAAGATGAACCCGCGTGACTCGATCGCGGCGACGATGTCCACCTGAGCATCGGCGTACTGCTCGGCCAAGCGGGTGACCACCTCGCGCAGTGCTGCCGCATTGCGCAACAGGGTGGTGATATCCTTGAAGAGAATACCGGGCACCGGGAAGTCCGGAACATCCCGAATGAGGCTTGCCAGGTCCATGGACGCGCATTTCCTCCCGTCTGGGTGATTCTGTTGCTCTGGCGACAACGCGCCGATTATACCAGGGGCAAGGCCGGCGGGCAAGTATCGTGCATCACACACGGTAACATGCCCCTGCCGGATGACCCGGTCACCCCTTTTAGAAGTGAGGCACAGCGGACCCGCTGCGACCCCGCAGTAACCTTTGCCCTGCCGAACGAGACGGGAATGATCAAGCGCAGCTCATTGTGCCTGGAAGACCACCCAGTAGGAGTAGTGACCCTGGCATAACAGCCCACTGCAGTGCGCTGCGTCGGTACAGTAACCGGCCTCGACCAGCCATTCTACAGGGATCTCCCAGGTATTGGTGCTGAGCAATGGAGTTTGTTCGCTGGTCACCGGTGTGCCGGCCGGGTTCTCAATCACCTTCAGGCGTGTGCCACTACTGTACAGCACGATTTCGGCCGTCTTGATGCCATAGTTAAAGAAGGGTTCATCTTTGTCACCGCTGATCACGCGGAAGGTATTCACCGGTGGGTCGCCGATCACCGGTCCGAAGAGCGGTTTGCTGGCACGATCAATGACCGAGAGGAAAACATGATGGTTGCCTTTACACCCGCCGTTCTCGGTGATGCTCAGCATACGCACAGCAGCGAGGCGAAAATCGTGTGCATCCGGTGAAGGAGACGCGGTAGGGTCAGGTGAAGGGGAAGGGGAAACGGTCGGCTCGGGTGTGGGTGTCGGAGTAGGTGGAGGCGACTGTGAAATCACCGGCAGAAAGAGGCTGTAGCTGCCTGTATCGCCCCCTTCCGTCACATGCACCTGGCGTTCCACCCAAACGCTCGGCAAGGCCGGGATGGTGGGATCGCCATTCGGTTTGCGTTGCTGCCAGGCGCGCACGCGCAGCGTGTAGGTGGCATTGGCCTGCAGCTGGAGTGTGGTGTCCTGAGCTTGACCCCCGGGTTGGTTGACCTGCTGGATCGTCTGCCAGTCCCCTCCGTCCGGACGCAGCTGTACATCATAGCCCCATAGCGACCAATAATTTGGGTCAGGCAGCGTGGCGCTCCAGCTCACCCAGAGCGCACCTGGAGGTGCCTGATCTGGCATATTGAGCGTGACTACGGGAGCTTTCTCAAAGCGGAAGCTGTCCAGGTATCCCGTGTTAAGGTATTGCACGCCCACGTTGTCGCCGCGGTTGTCCACCTGGATGAACAGGATAGCCTGATTCGCCTGGGCAGTAACCGCCAGTGTCGGGCCGAGCCATTCGTTGTCGCGTCCGTCCCACTCACTCCACACCACACCAGCAGCCAGTGGGTCATTG
>Ga0123519_10011851_pt1 | contig 12782 bp, 12 predicted proteins | sample YelNatPaOPRAMG02_FD_87396 | JGI IMG/M metagenome (GOLD analysis project Ga0123519, IMG submission 87396) | Hot spring microbial communities from Yellowstone National Park - Yellowstone National Park OP-RAMG-02 (version 2) | ecosystem: Environmental > Aquatic > Thermal springs > Hot (42-90C) ...
CACCTCTGGATGTACTGCTGCTCGCGTGCGTCCCTCTTCCGTTACACTTCATGTGCATCGATTCAGTCACGAAAACGACATTGATTCCAGTCAACGCAACGCTATGCAGTAGTGCACCTCTGGATGTACTGCTGCTCGCGTGCGTCCCTCTTCCGTTACACTTCAGGTGCATCGATTCAGTCACGAAAACGACATTGATTCCAGTCAACGCAACGCTCTGCAGTAGTGCACCTCTGGATGTGCGACTGCACGCGTGCGTCTGCGCGCTCATAACACGCTTCAGCACTTGCAGTAACGTTCGAGTGACGTTTTCTTCTAGTCGCGTGAGACACTAGACTACCGGAATGGAGAAGGTTTGCGACCTGCCTCAGAGTCCTATATGGAACTGGACTGCGAAGCTCTCACCGACCTCGAGTGGGACGTATACCTCTGTTCCGTTCCCGTCGCATGTTCGGAACGCGTTCAAGCGCTCGGGAGCCACGTTGACGGAGCGACACGACGCTACAGGCGAGCTGGTTCGTTTACTCGACGACCTCTCCACAGAGTTCCGGTGGATAGCAGCACGCACTCGGGAAATGTTTGTGAAATCGCTGGAGTCGACACCTTTTACGCCTCGGTTAGTCACACAGCAGTTGTACTTTGCACTGTGTCACGATGGATATGCGTGTCTGTTGGTTAGTAAAGACCAGAAGGAGCCGATGTCGATACCCCCGGATATGCCGTCCGGGAGTTATGTGATTGTGTTAGTGAGTCTGGATCTTGATGAGGAGCTTGCGCCCTCAGAAGGCCTCGTGGGCTCCCTCTTCTCCGTCTACAAGCGAAAGACCGCACCTGGCCGAGCCGGTCGGCGCGAGGACTTGCAAGTTTGCTTCGCTGACCAGGTAGCGGCGGGCTATGCACTTTACGGTAGTTCCACACAGCTCTGCTATTGCATGCGAGGCAATCCCGGAGTGTATCGCTTTGTTTTGCATCCAGTGGCCAAGCAGTTCTTCATGTGTCGAGGCGGCCCGATCGAGTTCGGTTCCGAGTACGATCGCGGTCGACAGCGCTTGCAGACTGTACTCGCTGTACCGACGGAAGCCGCCGGGACCTCTACTGTAGCCTCGGAAGCGAGTGCGCATGTCGTCACACCGATACTGTTTGCTGCTCGAGAGCTTTTCCTCGGTATTGACGCCTTAGCACAGACCCTGCGTCATCTGGCCGACCAGTATGAGTATAGCGCCGTTCACACGGGTTGTCTGATCGGAGATTTTCATACATTAATGCAGCGAGGAGGCATTTTAGTTGCGGATAACGTAGATGCCCTGTGCGAAGCAGCTCCAATGGCGTATCTGGCCGAGGAGGCCGGCGCTCGAGCAATCGACCAGCGGGGCTGTCGCATTCTCAGCCAAAATCTTGGTGGCGATCACCCGCTCCACACCAGAACTTGCCTAATTATCGGGTCGCCAACTCAGCTGGCTCAGTTTGAACAGATTCTACAAGAGTACCAGTCGGGCGCAACATCGGCGGATACTTGACGGGGAAGCAGGAACCTAAATGCGAAAAAGGGTCGCAACGGCGCCAGGTGTCAACGCAGTACCCTGCTGTACCCGGCATGCATCTGCCTCCTCCGGACGAGTTCCGTTGACGAGCAGGACGATGCCCGGTACTCGGCGGATTTCCATGAAACAAAAAAAACACTGCGAGGTATGCAGACGGGGGCTCGTTGACAGGTCGGGTTTCACCAGCGCATTGCCTCGTCATGATGTCCATGGCGATGCATGGTCATTGAGAATAAGGCAGCGCAAATTGCTGGCAGAACTCTTGTCCTTGTTTTCGCGAGCGCATCTTGAGGACCGGATCCTGCCCTTGTCGCAGCACTCGGCAACAAATCATCGTTTCAGGGTGTATCCTGTTGCATGGTTGCATCGTGATGCTCGTCCGAGTCCGTTACGTTCTGCGGCGCTTGTTCGGTGCTCGTCTCCGTTGCCGTTCCACCAGACTTTGGAAACGCGCAGGCATCCAGCAGTGGCTGCACCTGCTCATGTTCGTAAAGATGAAAACGCATATCATCGCCGATGCTGACAACCCCGACCGAACAGTTTTCTGCACTCAAGTGCTGATCTTTGGCGGACGCAAGCGTCTCATTCAGTGCCCATAGAGCATGGCGAATAAGCGCCTCTCGAGAAGCCGATGAAAACTCATCCATATGACGTTCTAAGTAGGTGCGGGCGCTCTGTGAACGTGCTCCTAATGCCATACCCACGAGATCGTAAACCTCTCCGCTCGGACAGGTTTGATAGAGGTGAGGGCCACTCTCGTCGACGCCAGCAACTAGCAACCCTACACCATACGGCCGTCGAGAAATGCGTTGTGTGCACTTTTGGCACAGGTCTGCGACCAGGTGCACGAGGCGTCCAACCGGCATAGCGTCCCCGTAGACAAAGCGGTGTTGCAAGCACTCGTCCCGCATTCTTTTGGTCAAGACGCGGGCATCTGCAGCAATACCGGATATGGCAACCCCGATGTGTTCATCAATAGGAACGATCTTTCGTTGGTGCCACGCTAAGTCGGAAAACGAGCGTTTCAGGGCAGCCAAGACAACGTGCGTTGCTGAGCAGACCCCAACCACCGCGGAGCCCTGTTTCACCGCCTCCATGGCGTACTCTACCTGCAGGAGGCGACCCTGTGGCGAAAATGTTGTTACATCAGTGTCATACTGGCTGCGGAACATGCTTCAGACTCGATCTGCTGCAGAAGGCAGGTCTGTGCGTCCGCGACGCGCGCTGTAGTGACACGTGACAACGTCCAAGTGGCAAGCGAACACCAGTAGAGGTCGCAGTTTGTCGCCGGTTCAGCGCGACAGCTTCGGATGCTCGCCGGGGACAACGCGAGGCGTATCGGTTCGGGCATGCGACGTATTGGAGCATGGCGACGAGTTCATCGTGAGATATGTTCAAGCATGAGACAACCAGCGCCTGTACAAAAGCCTGGACTCCTGTTTGAGGCTGGGAACCGTCTGCAACATGCAAGGGTGTGGCGGTGGTTTTGTGACGCCAGGCCAGGTTCATTGCCCAAACGTTTGGTGATCACTGCAACCGTTGACCGGAAACTGCTCAAGTTACCACCGCGTGTTGAGCAGGCAACGTTTATAACGTCGCGGTTATAGACGTTACCCGTTTGATAAGTGAAATCGAGGAGGCTACGGAGCTGGATGCCACCAGGACCTGAGAACGCTGCCGGAAGAGCCAAACAACGGCCGCTTCGCGCAGTGCTCGCAAAGACCCAGTTCGACTTTGCTGATGCAAGCGCAACGTATCCCACGACTCTGAGTCGTTATCGCATGTTGCGCAACGAGCACGTGTGCAGCGAGTTCCTGGACTGCACCCAGCTGCAGACCGTGTAAAAGGCACTCCCCGTGATCGGATCTGGTTACCGCGGGGCTAGCTTTTCCTCGAAAACGCGGTTTGTAACGGTTTACTGGTTACGATCGGGCGCTTCAGCTATGGAGGCAGTTGAGGAACGCACAGGCGACTCCTCCTGGACGCTGATGCAGCTCTGTCGGGTGCAGGTTGTTTGAATGGAGCAGGGCTGACGCCCCAGCAACGGATGCAGCATCAATGCCCGGGATGGATCCTACCGAAACACCAGCTGGATTACAGCTTCGTGGAAGCAGTCAAGAGAGCAGCTCTGAAGCGGAAGATTGTCGCTGGATCCTTGCAGGCATTCGCGACGGCGCTTCGCCCAAACTGTGACGAGTAATACGAACACAACAGGAGTACCCAGCAAGTGACCTAAGTAAGCAGGCACTCGCGCCTGCATGCTATCGGAAGACGTTTACAACCACAACCGGCGAGCATGCGATATTTTGCCCAGCAGCCTTCATCGATATGTCATATAGACATATACGCCGACTTGCGTGCGTGCGTGCGTGCAACATAGGGTGCGTGCGTGCAACATAGCGTGCAAAGTCTATCGGCTGCTGCGGCTGCGGCTGCGGCGGATCGCGCGCCGGCCGCACCCCCGATGCACACGCATTCGCGCATGAACCAGCAGACGCCGTGCGGTATACGGGCATGATTGAGGTCTCCGATCGGTTGCCTCGTGAACGGACACGTGTCCACGCCCTGCGTTGTCACGCATAGCGCCTGCAGTTTTCGCGCGTAACCTGCGTTCCGCAGCCGGCATAGCGAGAACGGCACACGGAAATGCGGACGTCGAGGCGGTCACGATCTGAGGCGGCGAATTCGCAGCTGGTGTTGTGATGGCGCTGCACCTCGGGAACATTGAGGGGTTACGATTGGGACAGCTCGTGTACGAGCAGTGTGCCGCCTTGCTTTTCGGCGATGCTTGAGCCCAGCTCCGCGTTTGCATCATAGGAGGGCACTATGGCGAGGGTTCCGTTCGTTAGCGCTGCAAAGAGGCCGGTGATCATGACGCGATGTGCGCGCTCGGGGTTTCTGGGCGAGAGCACGACCCGTCCATGGGCAACATCTCCGTGATCGGCGTGCATGCCGCCCAGTTTCTGAGCCAAGGTTTGGGCGTGCTTTAAGATCGCCATCTCATCCAGATGTACGTAACAATCTTTCCCTGCACCGAAATGCCCAGTGCTACCATCTTGGCCTGCTTCCGGTTCGCAGAAAATGAATGTGCCCAACTTTTCGTGACTATGTTTGAGATCATCCTCCAGAGGATGCGGATCTGCATCGTACACGAGCATATTGCGATAGCGTAGTAGCGTGCGCAGATTCTCCGGACCGGTATGCGCGACAAACTCCAGCTGCTGCGGCACCAATGCAGGTTGCGGCCGTATGGTATGACCTGTGAGCGGCGTAAAGCCTGCCAATCCAGCACTATCGCAGGTTACGGGTGAGCGCTCAGCTGCAGCCGTCGGTGGAGCCAGGAATAGTGCACGCACGAGCTGCACCGGCACATCCAAATTATCATACAGCACACTGCTCAGCGTGCTCCCTGCTGGTGCGACACGCTCCGGGGACGGCATTCGGGCAGCTACTGCACGCGGGATAACTTCGTAATCATGCCAACAGATGAGACCCCGAGGTGGATACTTTTGAAGCATTCGCAGCGCGCGCTCGAGTGTGATGTCGTCCACCACGCCGTCCTGCGCGCTAGTGTTCGTGTCATCCTTGGGCGGCAGCGGTGATGACGTCCGCAGGATCCTCCTCGGCGGTGGGAGCGAAACGAGCTCCAGTCCGGAAGCAGCGCTAGCCAGTGCGAGAATGATAAACTCTGCACTACCTGACGGCAACCAACTTGCGATACGATCGCCTGGAAGGAGGCCGAGCTCGCCTCGCAAACCGGCGGCAAGTGCTCGCACGTGACGATTCAATTGACTCGTCGTCAGCGTCAAAGGTTCTCCACGCGTCGTCTGGAGAATGCGAAGCGCATCTTTGAACGGGTTTCCCTCTGCAGCGCGTGCCAGGTACGCGTAGACGCGTTCGTCGCGCTCTCCTGCAGGTGCATGCACTGTCGCTGCGGCTCTGGCGTGCAGCGCGCGGCACGTTCCGTTACGCTTGAAGAGATCGTATTCTACGCGCAAGAAAACCTTTCTTAAAAGCATCCGGTTCGAGGCAAGCGATGACGCGAAAAGGCGAGGTACGGGACCTGCGGGAGCAAACCGCACCGAGTCGGAGCGCGTAGCGAGCGGCTCGACTGCGCCTTGCCACTCGCTGTGCGAGAGGCGAGGCGTGTCCAGTGGGGGCGGCGGCGGCTGCTTCCACGTCGCTGCTCAGCCCAGAGGGTTTCGGAGCACTGCCAGCGACCGGTGGTCGATTATCCCAGAGTACCCGTCTCTGATAACGAGTGACATGCAGCCCTGGTGAAGATTTGAATGTTTATCTCTAAACAGAAGTTTCAGTAGCGTTCAGCGTCTGGCGGAAAGGTGCAGAAGCAAGCGCACGATGCATCTCTTGAAGCGTGCCACACGTGTGAATACGTGAATTTCTCGTGTTTTAAAGCGGGAACTGTGCGGCTTGGAATGCTTTTGCAGAAGGCCATGATCCACGAGCACCCTGATACCGCAATTTTTGAAGAAGATGAGATTTCGCGGGCCATAGCCCCGACGCAGAGGCGTTCTCTCATGGCGTTCTGGACCGCCTCTCGCTCCTGAATACGAGTACGCCAATAACTGTCGTCATTGAGATAGAAGCGCATCGAACGCTTGCAAGTATCAAGCCTGGAATTCCCGCAGCAGCTTTATTAGAATGATAGCGGGTACGCTTCTTGCGATCTTTTGCATGTGTGGTTTTCGTGTCGTGTTCGAGGACTACGAATATGCACGTGTGTATGCGCGCGTATCATACGAGGGTGCATCCGCATCATGCTCGCCGCTTGTCTTCGCACCTCTGCTTCTATGTGCCTGCGATACGAATCTGCTTTAATGGTCACGTGCGAGTGCACACGAAAGTGGTAGGCCTCAAAATTCCCGCAACACCGGGAGGCGTGACGATCTCCACTTCAACTGCAACCAAGTCCAGCTGCGTTGCTGTGTGTATGCCGCGGCTTTTCGCACGTGCCAAGTCATATGGTAATGGTTTGCGTCTCGTCAGTCGAGCTGCCTTCGAAGCATGCCTTCCAAAAAGCGTTTCACCGCTGCACGGGGATATCATGCATCCGATGGACTCGGGCCAAGGCAGCCGTAGACCCGTGTCCGTGGCTTTCGTACCCAAAGGGAACACTCGGGATGGCGTTCACGAAAAAAAATCGCGTCCAGTACAAGAGCTGGCTCTGTTTTGGTTTGCGTCATGCGCATTCCCCAGTGATGCAGGGATGGCGAATGTTTGCATCCACAGGAGCGACACGTGTGACCCGCGGAACCGAACCGAAATGAGGCACGAGTCTGAATCGTTCTCATCGAGCTCGTCGCCAATGTGCATACTGTTCTTGACAATATCGATTTCCTGACCCAGCAAGCGCGGAGCAGCAGGCCTCAACAGCGCTGCACCAGTCCGAGGTCCGTGCATTTCGAACACGGACTCGCTCATCCGCTGAGCTGGCGGCACCGCCAGTTTTCTCGCATCGTGCGGCCGAGCTTTGATGTTTGCGGGGCATACCACGAACCCGAGCAGTACAGAACGAAAAAATTATTTTGATGTGCTCCTCTGAGCGACTCGGGTATCCGCTACTGGGCAAAACAAAAACGGATTCGAGATTCGATCCGAGGTATTTAAATCTCAGAACGCTTCCAGTTTCTCGAATTCACACGAGAACGTCAACCTGCTCCTAGAAGTGCCGAGCACTACGTTTCTGCTCTACGGACGTAAAGGGATGGACGGTCACTGGGCACCATGGCAAGACGCATACAGCTGTGTGCGCCGCCCTCGTCTCCTGACTCTATGAAGCCGCACTGGTTAAACAGATCCAACAATCTCGTAACTCGCAAACATCCACGACGAGTAAAGACGCATGTCAGATACCCGATGATAATGGGAGCATAGCAACGAACAGACCCTCGTCGGCATCGCCGCGTCCCGCGTGGTCAGGATACCATGTCGCCCGGTGTCGCAGAGAGCCAGCGCCTCTGCTACACGTAGAAGATGGAGCTTGCACACGGACATCGCTTATAACGATTGCCTGCGCTGAGGTGCACTCCAGTAGACACTACACTTCATCGAATTTCGAACTTATTGTCGCGAAATCCCAGGCAGGCGTCACGCAACGTCATCTGGCCTTGGGCCGGAGGCATGTGCGCCTCACGATGTGCTACGTTTGCTCTTCGTCTGACGACCTGGTTCGGCGCGATCCCGTTCCTGAACATAATTCACGAGCGAAGCGTAGAAATCTGGGCCTACGCGGTTCCTAAGCTCAGTTCCAGCGGCTGCGCATTCATCGATAACGTTTGCCGGCGTGCACTGCCTTGTGGTCTCGAATAGGTCTCGGCCATCTGGCGTCGCAACAAGGCCGCGAAAATGGATTCGCTCCGAAGAGTCCGTATCGAACCAGGCTTGCCCTGCAATTGGTGTGCGACAACTCCCATCAAGGTTCGCGAGGAACGCCCGCTCTGCCTCGACACAAAGCTTCGTCCGTGGGCACGAAAGCGGACCCAGGAGTGCTGCAGTGCGATCATCTCCGCGTCGCGTTGTGATACCGATCGCACCTTGCGCTACCGCTGGGAGCATGTCCTCCATTCCGAGAACAGCAGTCGCGACGTGTTCCATCTGGAGCCGCCGAAGGCCCGCAAGTGCCAAAAGCGTCGCGTCAACGACGCATTCTTCGAGTTTGCGCAATCTCGTTTGGACATTCCCACGAAAGTTGATCACTTTGAGATGCGGATACCGTGCCAGAATCTGGCTCTGTCGTCGCAGAGATGAAGATCCTACAACACTTCCGGGCGGCAACTCGTCTAGGCTCTTCGCCTTGAAGGAGACGAAGGCATCACGCGTATCTTCGCGGCGCAGGATACTTGTGAGCTCAATATCCGGAGGCAGGAAAGTGGGTACATCCTTCATCGAGTGCACGGCAATATCGATATCGCCACGCAACTGCGCTTCATCGATCTCGCGCGTGAAGAGCCCCTTGCCCCCGATTTCCGACAACGCGCGGTCCAATACGATATCACCAGTCGTATGGATGATTTCAATGTGAATGGCGCCTTCTCGGTCGCGCAGAAACGGGTGCGCCTCTTCGAGCAGACGTTTCGTCTCGTGGGCCTGGGCGAGCGCGAGCGGCGAGCCCCGCGTCCCGATCACAACAATAGCGGGGTTCTCGCGCCGTCGCGTTGACGCGTCCACTGGACATTGAGCAACCGTAGCTCTCCAAGTCCTTGGCCCGGAAGTGGTGCATTCCGCCGTCCTTGCTTTGGAAGCGGGACCCGTGCCCTTGCAAAGCCTGTGGCGAGTCGGCGCTGTCAGCAGCAGCGCCCGAGGCGAGCACCCAACGCGTGCGCGCGTTCGCTGCTGTGTGCCTGTCGCAACCGCTGCTGTGACGGAAACAAAGCCCCAAAGCATTTTCCTGAGATAGACACAAGTCGGATACGACCCAGCGCCTGCAAACCCTGGGTGTTGTTCCGCTGAAGCGTCCGCTTGTCGCGGAACTCGACGACGAAGAGGACGAGTCGGGTGCTATCCGCTGGCGCTGGAGCTCAGAGGCGCGCCGGCTGGCGATCGAGCGCCGGAGACACGACGCAGCGCGCTGATTTTAGGTTGAGAAAAGCTTTTCCACAGACTATGGATATACCAGACTGCGGGATCGAACATAGCATTCGGGAAATCGCTCATCATGCCGCACCCAACCTCCAAGTTCCATTGCTTAGACTTCTCTTCGGATATAGTGGTCGTTTCGTACGTTCTATCGTGCGCCGGGTACCTGACTTGGTGCTGCACTCGCGATAGCGCCTAAACCGCTGAAGCGGATGCAGTACAAAGACAGATGCTCGGTTTTGGTATACCGTAGAGGGCGTCGGTTCGAGGGATGGTTCTCATTTAACATGGAATCAGGATTCTAAATCATTCTGGGAGCCTGCAAGCTGTGCGGACATACCTGCTGTCTGCGACAGCACGAAGCCATACGCTGAGAGACTATGGCGATCAGGACGACGCCCAGACGCAGCATACACGATGCTAGTCCCAGAATGGGCAGCGTTTCAACCAGGTTGCACAGATCCTACCACTGCAGAGTCCAAGGGAGCGTAAGCCCCGCAGACTCGTCAGGCCCGCAAGATCTTCCGCCTGCAGGGTAAACTTTCAACAATATGGAAATATTTTCCCCTTTCAGCGCTTACCATGAAGGTCGAACGGAACTGGTATCGAGTTTGGAGTCAGTTGATCGTTTCTGTTCATTGTTTGACAGCGCGGTCGATGCGCGCTCGAAGCGAATGCCGCTGCCCAGTGCGTGGCCCCTGGACACGTGTAGCCCGCGCGCTGCTGTCGTCGCCGACGCATTGGGCGATCCACGGCCTGGGTGGCATCGCGGGCGCACCGGCGATCAATGACCAGTCAGTTTGCGTGCCGTGCGATTCGCAGTTGCTCGCTCTGTCCAGCGACTTGTCTAGACGAACGTCCGACAAGTGCAGTCTGTTTCTGAACCAATCAAGTATAACATTCTTGTTCGTGGCAGCGTTTGTGCTCACATATTTTTGTACTGTATGATCTGCTGCTGGGATGTCGAACGGACGTGTACCGCAGTTGTTCGGTCTGAAGGAGCGCAGAGCTGGACAAGCTCTCCGTAAGGTTGAGTCGCTGGACATGGAGCGACAAGACCTCGAAGCACAGGTCAAGGTTGCCTCTTCGGTAGATTTTTCTCGAAAAACAGGCAACGAACCGGTCAAAGGCACTGAACATGCTCCCGAGTCGCAAGCATCTACGGCGGCGAGCGCGCCCAATCGACAACGTTTCCCAGCGTCGAGCTCCCAGAACAGTCTCCCGGATACGGAGAAGGGCGAGAGCGGGCGACTACACCCGCGGCGTCACAGACATGTACCCTATCACAAGCACCCGTTGGTTGTTGAGATGCTCCGAGCTGCGGCGTCAAGCGACTCACCGTTCCCGCGCCACGCAGCCTACGACTACGTTCGGGTTCCCGCGTCTCGATCCTGCAGAGGAAGCTATTGTCGTGATATTGGGGAAAAATGTACCATATCATCAGTACGAGAGGGAAATATCGTTGCGTTTTATCTTATTTGTTCTTCATGTTGTTGCGTTATCGCAACGCGAGAAGTATCGCCTGGTTTACGTGCATCGACAAGATTCAGGTGTGAGTGGCCCAGGATTGCTCTGGTTGTTGCGTTCGTTTCGAAGGATGCCCCGGCGTGCACGTCGGCTCTTGTCATGTCTCGTGGTCGTGAATGCGGGTTTGCAACTGCACCTTTCCCGCTGGACCATCTTACCATTCATAGATTTCCGCGTGTGGCGAAGGCTGCGCTTTGGCGGAGTTCTTGACGATCTTCGTCTCGAAGATCACCCGCATATCATGCCTTTATTGCAGTTCCCGAAGCGGAAACAACGTGAAAGGATATTTTCTTTCAAGAGTTTGTCACCAAGAAGTCTGGATACTAGACGTTCGCCAGAAGCGGAAGCGGAAGTGGAATTGGAAGCGAATCATCGTGTCTCGGCCCCAGATGGAAATGCGGCGATACAACCCAGCTCAGAATTGAGCGCATTGCCGGAGGCATCACATCCATCGGGAACGACAGCAATAGCGTCTGCTGCCTGAGCGAGCCAGCACGCGACTCGACCCGGAACGTTTGGGCATGTCACGAGATATTGCAGGGCCAACCGATCGCTATACAAGTTTCAGAAGCGACGTGAACGGCTTGCGTTTTCGTTGCGTACCTTTGCGTCGGCGATTCTATTGCACTTTATCATGTGCGACATGGAAACCTGAATAGGCGAATTTCGCGGCTTTGCCAGAAGCGAAGCGCGACAGCGGATCTTTTGCGATCGACGGGCAGGAACATGCAGCAGCACCTTTGAATATAAGCGGTGTCTGGGCGCTACCCTTGACGATCAGCCAGTGTTTTTTCGCATGTACAAGCAGTGGATCATGGGCGCCACCGGCCCGACACATTGACGACTACACTCTCCTGGGATATGCACCAATGCAATGCAGCGTGCATGATCGGATGCCTACTGCGCACCAGCGGGATATGGCGGCGTCTTGTGATTCCAGTTTGGACAACGCCGATGCATTCATTCATGACCTTGGGCGCGTTTCAAACAGTGTTAGCACAGAGCGCTCATTTAATGGTTATGGATCTGGGTGTCGGGATTTCTGTTCCATGTGACAAGCTCGGTTAGTGTCTGTATCGAAAGCAAGCTAGAGGGCGGGGCTCGGTTTGGGGCCCGAGAGGGCCTCCATGGTTTCGAGTATAGTCACGCATTGTCCATTCTCCAGCTCAATCGAAATTCCAGTCACCCAGACAACGTTCGATATAATTGTCTTAAAAGTGCTCTCATATACATCATTGAGCATAAGATGACCCGGTGATTTGCACCCTGCTCGATACAGCTTTGATTCAGGCCACTGTGCTTGCTCTTGGCTGGCGAGGAAGCCTCACTGGGGCATCGCGCACTACGAGGCCTTGCGTAAACAAGTGGGCACCAAGATCTACGGGCTTTCCGCGCCCAATAAGGAACGAAATGCGATTGGTCCACGAACCGAACTCGGGCGTAGAAATAGAAGCTCGGGCGCGTTCCCATTGCCATCAACATCAGCGATTGTCGGCTGTTTCCGCGACTGAATCGTTTTCCTCTCTCTCTCATGCCTGACTTTGAATATACTGGCCTCTGCGTTCCCTCTAGTTCCGTTGTCAGCAGTCGAAGGATATTGATGGCAGTGTTCCATTCGCGATTTCGCTGCTCCTGGATGCTTTCTGAGCAATGCATGCTGACGAGGGAGTCGCTATCTACGCTTCGCTTTCCATGTTCATCTTTTTCATATATAGCCCCGGTGCGCTCTCTGCAGCGCTGACTCCTTGCTTCGGCCAGGTGTTATCCGAGGCCCAGCACACGCACACACACACACACACCATTGTCCGGTTGGCTTCCTGTGTTGTGTGGTTGCTTGTCTCGTCTCTCGGCATGTGCAATTGCCGGACGCAGAAGGCTCCGCTCGATACCCGGCTCCGTGTCCGCGTCTTGTTCAATAACCTCAGATTACCGGCTTTTTTTTCTGAATGATCCGATCTGCGAGTACGCTGTCCGCCACATGCATAAGCGCAGGCCGCCTCCCTGGACAGAGGAATTCGTTAAACGCGACGTTTTCCATGACCAATCGACTTGCGAAAAGCAAATCCAGGCTGGAGATCAAGTCGAGAGATTTCGATCGGTCTACACTCGCTTCACGAC
>Ga0123519_10011856_pt1 | contig 12777 bp, 10 predicted proteins | sample YelNatPaOPRAMG02_FD_87396 | JGI IMG/M metagenome (GOLD analysis project Ga0123519, IMG submission 87396) | Hot spring microbial communities from Yellowstone National Park - Yellowstone National Park OP-RAMG-02 (version 2) | ecosystem: Environmental > Aquatic > Thermal springs > Hot (42-90C) ...
ACCGTTCAACAGACCCAAGCAGCCTATGGAGCAACTACTTCATAATTGCAGGTAACCTGACCGAAAACAGTGATACACGGTTGAAGTTGAGACTCAGCCTCGGCGCTTTTCCAATGTTAGTCAACGAAACCGAGACGAGAGATCTATTGGGCACGAATAGATCGGTCAATGTGGTTAACTACAGCGAATCATTGGAGCCCTACTATGGTTATAAATTCTATGCAATGTACGATCAAGCGACAGGTATGTTGCTGGAGCTGAATGTCTCGACTGTATCCAAGACGACTCCCACGAGCAATGAAGTGATTTCATTCTCTGCTGTAGATATCAATGCTAAACCGAGGCCTTTTGACTATGCATTAATCTACACGGGAGTAGCAATTGCAGCCTTCATCTTGGGAGCAATCGCACTTCTTGCATTGAGAAAAAAGAAACGCACTGAAAGCCCGTGCTAGAAGCCCTGAGCAAGAAACACATAAAATGGATTTCAGTTTGTGCGATCTACACGTGAAAGCCTGCTTGTGATTAACTTCAGCCATTCGAGTCATTTAAGAAGAGGAGAAAAGTAAGAGACTATGTTACTAGCTTCTGTTTTATGTTGTTCCTCTTTTCTTCTGGGAGCGGACCGAACTTTCTGATTCTGTCGGTGAACATGGTGAAGAGTTCTGCCGCCTTCTTGTAGACAGGTAAGGGCACGTAACTGTAACGTACACGCATGTTTTCGATTCCGTATTTTGCTAGTTCGCGACCCATGTCGATCATGCGTTTCTTCGAGAATTTTTCGTCGATCTCCTGTGTTCCCTCGATCACTAGGACGCCATCTGCACCGTACGCGAAGGCGTTGAGCATGTGTTTGAGGCTGATGATCGCGGTTGTTGGAACTGTGACGATGCGGATGTTTTCGGGGTATTTGGCTCGGTCCAAGCCTAGAAAGTCGATGCCAGTGTACCCCACGTTCTTGTCCACGAAAGCGACGACTCTAACTTCACTTGGGTCCTTGTCCGCTAGAACGCCTTTCAAGCTGGCAGTGATCTGCTTTGTCGTGGAGTTCTTGAAGTCTATGGCTTCCTGCGGGCAGATTGGTATGCATGCGCCGCAGCCTGTGCATTGGAACGGGTCGACCTTTGCTTTGCCTTCCTGCATTGTTATAGCATGCGTCGGACAGACGGGCACACAAGCGTTACAGCCGTTGCACAAATCGTCAATCACGTATGCTTTTTCTGGACTGGTTGTGACGTAGTCGCTCTTCAGAAACAGTGCGACCTTAGCGTATGCGCCTAGGTCGTCTGACACAGTGTCTCGCACGTCTTTGGGGCTTAGTCCGCAACCGCAAGCAAAGATGCCTGTAACGAGCGAGTCTACTGGGTCGAGTTTGGGATGTTTTTCCGTGATGAACCCATCTTCGCCGATGGGAACCTTCATTTTTTCAGCTAGCTCTTTCAAGCCTGAGGACGAAACCATCGGCGTTGCGAGGGCGATCATGTCAAATTCTTCTTCCGTCAACTCTCCCGTTATTGTGTCTTCAGCCACTGCGACGAGTTTGCCATTGTTTCTCTTGTAGACTTCGGCGATCTTTCCACGGATGAAGGATACGCCGGCTTCTTGGTCACGCCAGTAAAGGTCCTCGTAGCCTTTTCCTGTGGCTCTGATGTCAGTGTAATAGACCGTAACGTCTATGCCCAGCATCTTCTTTAAGACGAAAGCCTGCTTTAGCGAATACATACAGCAGATTCGACTGCAGTAGGAGACGTAGTTCTTATCTCGTGAACCTGCACAGAGGGCGATTGCCATGCGCTTCACGTCGGTGCCGTCGGCCCGTTTGACGAAGCCGCCTGTCGGTCCTGTTGCAGAAACGAAGCGTTCAAGGTCCATCATCGTGATTACGTCCTTGTATGTGCCGTATCCGTAGGTTTCGAGTTTCTTTGCGTCGTAAAGCTCGTAGCCCGTGGCCATTATTATGCCGCCGACATGCAAGTCAACTTCACTTCCCTTGTCTGAGAGGTTTATGGCTTTGGCTGGGCAGAGCTGTTCACATTTTCCGCATCTTGTGCATGAGTTGAAGTCTATCGTGTATGCTGATGGCACGGCCTGCGGAAACTCGATGTAGGCGGCTTTCCTCTGTGACCAGCCTTCATTGAACTCGTCTGGCACGGAGACGGGACAGACTTTTGCGCACACTCCGCAGCTTCTGCATTTTTGAACGTCAACGCCGCGGGGCTTCATGAAAACTTTCACGTTATAGTTGCCTGGTCTTCCGCCTACTTCCTGTATTTGCGCATAAGTGTACAGAGTGACGTTGGAGTTGCGTCCAACTTCAGCCATTCTTGGCGTAAGGATACATTGCGCACAGTCAAGAGTTGGGAAGACTTTTGTGAGTTTGGCCATGTTGCCACCGATGCTCGGCTTCCGCTCGACAAGATGCACCTTGAACCCCAAGTAGCCCAGTTCAAGTGCTGCAGTGATGCCTGAGATGCCTCCGCCGATGATGAGGATCTCTCTTGAACCTTTTTCGCTGATGGGCTGCAACGGTTCGAGTTCTCGGCTTCTTTCGTATCCGCCTTTGATGAGGCTTATGGCTTTCTTTGTAGCCTCAGAAGACGGGTGTGGGCCGAGGATCCATGAGTCCTGTTCTCGGATGTTCACGAATTCAAGCATAAACGGGTTAAGTCCAGCTCTTTCGAGTACATTCTGAAACGTGACCAAGTGCATACGGGGCGTGCAGCTGGCCACCACGACTCTGTCCAAGTTTTCCTTCTTGACCGATTCAATTATCATTTCTTGAGCTGGTTTAGAGCATAGATACTTGTGATGTTTCGCTACGGCGACACCTTCCCAGTTCTTCACAGAATCAACAACTGTCTTAACATCAACAACGTCTCCTATGTTACCGCCGCATTCACACACGAAAATGCCGATTCTAGGCGATTTCTTTTCCATCAGTGAAATCTCCTTGTGAACGTCTTGGTTCAGAAGATTCACGGGAAAACGCTTTAATAACCTTGCGCTTCCTTTTCACGTAAAAGTGACGACCAACATGAATGCTCAAGAACTCATCCAAAAGCACAAGCTTCTTGAATGCATCCAATGTGGAACCTGCACCGGAAGCTGCCCAGTTGCACGCAAAACGAACCTTAACGTTAGAAAATACATGCGCGAAGTCTCTACGTTGGGCAGACTGACCCAGCACTCACAAAACGAACTGTGGAGCTGCACAACTTGCAGCACCTGCGGCGTACGCTGCCCAAAGGACTTGAACCCGTATGAGTTCTTGATCGACATTCGAGGTATGGCTGTTGAGGAAGGACAGGTTGCGCCGACGATTCGCGACGCTCTGGAAAGCATTTTCAAGAATGGTAATCCATGGGGGAGAATGCGCAACAAGCGTTCAGAATGGATGCAAGGAATGAATGTTAAGCACATTTCACAGGGCGCTGATGTACTGTATTTTGTAGGCTGCACGCCTGCCTATGACCCGAGAATTCGAAATGTAGCCAAGAGTCTTGTAACAGTCTTCGCTAAAGCAAGATTAAACTTTGGCGTTTTAGGCGATGAGGAGAACTGCTGCGGAAGCGAAGTTTACGGCATGGGCGAGAAAGGCCTGTTCGAATTTCTCGTTGAAGAAAACATGAAGACTTTCAACAAGTACAATGTTAAGCAAGCTGTGACCAGCTGTCCACACGGGTATCATGCTTTCAAGAACAGGTACAACCAGACAAGCTTCGAAATCCAACACCATTCACAGCTGGTGTGCAAACTAATCGACGAGAAGAAGCTGACGTTCAGCAAAGAGTTGAACAAAAAGGTCATTTATCATGACCCATGCTTCTTGGGCAAGCAGAACGGAATCTACGACGAGCCCAGGAAAGTGATTGAAAGCGTGCCCGGCGTGAAACTCTTGGAGTTTGACCGGTCACGAGCAAGAAGCGTCTGCTGTGAAGGAGGCGGCGGAAGAATGTGGATTGATATACCAGGACCGCGCTTGGCAGAAACACGCGTGAAAGACGCTGTTGAAGCCGGAGCGGACATCTTGGCTACAGCATGCCCATACTGCATACTGACCCTTGAGGACGCTGTCAAAACTAGTGGAGCTGAAGGCAAAATCCAAATCATGGACATAGCAGAACTACTCGCCCAAGCCTTGTAGCCAATCTCAACGCTTCTCAACGTACTACTTTCTGTTGTTTGCAGGATGTGAACCGATCTCCTGACACCCGCAACAGGGTTGAACATGGATTGCCGATTCTATATGCGAACAAGTTTCTGCACGCGAGAGTTTAGGCGATCCTGAAAAGCAGTAAAGCAGTGTATAGAACTGTGGCGGTTCATCACCAAAACTGCATCGCTGCACGATCCAAACGTTGATTTCAGTGTGGAGATTGACGTTCTCCGAATGCTGTGGTGCCAGGCTGCGAATAGTTCATAAATGTCCTCTGGAAGAATACTCTTCAAGAGTTGTTCAGAATGGAAAGCTATGACTTGTTGGTTATTGGTGCGGGCGCTGCGGGGCTTGCAGCAGGGATTTACGGCGTTAGAAGCGGGCTGAAAACGATTGTGTTGGAAGAGAAGATGGCTGGAGGCACGATGGCTGACGCGCCGGTAGTTGAGAATTATCCAGGCTTTCTCAGCATAAGCGGCAGTGAGCTTGCGCAGAAGATGGTCGCCCATGCGAAGAGTGCAGGCGTCAGGGTTGGCGAGTTTGAAAGAGTCGAAAGCTTGGAACTGTCGCCTGGGAAGAAAACTGTGAAAACAAGCAGAACAACGTACGAGGCTAGGGCGATTGTTTATGCTTCTGGAAGTCACTATCGCGAGTTGAGTGTTCCAGGCGAGAAAGAGTTCAGGGGCAGAGGCGTGAGTTACTGCGGCATCTGTGATGGTCCGTTTTTCAAGGGAAAACGTGTACTTGTTGTTGGAGGCGGCAACTCTGCGTTGATAACAGCGCTCTATCTTGCTCATCTTGCCAGAGAAACGAAGATTGTGCATCGAAGAGACACGTTTCGGGCTGAAGACACACTCGTACGCGAACTGAACAGCCTGAAGAACACTGAGGTTTTCTGGAACACTGAGGTTAAAGAAATCACCGGTGACAAGGTCGTCAAAAAAGTTGTCGTTTTTGACAAGAAAACTAGTGAAACAAGAGAGCTGCCTGTTGACGGCGTGTTCGTACAAGTAGGCGAATTGCCCAACAGTCAAACCGCCAAGGAGGCTGGCGTGGCGGTTGACGACCACGGTTTTATTATCATCGACGCATTGCAGCATACGAACATCGCTGGCGTGTATGCAGCAGGTGACGTTACAAACCATCCGGTCAAGCAGGTTGGCACGGCTGTTGGGCAGGGTATAACAGCGGCTTTGGAAGCGTACAGTTACGTTCGAAGACCATACTACAAACAGTAAGAAATGCCAAAACCATTATATTTCTCCAGAGTTACCAAGCAACTTCTATGGCGTCAGGTTTACGTTTATCTGCTGACACCGGAGAAGTCCGATCATGAGTGAAAGCTGCGTTGCCGCAGTAACGATCAACCAGGACCTTTGCAGCAGATGCTCCATTTGCCATTCAATCTGTCCGTACGAAGCCATCAAACGAGACTCCGCAACTGGCAAAGTCGAGATCGATCTGCAAAAGTGCCAAGTGTGTGGCATATGCTACAGTGCGTGCCCATCAGTGGCGATCGAAATCGAATACTACGATTATGAAAGTTTAGTGGAATATGTTGGTGAAATGCATGACAAGTACAAGAAAGACACACTTGTGCTGATGTGCAGGGGCAACTCGCCTTCAACATGTGAAGTTCAAGAAACACTGCAGAAAGAAAACATAAACGTTAAGGATTTCATTCCACTGCGACTACCATGCGCAGGACGTGTACCTTCCGAGTTTGTGTTCAGAGTCTTAAAAGCAGGTGTAAAGAGAGTCATCTCGATCCAATGTGAGGACAACTACTGCAGGTACAAAGAAGGAACAAAGATAGGCACGAAACGAATGACGCTGGGCAGAGCAGTCCTAGAAGGTTTGGGCTTAAGCAAAGACACGTTTAAGGTATTGAAATATTCCCGGAAAGTCGTTTACGACACTTCCAAATGCGTAGGCTGTGACAAGTGTGTTTTCATCTGTCCGTATGAAGCCATAGAAGCTGAACCATTTGCCACGCCAAAAGTGCTTCCTGACTATTGCATGGGCTGCGGCGCATGCGCACTGGTTTGTCCACATCAGGCCATTGAGGTGAATGGTTTCGAGTTTGAAACTGTCTTCAAACGTTATGCAGAGGCGGCGAAGAAGCTGAAGGCGCAGGGCAAAGGACCTCTGATACTGGTTTTTGTGTGCCAGTGGTCAGAATTCTCAGCGCTCGACCAGCCTGAGAAAGGACTGTTGAAGAAGAAGACGGTGACGTTGGAGATTCCGTGTTTCAAGTCGCTCGACCCCGTTCACGTTGTCAGCGCTTTGCAGAGCGGTTTTGACGGAGTCATGGCCGTGGTGTGTGCACCAGAGGATTGTAAGCTGCAAGAAGGAAAGGAGACGGCTGAAAGAAACGTGACTGTGCTGAAGAACACACTGAAGAAAATGGGAAATCTAACCCGTTTCGAGCTTTTCTATTCTTCGCCAAGGTGTGTGGGCGAGTTCAATCAGAAACTGGACGAGTTTTACAGAAAGATTGTCATGCTGCCAGCTTTGAAGATGGAGGCGGAGACAAGTGTATGAGATTGTAAAAACAAAAGAGCTGGCACCTAGGATCAAATGGTTTGAAGTAAAAGCGCCTGAGATGGCCGAAAAGGCAAAGCCGGGCCAGTTCATAATAGTAATTCTCAACGAAAAAGGTGAACGCATACCCCTAACGATTGCTGGAATCAAAGCTCTGAAGGGCACCGTGAGCTTTGCGTTTAACGAGGTTGGTAAGACGACGAAGCAGCTCGGATGCATGAAAGAGGGTGACAGCGTCTGGAACGTCACTGGACCGCTCGGTATGCCGTCGGAAATCAGAAAGTACGGCAAGGTCTTGTGTGTTGGCGGCGGCGTCATGATTGCACCAATGCTTCTGCAGGCCAAAACCCTGCGGGAAGCTGGGAACACTATTGTGAGCGTTGTGGGCGCGAGGATCAAAGAGCTACTTTTTTTTGAGGATGAATTCGAGGCGTTTAGTAGCAGTTTTTATGTGGCCACGGATGATGGGTCGAAAGGGTACAAGGGCCTCGGTTTTTTGAAGAATTTGCTGGAGAAGGAAAAGTTTGACAGGTGCATCGTGTATGGGCCCGTCGTGATGATGAAGAATGTGTCAGAGATTACAAGGCCGTTTGGCGTCACGACAATTGTGAATTTGACGCCGATTATGATTGACGGCATGGGTATGTGCGGAGTCTGCAGAGTTTCTGTTGGAGGAGAAATGAAGTTCGGCTGCGTTGACGGGCCCGAGTTTGACGGACACAAAGTGGATTTTGAGCAGCTTGTAAACAGGCAGCGGATGTTTTTGCCTGAGGAACGGTTGAGTTCGATGCTGTGGGAAAGACGAGGGGGATGCGGTCATGACGGAAAGTAAACAGAAGCCCATGCCAAAAAAGGAAGCTGTGCCGATGCCCAAGCAACCGCCAAAAGTGCGCAGAGAGAATTTTGAGGAAGTCGCAACGGGTTACACGGAACAGCAGGCCCTCGAAGAAGCATCCAGATGTTTGCAGTGCCCGAAGCCATTGTGCGTAACAGGCTGCCCCGTTGAAATAAGCATTCCAGACTTCATCAAGTTACTCAGAGAGAGAAAGTATGAGGAAGCAATTCAGAAGATAAAGGAAAAGAACGCGTTGCCAGCCGTGTGCGGACGAGTGTGCCCGCAGGAAGAACAGTGCCAAAAAATGTGTATAATGGGCAAAGTGGGCGAACCCATAAGCATCGGCAGGCTGGAACGGTTCTTGGCAGACTGGGAAAGAAACGAGGGCATCAAAACACCTGACAAGGCTACGCCCACAGCAAAGAAAATTGCAGTAATCGGCGCGGGCCCAGCAGGTTTGACGGCTGCCGCTGACTTGGCTAAGCTGGGCCACAGAGTTGTGATGTACGAAGCTCTGCATTTGGCCGGCGGTGTGTTGGTCTATGGAATTCCAGAGTTCCGTTTGCCCAAGAGCATCGTTCAGTCTGAAGTTGATTATGTTCAGAAGCTAGGTGTTGAACTGAAAACTGGATACCTTATCGGGAGAATCTACACAATCCCTGAAATGCTGAAGCAGCTTGGGTTCGACGCAGTCTTCATCGGCACAGGCGCAGGGCTACCAACGTTCATGGGTATTCCTGGCGAGGGACTCGGCGGCATCTATTCTGCAAGCGAGTTTCTGATTAGAGTCAACCTGATGAAATCATACACTTTTCCAACCTATGACACGCCGATCCGAATCGGCAAACATGTTGTCGTTATCGGCGGCGGCAACGTGGCCATGGACTCTGCCCGCTCAGCGCTACGATTAGGCGCTGAAGAAGTATGCGTTGTTTACCGCAGGTCAAGAGAAGAAATGCCAGCAAGAAAAGAAGAAATCGAGAACGCGGAGGAAGAAGGAATACTATGCAAGTTCTTGGCTAACCCGACTAAATTCGTCGGCGATGAGAAAGGCTGGGTGAAAGCAATGGAATGCGTCTGCATGGAGCTTGGGCCTCCAGACCAGTCAGGCAGGAGAAGACCCATCCCTGTTAAAGGCTCAGAATTTGTCATGGACACAGACACAGTGATAGTCGCAGTGGGAAGAAGACCAAACCCGATAATACAAAGCACAACGGAAGGATTGGCAGTCACAAAATGGGGCACTATAATGGTCGACGAGAACGGAAAAACAAACATAGAGGGAGTATACGCTGGAGGAGACATAGTTACAGGTGAAGCCACTGTAATCAGTGCCATGGGCGCAGGGAAGAAAGCAGCAAAAGCAATCCACGAGTACCTGACCAGAAAAGCATAGTTCAGTGACTGTTCGCTGCAACCTATTTTCTGTGTCTTTGGATTCTTTCCTGTTTTTGTGTTTTTCTGCGCCATTCGCGTTTCTTCTGTGTCTTTATCAATGCACGCCCGTAACCGCGTTGGTAGCTTTCTTCGCCCCTGAACTGACTTATGTTCCTGTAAAATGTTGGACAGTCTATCTTGTTCTGCTGCAGAGCTACAATATTCTCATTCAACTGCTTCTTGCTTTCTTCACTGCCAGTTCGGTCGAAAGCTTCAGAATAGGCCATGTAAGCAGCGTGAAACTGGAAATTTGACAAATCGTCAATCAAGAGCTTCTCAATAGAAGCCACTTTATTCTCTTCAGAACCTTCAACCATAGTTCCCCAAGCTTGATAATATATTCAAAGGGCAGTCCTCCCTTTATAATTAACGCATAACTCTGCCTCAAAGTCACACCTGTCTGCCTTTCACAGGAATGTTAAAATGCCAATTCATGGCTAACCATAAAGGATAAAAGTGAACAGGTATGCTCGACATCAGGCTTATCAGAGAGAATCCGAACCTCATAAGAGATAATTTAAAAAGAAGAGGAAACCCTGAAAACCTCAAAATGCTTGATGCTCTAATCGAATGTGATGAACAGTGGCGTCATGGTCTAACGCGCCTCAATGATGCTCGTCATGAAAGAAAACAAATAACCGCGGAAATCGCCGGCGCAAAAAAACATGGGAAAGACGCAGAAGCCCAAATTGTCAGAGCCAAAGTAGTCGACAATGAAATCACTACCTTGGAGAAGCAAGTTGCTGAATGCGAGGAAAAAGAACGCAATTTTCTCCTACGCCTTCCCAACCTCCTACATGAATCCGTGCCCGAAGGCAAAGACGAAAATGACAATCAGGAAATACGCAGATGGGGCAAACCACGGAAATTCACGTTTGCGCCTAAAGGCCATGTGGAAATCGGCTTGGCGCTGGACATACTGGATATTGAAAGAGCAGGCAAGATCGCTGGAGCACGCTTCTTCTACCTCAAGAACGAAGGGGTCCTCTTGGACAACGCCATAGCCCAGTTCGCGCTTGAAGAAATGAGAAGGAAAGGCTACAACTTGATAGAGCCGCCGTACCTCATGCACCGCAAACCCTACGAAGGCGTTGTAGCCCTCGCAGACTTTGAAGATGTGCTTTATAAAATAGAAAACGAAGACCTCTACCTCATAGCCACATCGGAGCATCCGATGGCCGCAATGTACATGGATGAAGTCTTAAAAGCAGAACGTCTCCCACTCAAACTTGCAGGCTACAGCACAAACTTTCGCAAAGAAGCAGGAGCACATGGCAAAGATACACGAGGCATATTCCGCACACACCAGTTCAATAAGGTCGAACAGTTCATCTTCACAAAACCCGAAAATTCATGGCAATTGCACGAAGAACTCATCCAAAACGCTGAAGAGCTTACACAGAAGCTCGGCTTACCCTACCGCGTCGTGAACGTCTGCACAGGCGACATAGGCACTGTCGCCGCCAAGAAATACGACCTTGAAGCTTGGATGCCTGCACAGAATGCTTACCGTGAACTACATTCATGCAGCAACTGCACAGACTATCAAGCCCGCAGGCTCAATATCCGATATCGAGAGAAGGAAGGAGAAGCACCGAAAGGCTTTGTTCATACTCTAAACTCAACGGCTTTTGCCACGGGTCGCACCATCGTAGCTATACTGGAGAACTACCAGAAAGAAGACGGCGCAGTCACAGTTCCTGAAACCTTGAGAAAGTACATGGGCGGAATCAAGGAAATCAGTCCCAAACGATAAAACTTTTAATACTATGATGCGAACGTTTCAATCCGCGTTCGGAGGCATAGAGTGTCCAGTAAAACAAAACGCGTCCGCGATAAATGGCGCAGCAAAACATGGTACATGGTCATGGCTCCCTCATACTTCGGAAACGTGGAACTTGGAGCCATACCCGCAGATGAGCCTGAAAAACTCGTAGGGAGAGTAGTGGACTCTACACTCTACGACATAACCAATGACTTTTCACATCAATACTTGAAAATGCGTTTTCAGATCACAGAGATTGATGGAAAAAACGCTAAGACAATGTTTAAGGGCCACGAATACTCTCGTGATTATATGCGCAGCCTTGTCCGCAGAAGAACAACAAAAGTAGACGACCTCTCCAACGTCACCACAAAAGACGGCTATAACCTCCGCGTCGACGCAAGCGCTTTCACGCTGTCGCGCATAAAGACCTCACAGGAACATGTGCTTCGCAGAATAATGGACAAAATAATAAAGGAAAAAGCTGCTGAACTCACGATGGACCAGTTTGCACAGGAACTCGTCCTAGGCAAAATCGCCTCAGACATCTACAACGAAGCAAAGAAAATTGCGCCATTGCGCCATGTTGGAATCAGCGGCTCAAAGGTCGTAACGCAGTTGGCCCAGTTGCCTAAGCAAGCGGCTGAGTAGTCGCTTTACAGCTTTTTCCATATTCGTATCCTTTCTCAAACGCCGCCAGATTTAGTTCTTCAGTCCCTTTGGGGACATTCTCCTTAATCGCTTCCTTTATTGCAGTGACATCAAGTAAGCCTGTGATCGCAACGAAGGCTCCGAGCATAACGATGTTGGCAATGATCCTTCGGCCAAGCTGTTCAGCAATCTTTGTTGCTGGGACTTTGTACACTTTCACGTTCTTCAACTCTCTCTCTGACGGGATCATGTCAGGGTCCATGATCACCGTCCCGCCAGCCCTCACGTCGCTCATGTAGTCATTGTATGCATGCTGGCTCATCACGACGAGTACGTCAGGCTCAACAACCTTCGGAAAATCAATGTCCTCTTCTGAAATCACAACCTCAGACTTACAGGCACCTCCCCTAGATTCAGGACCATAAGACTGCGTCTGCACCGCATTCTTCCCGCCGTGGATGGAAGCTGCTGAAGCCAGAATAATGCCTGACTTGATAATGCCTTGACCGCCGAAACCAGAAAACCGAACTTCAACGCGCATGGCTAATTCACCTTCTCCACAGATTTCTCGTTGATTTTCGAAATCTTCTCATGCAACAATTTCTCGAAACTCAACTTTTCAATGTCAACGAACTCGCCCACCACGATCCTTTCCTGTGTAATGTCGGCCTTTGCTGGGTCTGAGAAGTTCTCGACAACCGAAGCCTGCTTGTACCATTCCATCATCTCAAGCCCAGACCTCATCTTGTTACGTCTTCCGAACATTTCTGGACAAGGTGACAGCACCTCAACAAAGCAGAAACCTTCTTTCTGCAACAACTTCTTGATGGACTGTGTGAGCCTTCGAACATGCAAAGTCGTCCATCGTGCAACATAGGTTGAACCTGAAGCAGCAGCAAGATGCACAAGGTTAAACGGATGCTCCACATTTCCATATGGGCTCGTCGTAGTAATAGATTCCAATGGCGTCGTCGGACCCTGCTGCCCACCTGTCATGCCATAGTTCAGATTGTTCACACAAATCACCTTCACGCCGATGTTTCTCCGTGCAGCATGAATGAAATGGTTCCCGCCAATCGCGAAAAGGTCACCATCTCCACTGATAACAACAACCTCCAGTTCAGGATTGGCAAGCTTTACGCCTGTGGCAAAAGCCAAAGCACGCCCATGCGTCGTGTGAAACGAGTCAGCGTAAATATAACCTGCCGTGCGGCCTATGCAGCCGATGCCAGAGACAACCACTAGCTTGTCGAGGTCAGTTTTCAGTTCGTCCAAAGCATGGACAAAACAGTTCATGACTATACCGTTGCCGCAGCCTGCACACCAGATGTGTGGCATAATCTCGGCACGAAGATACTTCGCAAACGGATGTGCCAACTCGGCTACCAT
>Ga0123519_10011859_pt1 | contig 12774 bp, 6 predicted proteins | sample YelNatPaOPRAMG02_FD_87396 | JGI IMG/M metagenome (GOLD analysis project Ga0123519, IMG submission 87396) | Hot spring microbial communities from Yellowstone National Park - Yellowstone National Park OP-RAMG-02 (version 2) | ecosystem: Environmental > Aquatic > Thermal springs > Hot (42-90C) ...
AAGAAGGGCTTTGGCTCCTATCTCGTCGTACTGTCGACTTGCTCGCAGCTTTTGACGTCTGGCATCCTTCTTTCGCTTCTTCGTCCTTTCGTGTTCCTCTTTGCTTGGCACTGCGTTCCGTTTCTTTCCGACAGCCGGAGAAAACGGCCCGCCGGGATCCTCTACTTTCCTTTCTATATCTTTCCTTCTTTAATTTTTTGAAAAAGAAGACTCTTTGAACGCTTCTAATATACACCGCGAAAAATCACTTGAATACACTCCCCTGAGAATTGAAATAGAATTGAATTGAAAGACTATAATTCGCTATGATTTTAACCCAAATATAACTTGTACATTAGAGCAACACGGTATTGATCAGAAACGTGTTTCCCTTCAACGGCGAGATGCGCGTCGTGCCTCGTGACGGCCAGATCTCCCAGATGCGAGTATCAACCGCACTATTTAGAACAAAGAACAGAGAATCACTATGATCCACTTACGAGATTACAATTCCTTCTCTCTCTCTGTGATAAACATTAAAAGGGGGAAAAGGATTCTATGTTGTCGAAAGTTTTTCTTCTAGGTGAACAGTGCAGCGCGCCGGACGAGTTTGCCGGGCTGGTGCTCGGTGTGCCTCGAAACTGGCTGGTGCTTTAGAGAGATCTGCGTAGCTCGTCCGCAACGCAGTCTGTTCTGGGACTAGGGGCAATCAGGCTGCGTCTGGACGTCGCACTAGTGGCAGTGGACTCCTAGTATATCGCTTCGCGCTGCCACAGGCAGAATGCTGTCTGCGCAGCTTGCAGACTCCCAGAATGATAATTTGCCGTGACTCCCTGTCAATAAATGTAGCATTCCTCGAGTCGACGCCGTCAGTAGTATGAAGAATCCGCTCTGTCTTCGCGCTGTATCCTTACCAGGGATATAAGCGCTGTTGCTGGTGCATCAAGGCAGATACTCGACACACAACAGAACGTACGAAACGACCAGTGCATCCGAAAGGAAGTATAAGCAATGGAACTTGGCCGTGGATGCATCATCGTTGAGGCTTTCCCCAGAGCCATTGCCCATCGCGCAATCTGGGATCCATGGTCCATGGAAACGAATTTTGTGATCGAAGTAAAATCACGCCCGCGCTGCTGCTGTCGATGCATGGCAGGGTCAGGGCGGCGTGCATTCGTACAGCGTGCCATATGTGACGCGCTGGATACCGCAAGGGTTCCAGATACCAGGGGAGCGTTCATAGTTTCTACCTAAATGCTTCTACGTTTTGTGGGCTCCACATAGGGCTTGCTTTTGGTATCGATGCTTGATTGGGTCCAAAGAACGAACAGGCGCCGGGCGTGCCGTGTCCCTTGTTTTGAGATAGCACGGGTTTTAGAACCTTTAGAGGTATCAGCGTTATCCAAATATGGACGATGCTTTGAGATACGACGGCTTTTCAGTACCTCCACGCGTATCGATTCGAAATACTGCAAGCAAATTGGCGACTGTGCGGAACCATAAAGAAAGATTAGAATCTCTCAGACACTAGGAAAAAGCGCTTGAAGAATCCCCATACAGGAAGCGAACTGGGTCCGATAGCGCCCCATTATCTAACTGCCCAAAAACGTAAGGTGCTTCCTCAAACGCAAAGCTCCGAACGGTGCAAGCTATAGCCTTGAACGCAGAGGAAAAGGTCGTCAGAAATTCCTGCACCACTGTCAATCGTCGACGCTTATCGTAACGACCAGCGAGCCACGGGGGTATCTCACTGACCTGGGAGAAGAGCAGCTGGGCGTGGCTTCGATGGAGGCGGGTAGAGCCCAGCATCTCCACCGGTACCTCCTGTGCCTTGCGCCCATACCAGGAGCCAATGATCACTCGACCCGTGGCGCGGACTAGTTCCAGCGCAACATTGAGCCCCGCCGTCGTTCCAGACACCTCCAGCACAATATCGAAGCGAGTTTCTGATGATGACGATGATGATAAGTACGCCTGAACCTGGTCGGGTGCCAGCGTTTGGCAACGTGTGACTGACGCTTCTTTCAGCGCAACAGCAAGCTGCGCCCGTCGTTTTGCATCTGGCTCCACCACGAGCCATGTGCTCAGTGGGAAAAGCAGAGCTCCGCCTACCGCCAACACAGAGCCGTAGAGTCCAGCACCGACCACTGCAACCCGGTCGCCGAGCACCGGGGCAGCGTCCTGTAGCCAGCACGTCACCGTCTCGCTGACGGGAATCAGCTGGGGAACAGCGAGCACTAGCTCCCGAGTGGCCCCGTTCCAGTCGTCTGCGAAAAAAAGGACGTCACTGGCTTTCACAATGTGCTCCTCGGCGTGCCCAGCGAGGAGAAAAACAACGCTACCGACCCAGCGCTCGCGGTCCAACCCAGACCCAACAGCGACCACCTCTCCCCAGAGGCAGTAGCCAAACGTCGTTGGGTACAAGCTACGATGCTCCCGCCGTCCCGCATCTGGGTCTTTGTACGCCGCTATGGTCGCGTCCAGCGCATCGTCCGCCACAATCTGACCCCTGTACAACAAGAGTTCCGTGCCCGCGCTGACGCCCGAGCACAACGCTCTGACGCGAACCTCGTCTGGCTCCAGAGGGCGACTCAGCGACCCATCCGGAACAACTGCAAGTTGTCGTGGACCCAGAAAAAGTAGCTTTTTGGGACAATCGCCCGGCACCGGGACGCTGTCACCACAGCCACCCGCTGGTTTGCTCATACCAAACAGTCACCGCAGCGTTTGCGCCGGCGCCCTGGACGAAGCTGCCGCCCACCTTGTTGGCGAATGGTAGGGCAGACACCCTGTCGACGGCGCCCTGTTTTACCAGAAAACATACTCGCATTGGAACCCATTCCCATCGAGTGTATGTATATGTGTTTGTGTCTGTTCGTATGAGTGCTCCCCGGTGGAGTCCGCGGCATGCCATGAGGCTCGGCAGGACGACGACGTTACGTTGCATCGCCTTCGCTCAAGAGAAGCTCGCTCGCGTCGCTCCACCCGTGCATCAATAGACGTTGCATCTGCACGTGCGCTGGAGTCTACGACATTCGCTCATATCAGTAGCTGAACCTGGAACACTGAACTGCTTCCTCTGGTCCTGCATGGCGATTTTTTTTACGAAATTTTTTCCATGTAAAACGACGACATGCAACGTGCAAAAATTAAGGCTGAGAGATTCATAACTAATTTTGAGCGTTCCGAGGGTGTTCTCGGAGTCACTCCTTTGACGATTTGCTGCTGGGATTCGTCACGTCATCCGGATTAGCTCGATTTTCAACGCCTCTGAACAACGGTTTCTTGAATCACCGGTGCCATGATCGACTGCGTACGAATGAGTCATCAAGCATCACATTTCCTCGCGAATAGCATGGTCAAATCAATGCATGTTGATGTTTTCTGTCCTTCTGTTTCAAGGCAATTCGTGGGCGCTGGAATTCGCGCCGACGGATTCACGACAAAAAAGGAAACGGCGTCGTGGCATGGCGACTCTTTTTTACCTACACCTGCCGAACGTTCATTGGACTTGGGACTGTCAATAATCGATTCCGTTTGAAAGGCAAATTCTGCGCGCTTTGCGGACATCGACGATACGGCATTCGACAGCTGTTTGGTACAGCTCATGGGATGTGCTGGCAGAGGCGGCGGCCTCATCTGTGTGCGTGGTAAACGTTCTCGGACTTGCATCATCGCAAAGATCGCTTCTCATGGAAAATGCGACAGCGCTTTCGACGAAGTGAGCGTTGACGGATCGAAAAAAGTTGTCTGGATCACGAGTATAGATTTTGCTTACGGTAATTGTTTCATCATGGTGAACATCGCATTGCACAAACCGCCTATCGGATGGAACAGCGTGCGCGTGTGCATGCAGCGGACGGAGTCCGCACCTAGTCAATCGCCCAGAAGAAGCCCCTGATCATAAGTTATGGCACCGGGCACGAAAACGGAACAAGGTATCGAAACGAGCCGACAGTATCGTCATGGGGATGTACCGAGCGATGAGGCGAGTATTCACGAGCGATAGGTCGGCGCTCTGAGAAGCAGCTGCTGTGCACGGATCGGAAGCAACACGTGACCACAGCCAGTGATCATGGATGCGAAGGGCGCAACGAGACTGTATGCGCAGGACATGGACATGGCAAGCGAGGTGTCGATCGCGACCCCCGCCTATGCATGACAGGTTTCAGCGTCAGCCAGGGCCTGCAAAATCAGCACCTCAGCCGCTACCGTCTTCCGGCCACTGCTGACAACGGAGCTGGCTGTGCACTAGACACCCGCGTATGTAGAGCCAGTTACGAGCGACACGAAAAGAAATCAGTCTCAGATATATTCCGCAAAGGCTTCTGTTTCAAATCACAAAGAATCGACCCAAACTTCAGTCTCCGCACCGCAGGTCGCAGCGGGATCCGTTCGAGTTAGCATTGATTTGATCGTTCCACGCATGACACTGCAAATCGCAGTGCGATTGCGCGCATCTCGCTCCGCGGAGCAGCAGGCCACCAGGTACGCACCTTTGGTACCTGTTGGTTACAGCGCCCTACACCCATTTGTTGGCGAAAGATCGCGAGCTCCACAGCGGCCACAGCGTGCGCACAATGCGGCCCAGCCGCACCAGCGGCGTGCGTGCGTGCGCGCGCCCCCGAATGGTCGCTTGGACTCGCGTGCTTACGACGCCCGCCTGCCAACTGGGGTATCTTCCGGTGGGCAATGGAACAGGAGGCATTCTCCTGTCCCATTTGTTATGTAGACGAGGTGCCCGAGGACGACCAACTGGTCTTACCCGAGTGTGGCCACCGGTTCTGTGCGCTGTGCCTCGTTGCCTGGGCAGCGGTGCGCCCGACGTGTCCGCTGTGCAAGGGCGCTTTTGAGGCAGCACTGGTGCGTCGGCTGTTGGACGGTACACCTCTCGCGCCGGGACGCTGGCAACTGGAACCTTTATCACTGCTTCGACGAGCGCCGTGGCTGGTACAACGCTACGGGCTCGCAGCGCACGGCGGGTATGCAGGGTGCCGTGGAGACGCCCTGACGTCGTCAGCATCAGCGTCAGCATCAGCAGCTACTGCTTCGTGGTTCGCTGCGGAAGCGCCAGGTGCAACGAGTGCTGCCGCCACCGCTGCCGCCGCTATTGGCGTCGCCGTCAACGACGATGAAGACGACGGGGAAGAGGCTCGCGAGCAAGCCTTCTGGGAACAGGAAGCCTACGAGGCCGAGTTGCAAGCGAATCGGTTTCTGTTCGGAAACCGCCGCTTTGGAGCCGGCGGGTACATTCGTGGAGAGCGGCTTTACGGACGGCCAGTGCGACCGCACCGTCGAATGGGGCGCAAGCAGCGGTCGGTTTCATGACAGCCGACCGAGAGTGCGCCGGCTTCTCGTCAAGGTCACGCAGCGTAGTGCTTCCACTATGTGAATGCGACATCCATTCGGGTCTCTATACCGTCCACGGAGCGTTGCGACAGAGCCAGCGCCGACTTGCGCTCAACGGCCGCAGCTGTTGCCGCAGCATCCGCCACGAATGCAACGGGCTGGTTCTCTTTGTCGACGGGGGCATCCGCGGCGCCGGCCGACTTGAGGGCAACAGCGCCTGGATCCAGCGCGACACTGTAACTTGTATGATGAATCTTGTAAATGCCCACGAGACGGCTGGCTAGTTCGAACATGTCGTTTCGCAGTGATATGATGAAGAACTGGGCGTCACGGGCACGTTCCCGAATGTAATGTGCAACAATACTGACGTTCTTAAAGTCCAGGGCAGCATCAATTTCATCCATGACGTAGAAAGGGGTTGGTTTGTAGTGATGCAGGGCAAAGACCAGCGCTAGGCTGGAGAGCGTCTTCTCGCCTCCGGAGAGGTTGGCGATGTTTTTCCAAGTCTTTTTGGGCGGTCGTACCGTGAACGCGATCCCCTCGGAAAACGGATCCAGCGAGTCGATAAGCTCCAGCTCGGCGTCTCCCCCGAGGGTGATCATTTGATACATTTCCTTCAGCTTTGTGGCGATGATGGCGAAGCCAGCCATGAAGCTCTCCAGTCGCCTTTTTCGGAGGTCATCAAGATCGCGCCGCCGTGCGTCTCGACGCTCCGTGAGGGCATCGAGCTCAGCCATTCGCGAGCGGTACTCGTCCTCTTTCTTCTGGTACTCTTCAATAGCGCTGAGGTTGGGTTTCAGCTCCGCGAGGCTCCGCTCCAGAGCGGCAATTTCTAGACGCAATCGCTCGGCGGGGTCGATGGATGCCTCAGCGCTAGCCGCAGACGAGCCAGCGTTTCTCCGACCTCGACGCCCTCGTCGCTGCGTCTGCTTCTCTGCTGTGCCAGACTCTGAGCTAGCGTCCGTGATGCGCGGCTCGCCGTTGCGGGTTGCATCGCCCTGGTCATCATCATCATTACGATGATCATCATCATCATCGTCGTCGTCGTCGTCGTTGTCATCGTCGTCATCGTTGTCGTCGTTGCTGGCAGAATCTCGAACAAACAACAGGGGCATGCTTTCCTCAAGCTCCAGCATGGACTTGCGAGCCGCGTCCGCCTGGCTGCGATGCTCCTGAATCTGGGACTGTAGCGCTTGGAGCTCCCTAGCAAGCTTCTCGAGGCGATTCGTTAGGTCAAGCTCGTGGCGACGCCAGCCCTGCAGCGCATGCTGATGCTTCGTGAGCTCCGTCTCTATTTCCTGGAGATCCTTTTGCAGCGCTTTCTTTTGCGCCTCGTGCTCTTGCTGCGCTTGCAAAACAGTCGCTGCTTGTTGCTCGAGTTCGCACAGCTCCGCATCCCGCTGCTGACGTTGCTCTTCGAGTTTTTGTCGCTCTAGATGAGCACGTCGAATTGCCTCGGAAGATTTCTCCAGCGTTTTCTCATTCGACTCAAGGGCGATTTCAAGCTTGCGTATCTCGTCTGCGATAGCCTGCAGCGCATCTTGCAGTTTCTTGACTGCATCGCGGGACTGGACCAACCGCTCGCCGCCGATAGCCAAAATGCGCTCCTGCTGTTCACGAATGAGCGCTTCAAGCGCACTGGCAGCGGCGTCATGCTCCGCGCATTCACGCTCAAGATGCGGTATGCTTGCCTGCAGCTCAACGAGCTCACGTGCCTCATCCACCTCGAGTACAGCTTGACTGCTCCGCGTATTCAAGGATTTCATTCGATTCTTAGCATCCTGGAGTCTCTGTTCGAGACAGGATTTCTCCAGGCGGGCGCGCTCTAATTCCTGATTCGCCGACCGCGCCTGTTCGAGAAGGCTATCTCGCTCGCGTTCGCAAGCCGTGAGCGTTTCCAGGGCCTTTGCAGCGCATTCCTCCGCTTTCGCGAGCGCCTCTGCCGACGGAGGTGCCACCTGAATGGCATTTCCACCACATGTCCGCGACTGCTTCACGTTTGAACGCGAAGTGCCACGCCCCGAGGCTGCGCTGCTGCTGCTGCTGCCGCCGCCGCCGCCGCCGCACATTGTTCCGGATGTTTCAATCAGCTGACCCGACAAAGTGACGACCCTGTTCCGCCGAGTTGGCTGGAACGCGATTCGTGTCGCTTGCTCCAGATCTCGAGCAACCAACGTGTTTCTGAGCACGAAATAGAACGGCAGCCGGCCGGCGGCGTTCGAGATTTCCAGCAAGTCGAATAGGCGTGGGACACCCTCCGGAGCAGGAAACTTGCTCTGCTCGATTTGTGACTGCAGGTAACGAATTTTCTCCAAGATAATGAAGGTAGCGCGCCCCATCTTGTTTTCACGGAGCATTTCAATGCACGCCTGGGCATCGTCGACGTTCTCGACGACCAGATGATCGAGAGCTGACCCAGCGGCGGCCTCTAACGCAGCGACAAATGCGTCCGGAACAGTGCCCAGGTCACCGAGACGGCCAATGAACCCACGAATACTGCCTCGCTGTGACGCTTTCCACAACGCCTCGAGCATTCGGTTTCGACCGCTGCTGGCGGCATGCGACGCATTTGCTTCCTCGTTCTGGCGTCGGAGACGACTGAGCTGCTGTCGAGCTTCTTCCTCAGCTTTCCGCGCGTTTTCGAGCCGAACTTGTGCATCGCGAAGTGCTCGTGTTTTCGCGTCAGCTGTGGGTTCAATTTCGCTTGCAATGCGCGAACCAAGCTCGCTGAGCTCCTTTTCCAGCGTCTGAATGAGCTTTTCCGTGTCTACGCGGTCCTGCTCGGGCGCAGCCTGCTTTGCGACCAGCAACTGTAAGCGCTGCTGGGCTACGGAGAGTCGCTGGTGTGCAGCATCCGCTTTTTCGCGGAGAGGTAGCAATTCCGTCTGTTTGCGCTCCATATCTGACCGTAAATCAGTCGTTTCGGTTCGGAGGGAATCATAGACGCGTTGCAAGGCCGCCTCCGCGTTCGCAAGCTCCGTTTCTAGTTTGGGCTGTTCCTGCTGGAGCTCACCCAGCCGAGCCCGAGACGCCCGTTGGGCCTGTTCCAGCTCCGCATGCCGACGCTCTTCGTTGCGAATGTTGGTGGCAGCCTTCTTCTCGCGCTCAGCTAAATGCTTGAAGTCTTCGCGAACACGCACGTCGCGGCGCTCGAGCTCAGCAAACGCCTCCTTAGCCGCCTCTAAAGCTTTCGCCACCTCGGTGTGCGCCTGTTTCGTCTGATCCCGTCGCTCGACCAGATGCTGCACAGCTTTTTCCGCCGCTGAGAACTCGTCGCGCTCCGTCTCGAGCTGCTTCTTAGCTAGATGATACTGCGCCTCGTCAGCGGCCTTCGCCTCTTCTAGCTTTTTGGCCTCAAGTTCATGCAGTTGCAGCCGTTTCTCATAGATGTCGTGCTCCAACACGAGATACTGCTCTGCTTCAAACTTGGCTTCCTCGAGTGCTTCGCGCTCCTTATCGACAGCCTTCAGGCGATTCAAGCGTACGGTGCGTTCTTCGGTGAGTGTTTCGAGCTCTTGAATGGCCTCCTCAATGGGTGCAACCAGCTTGTTCGACCCGATGATGTCTTCGAGGTACTCCAAGAGACCCGTATCGTGCGGGTTCACAGCCTTCGGCTTCATAAGGGATATTTGCTCGACCTCCCCTTGAAGAATGAGAAAACGATTGTTGTCCAAATCGATGCCCTTGCTGCGAAGAAACTGTTGGAGCTCCGTGTAGGTGATGCTCTCATCATTCAACAAGTACGCAGAAGTGTTGTTGCGCGCCGCTGTTCGCGTGACGGTGAAGCCGCTTCCGGGAACCACCTCATCTGGTTCGTTTTCACTCGCGTACTCTTTATCAATGATCTGAACGAACTCTATGGTGACGGTCGCGCTAGCCGCATCCGGGTAGGCCTCGGAGCGGTGGATCAGCTCGCTTACGCGGTTGGAGCGCATTTGCTTCGCACGCTTCCCGAACACGAACAAGATAGCGTCGATGACGTTGGATTTCCCGCTTCCATTGGGACCGACGGTAGCGTTGAACTGTCGATGCAGGGGACCGATACAGACGTGACCCCCGTATGACTTGAAGTTTTCCAGCTTGATGTAACGAATGACGAGGCGCTGCTTCTTTGTCTCCTCACAGGGCGACTCTGTGGGATGCGTCCCTTCGTCCTGAGCAGAAAAGCTATCGCTTTTTTCGGTGCTCATTCGTTCAGAAGCCTAAATTTTAGAAATCGGCTGCAAACTGAAGGTTTTCGCGAACAGACCACCGGCACCCGTGGAAAGGCGAGACTGCGCGAAGAGGCGCTGTATCGCCGCCTCAACGCACTGGCGTGTTTCGTGGCCGCCCGCGCCGAGGGATTTGAAAATCAGAACGGTTCGACGCGCTAGGTCTATGATGTACATATTGAGAACGAATAGTACAGTCTGCGATTCTGGTACCACGGCACCGTACTGATTTCCGTGTGCTTTTCTCACAGCTCTCCAGCAAAAGCAATGAATTCGGCAGATAGGGGATCTGTTGCGGGGAGACTGTGTGCTGTCACTGATAGCTAGCGAATACCGAGCTTAGCGCTACTAGTCAGTCATCGTATGGAAGGCAGGTGGATGAACCCCCTTTGTCGTTGTCGTTCACCTGGGCAGCGTGCACCCTAAACAGAACTTATCTACCTAAAGCTATACCCCGGGTTCCATCTCAACCCATTCCAGTTCATATCTTCTCTACGAATATTACCAAAGAAACCGTCGGGTACGAGGGTTTCGGACCGCTGAAGTGACCTCTGATGCAGTGACGCGAGTGCGCGTGGGAGAAAAGCACGCCTCTATTCGAGAGCGCTGCGCGTTGAACAGCAAACGAACGTTTCCATACGGAAACGCTAACACTTACGACAGGAGAGACGGGTGTTCGTAACGAGAAGACATGCGAAAACGACAACAGGATCAGCTCTAGAAGCGATTCAATCTTGTGTTCGCCTAACTATCGACAAACGGGAAGAATCGTTCAACACCTCATCCTTCATCGGAGGAATTCATGCTCCTCCGTCTCACGCACCTATGTCCTGCTCAGAGAAACCGTCGTTCTTCCTGGCTCGTAAGCGGTCAAGTAGTACGTAGCAGATGCATGCGTTGATCTGCTCTTTGTGCCAGCTGAATATCCCTGGTTCCATCCAGTCGGCCGATTCTTGTATGTTTTCAAACGCTTTCTCTATGCTCACGGATCCATAGATGAGTCGTTCGCATTCAGAGAACCGTTGAATGCAGAACGGCATCAGGAATCATGTGACTTTTCGACGACGTCGCGCTTAGCCTCTCTCGCCTTCTCACACATCGTCATGCAGCTGTTCATACGTTATCCAGACGCAGGGCTTCCCGCTGTCCCTTTTCCTCTCGTACATAGGTCTATAGATCAAACCCTCATGCCGAGACGCAAATAATGCTCTGAACAGAAGATGAAGTACGGCCTGCTCGTAGGATCAGAGATTCGCAGACACACGCTTCTCTGCATACCTCGACGCGTCCGCGATCGGGGTATCTACAGCACCGATACCGACATTTTATCAAGCAAAAATCAAATTATACGCTGGTCAATATCGAGCGCCTCGTGAGGCACTCCTCATGAGCGTTGTAGGTTCACCTTACTGAACCAGAAAATCTGGGACTGATGGAGGGTAGTCATCTGATGTCGATGGTGGCAAAATGACGACCAATTGCCGGAAGAGATCGGAACGGTAGCGAGCTCGGAAGAGGCATGGCAACGAGAGCGAGCGCCGCTTGAAATCACTCGAGCTCATGTTGTTTCTCTCTGCCTCGGACCGAAGAACATCGTATCTGACGCAGTGTTGGGAGGTGATGGCTGCTTTCCTCGCATCTTGCGTTTCTTCGTGCTCCTGGACGGCGCCGTCCAGCGCAAACAAGGCTCGCTGCCCGCATCAGAGCGCCCCGGCCTTCTCAAGCGTCTATTCATTGTGGTTTGCACGTGTCACATCATGGCCTATTCTATTACAGTTGGAACGTGTGTACTATATGACCACGTCAGTGATCTACGGGTGGCACTCGCGCGCACCTTCGAAGCATTCGAACGACCTCTCGAAGAGCAGTGGCGGTTCTCGCCGATGGTTCCGTGTTCACAGAGATGGAATGGAATAAAGTTTACTCAGACATTGGAGGTCAACGGAATATCTGTCTCCATGCACTTTGTTAAATTGCGGCCTGCGTCAAGCAATGAGACTCGTTTTTCTACGGTCCCAGGCCGACAATGAGAACGACTTCGCGGTGGACGTGGATCCCGGATTGATGGGCGTCATGACCGTCGACGCACCTCTCTAGCAAAACGGGATGAGCCAGTTGCCTGAACGGGAATTAGATGGCACTGGTCGACTTTTCCGGGGCCAGGTGATTGCAAGCGTCGATCATGATAGGCGTCGAGAGGTATATCGAACAGTAGAGGGACGGCGTCAGGACCCATGTCGACGCTCTGAGCACCGCACCGAAAAGCGGCGGATGCACTCTGTGCTTCATTTTCACCGTGGATCAGCGTCCAAATCGCTCGTGCGGGCGACAGTTGGCAGTTTGATCCGGGATTGTGCAGGCATTGCCAATGATCTCTGTCGTATACAAGCAAGGCGCGCTCATTCGCCAACTTCAATGTGTTGGGGAAGCAAATGACAGACACGGAGCGTTGCTCGATGCTCGTAGCCTATGGTGCTGGATGTGCTTTAGCGCTTAGGGGCTGCACTCGTGCTCGTTCGACACGAGCGTGAAACGAGAACGAGATATCGATCCTGGATGCTTCTCAACGAGGCGTTCGAGATGACATACAGGCACCGGGTGCATGTGTTACCGCTGAAACAGGTATATAAAAACGGAATGCAACAAAGCCGCTTGCATGAGACGGTTCACTGTAAGATAAGCGAACGTCAGTTGACCAGGCAATCGAGGGTGACAAGCGTGCCATGGTGTTACTCTACAAGCGACCATGAACCCACGCGCTCTCCGCACCGAGACTGGAATGTCTCTATCAGCCTATGGAATCGTGTCATGCTTCCGGAGCGTCCAGCAGCTTGATAAGGAGCGAGCTTTCGGGCGATTCGTTTCCCACGGAGTTTGGTCGTTTTGCTGAAATGCGGAAGACTTGCGATAGAAACATGCAATGGTCATGCGAAAGGGCATTGGAATCCACCGGGGACACGGCACTCATACGATACGTTCCAGTAACGCTGCGACGCTGAAGCGCTGTGAATATACACCAGGAAAGATTTTCCAGGTCAAATGGCGAACGATATCGATGTACCATGATCCAGTATCGTGGATAATGCATCCATCATGCGACACGGGGCGGGGCGACAGCGAATGGCCCCAGGATGCTGCGCAAGATTTTGATTTCTTTCAAGCAGAACAGGGAAATCTTACTCAGAGCCCCCGAGGTGCACGCAGTATTCTAACGATGTACGAGTGATGTTCTGTA
>Ga0123519_10011862_pt1 | contig 12772 bp, 11 predicted proteins | sample YelNatPaOPRAMG02_FD_87396 | JGI IMG/M metagenome (GOLD analysis project Ga0123519, IMG submission 87396) | Hot spring microbial communities from Yellowstone National Park - Yellowstone National Park OP-RAMG-02 (version 2) | ecosystem: Environmental > Aquatic > Thermal springs > Hot (42-90C) ...
ACTATATCTTCGAACGATTTTTTTGTAGCAATGATTATCAACTTGTTCGTTCTATCATCCGCAATTATCTTGGATATCTTACTATCTTCCTCATCCTTCTTCTCCTTTTGAGGAGCGGCTACTTCCCCCGGTGCCGGAGCAGGCCTGAAAGCAGGTGCCGGAGCACCACCCTGTTGTCCACCCTTCACATCGAAAATATTAGTCAGTTTCTCAGCCATCTGGGAGGCGACTGCATAGGTCAATGGATACAGATGAATCTCCTGAACAAAGCCGGGCTTGTCCAGTTCCTCCATAATCTTTTCGAGCCTGAAGAGGTTGTTGCCGGTATCACTTATAATCATTGCGTTGGTTGGTGCATACAGGAAGATATCTCCATCCTTGCTGGCGAGTTGCTTGAGGGTTGGAAGCAGGGTATTTGGGTCAACATACTTTACGCGGATAATCTTTGTTATCATTCTGTCATCTATCGGATATCTATCATCTCCAACAACTATAGGTATAGTAGAAGAAATAGATTCCCTCTGTCCCATAAGTTTCAAGTACTTGCCCGCCGGTACAACGGTAATCTTATTTACCTCGAGGGCGGACAGGAAAGCCCTGTACACCTCCTCGGCACTTATTGGTTCTGGAGACATAATGGTTATCTTTCCCTGTCTCAAATTGTCGGGTATAATGAAATTCTTGCAGGTGAGTTCCGAAATGAACTTCACGATATCGATTATATCTGCTTTGTTGAAATCCAATTTATAAGGTCCCTTACCCTTGCTCTTCAGACAGCTACTCGATTCACTCACCTCGGATATCTCTGCCTTCTCCTCGCCCTTCAAGACATTTCCCTTTGGAGGCTCTTCCTTTCTGCTCTCTACCTTCTTGATCTCATCCCTGGTCGAATTTTCGGGCTTGCCCTCCTCCACCGGCTGCCTCTTCTTCTTGATATTCTGGGGATTGAGCACATCCTTTCCCTTCAGAATACCTTTGGTAGGGATGCTGAGTGATGGTTTCCTCTCCATCGGGGCGACCTGAGCAATCGAAAGAACAGAATAGGACATAAAGAACAAAAATGAAATAACTCTGACAATCTTTTTATCCATAAATTACTCCGTTGTCTCCTATCTAATTGTGTAATCAAAGGTCATATTTGAACCGCCTCTATTTATTTCGAGATTGATTGCCTTTGAATCCTTTAGTTTCTGATAGACCTCGAACGCCTTATCGGGGCTGTTTATCTCAAATCCATTTATCTTCTGAATCACATCGCCGTTTTTCAAACCTATCTTCTCATAAATAGAGTTGCTCTTTATATTGAATATCTTGAATCCATTTGCCTTACCACCATCGAAATTGGGAACTATCCTCGCCTGCATAGCCACATCATTCAAATTAGTAAGAGTCTTTTCCAACTCACTTTGAGCCACGACATACTTACCATCTGCAATTTTACTGATTCCCTCTCCTGATGAGGGTGGAGGTACAGCCGGAGCGGGTTGAAACTTGGCAACCTTATCCTTTGCCTCCTCGTCTATATCGAGATATTCTATCCTCTTGCCCCTCTTATAGTACATCCGCTTTCTCTCTATGCTCGTGATAACTGCATCCTGCAATTGATCGCCAATCGAATATACTCCCGTTGTGTTCGTGCTATTGTCGATAAGTATGGCAAGTGAATATTTTTCTATCTGGGAGACCACAGTGCCAACTAACTTATAATTGATACTACCTGCAACAGGTAGATCCTGATTCAGCCCTTCATCGTTTATTTCGACAGATGTGTCAATCGATGGAGGAGGTCCCGCCACAACCGTCTTCAAGAAGTTCTTGCTCTTGATATCCTCGATTCTGGACTGTTCTGAAGGCATTGTTGAAACAACTGCAGATGGACTGCTCTTGATCTTGGGTATCTCTGGCGGACTTTTCAGCTTGAATTCCACAAAAGTCGAAAAGAACTGGGAAATCAAGAAGCTGGTTAGGAAGATAAAAAACAGATTCAATATCCAGATATTCTTTTTCAAAAATGATATAAAAACCATAGTGATTTAACGACAATACAAATATTATGCCAAAATAATGTTAAAAGCAATTGCAGATTGACCCCAACACCCAACCAGGAAAGATCCAAAACGGCCAAAAACTCATTAAACCTTATCTAACCTATTGATATTATTGGATTATTTCCCCGCAACCCCCAATTAGTGCCAGTTACCTTTCTGCCCCCTTCTGCCCAGTACCTTCCCAAAAAACCTATTCCATTGATACCCCCCTAAATGCACAATTTGTCCTCAACCTGTCCCGAACTTTGACATTTTGTCAAAACTAACACGATCATCGTGGCAAAATGACAAAACAGTAATAAAGCACAATTCCAAATATACCACATATTTCCTCCCAAAAATCTACTTGGCACTAATTACCTACTAATTACCTAAAAGATAATGAAAATAAAAAATCTAAAAATGACTCTCTTTCATTTTTAAAAGATAGAGACCCTGAGTTATATGAGTTGTTAGAATAGAAGAATAATTAATCACAAACCACTATTCTTATTGATTCCCATCTTCTATAAGCAAACTATTTCTTCACTTCATCCTCTGTATCCCCACCTGCACCTCTCACACTCGACAAGATATGTAGGAGGGCTGATTCAGGAATTTATGACTTCACACCTAAACTGTTGCCTTTTTGGGAAAATGTTATTATAAATATGGCATCTCGGGAGGATAAATGATGAAGAAGATATCGATTATTATCGTGATTTTGCTCGCCTTCAACTTTTTCAATGCAAAAAAGGAGACATATCCATCTCAGGTTCTGGAGATGATTCCATTAAATGCAATTTCTCCAATAGCCTTAGCCTACAGTGGTAAAGATCTATTTCTTATAGATAAAGAGGCCCTAAAAATTTTCAAAGTGAACATATCGAATGGTAAGACTACAGAATTTATTGTCACTCCCGGCACAAATCCATCCTCTATGACCTCAGACGGGAAGTTCCTCTATGTCCTCGACAATGATGAGAAATCAATATTCAAGATCGATATCGCAAGCAAACAGACCGTCTTTAGACTCGAGATAGATGTGGACTCGCCCCTTGCCATTGCATACGGAGATGGTTTCCTGTTCATAAACGACCTGAGCAAGAAGACCATCAACAAGATATCCATTGAGGATGGAACGACGATCTCCACAACCCCAATGCCAACGGCTGGCAAAGGGAGGGCAACAGATGAATTCGGGATGAGCTACAAGAATGGATACCTCTATATCACAGACAGATCCACAGATACAATCTATCAGGTAGCCACCTCCACAGGGGATGTGATAAACATCTATAAGGTCGAAGAACTCCCATTTATGACAGGAATTACATTCATAAATGATGAACTCTATGTGACTGATCTCGAGCGTCGGGTGCTTGCAAAGATTGACCTCAAGGCAGAAAAACGGGCATACAGAAGGTTGTCAAAGACTGAGGAGGTAGTCTATACCGAGCGATATATAAACTACGGACCTGATACTCTGGACGAGATAAATATTGCTATAGCCATTCCGCAGAATCTTCCCAATCAGGACATAATCTCCATAGAATTCAATCCAAAGACCTTTGAGAAGAGGACCGACAGATGGGGACAGGAGTTTGCATACTTTACATTCAAGAATATAAAGCCAAATCAGGAGATGAAGGCGGAGATGAAGGTAAAGGCAAATCTCTATGAAATAAGGTACTTTATCGAGCCGGAAAACATAGGTCCAGTATCACTCATTCCCGAAGATATAAGGGAAAAATACACGAAGGACGATATAAAATATTCCATCAATGACCCCTTTATCAAGAATGCCGTCAAAGAGGCAGCAGGAGAAGAGAAGAATCCTTACTGGATTGCAAGAAAGATATACAAGTATGTTCAGGAGAAGATGCACTACGAACTCTCAGGAGGTTGGAACATAGCACCAACGGTCCTCAAGAGAGGTTCTGGTTCCTGTAGCGAGTATTCATTCGTCTATATTTCTATGTGCAGATCTATGGGTATTCCCACGAGATTTGCAGGGTCTGTTGTAATCAGAGGAGATGATGCCTCCTATGACGATGTATTTCATAGATGGGTAGAGGTGTATCTGCCAAACTATGGATGGATACCCGTTGACCCATCGGGTGGGGACGAAGTAGAACCAGAAAAGCAGGCAGAGTATTTCGGGGGACTCAAGAATAGATTTCTGATAACCACCATTGGGGCAGGCTCCTCCGAATATCTGGGATGGGAGTACAACTCATCCTCTACATATAAGTGTACCGGGCGTTGCAAGATAATGAGATACAAAGGTGGGAGATGGGAACCTGTGGGCAAGAAGTACGAAAAGGCAAGAGAGAACATATTCTCTCCACATGAGGCATCCTCGAAAGGTTGTTATTGATGAAAAACAGATTCAAGAGAGCCCTTATCCTCTGCGGTGGCGGTATATCCGGTGCCTATTACGAGGTTGGAGTATTGAAGGCATTAGAGGAGTTCATCGATCCCTATATGAGTATAAACGACTTCGATCTATACATCGGTACGAGTGCTGGAGCCTCTATTGCAGCCTTCCTCACTCAGGGCATAAGTGCAGAGAGACTCTACTCCGCCCTCTTGAACAAGGATGACCCATATTTTCCGATAAGCAGGGAGAAGGTCTATAGATTCGACCTTTTTGGCTGGGCAAAGACCCTCTTTAAGCTCAAGGACATAAGGCGAAGACACTGGTACGCATATACAGAACTCATAAAGGATATAGACATCTCAGAAGAGGTGAGCAATTTCATAAACATCCTGCCATCGGGTATGTTTACACTCGAACCATACGAGAAGTTTCTAAACAGAACATTCGAAAATCTGAATCTGTCGAACAGTTTTTCCGAGCTCAAGAAAAGGCTCTTGATAACCGCAAACGATATAGACAGAGCCGAAAGGGTAGTATTCGGAGAGGAGCCATATACGAATGTCCCAATCTCCAAGGCGATAATTGCCTCCTCTGCCATACCCGTCTTCTTCAAGCCCGTCCGGATAAACGGAGCAGATTATGTTGACGGCGGAACCGCGAATGTAGCCCACCTCGGACTGGCTATAAGGTACAATTCCCGTTCGATAATCATCGTAAACCCCATAGTCCCGATTTTCAATGACCGAAAGAATGTATGCTTCTTCACAGATGGTGTATCGTGTGCAAACCTCAGTGATCTGGGTATGTTCCATATCTATAATCAGGCAATAAGGATGGCAACTACATACCGCCTGAGACAGGCAATAAGAAAGCACTCTCTAAAATATACGAATCTGAAGATATCTCTATTCGAACCACAAGACTCTCAACTGAAGATGTTCATCTATAACCCGCTCTCATTCGATAATTGCATCGATGTACTGAAGATTGCCTACGAAGATACGAAGAGACACCTCGAAAAGAATCACAGAGCTATATATAAAACGCTTGGTATAAGAAAGGAAGGGATATGAAGACAGAGAGAAAAGGCTGGCTAAAAAAGGCAAAAAGCAAGATCGCAAATATTACACAGCAGAGGATTATCAATTCTGTAATAGGTTCACTCCCAATTTCGGAGGAGGGATTGAGGAAGTATCTATTGGAGAAGAATGTCCCCACTGAGTTCATCAACTTCATCGTTCAGCAGATAAATCTGAGTAGAAAGAACATAACCGAAGCGATAAAAGACGAGGTGAAGAAATATATATCAGCCATAGATATATCCTCGGAGATACAGAGGATACTCTCGAAGATGGTCATCGAGATAAAGACAGAGATAAGACTCGTCCCATCAGAGAAGAACGGATACAAGAGCAATGTAAAGAGCACAGTCAACCTGAGATACGACGACAAGGAGGAGATATGAAAAGGATATTTATACTGCCATTCATCCTATTCTTGGGCAATTTATCGAATGCAGAAGTGGTCAGTCTGATGTACTATAAAGGCAACAGCAGTGCACCGCTTCAAAAGGAGATAAATCTACCCAACAACTCGGAGGAAAAGGCATTCAGGATAATGGAACTGCTCTTGACCTCAGATTATAAGAGCCACGGCTACAAAACTTATTTACCCGAAGATGCCTCAATATACAGGGTGAGAATAGAAGGGAAGAAGATTACCATAACAATAAAGACCTCAAAACTCCCTCCATCTACAGAAGTGGCTCAATATGACGAGATGCAGAAACAGATAATAAACACGCTCTCCAATCACCTGAATGGCATAGAGACATACGAACTCGATTTCTACAAGGACGGAAAGATAATCTCCATAGATGAGGCTGTTGACACAAAACGCAAAATCAAAATCAAAGAGCAGGATGGTTGTAATATTATCAAACTCAACTCAAAAGATGGCCCTCAGGGTTCTCTCACCAACAAGAGGATAGTCATCTCCCCCGGACACGGTTACTACTACAATGAGACTTATGGATGGATCACCCAGAGAGACAATATCAACGGACTCATAGAGGATCTACTGACCGCCGATATATGCAACAACTGGTTGATTCCATATCTCGAACGGGCGGGAGCAGATGTCATATCAGTGAGGGAACGGGATTTCAACACAGAGGAATTCATTATGGACAACTCCTCACCTCAAGGGTACAAAGAGACCGGAGCCTTCAATGATGGGAATTCACCGGGCGGATATGCCGACAATTACAGGGTCGCAGAGACGGACACACAAAAATCCTCCTCTACTGCCGAATACGAGATAAATCTCCCAAACGAAAATTTTTTTCGTGTCTCTCTATGGTGGGTACCGGGTACAAATCGTGCAGACGATACACCCGTTATGATTAATCACACCGGTGGAGAGACGACCTTCCTGATAAACCAGAAACTCGGTACTCCAACTTGGTTTTATCTGCCGTCCTTCTACTTCTCTGAAAAGGCAATCGTCCAGATTAACAATCTGTCGAGTCAAGGCAATCTCTATGTCATTGCCGATGCCGTAAGACTCGGTGGAGGTATGGGTAGTATAGCAAGAGGCAGTGGGACATCGGGGAAACCGAGGTGGCAGGAGGCTGCAAGATATTTCATTCAGTACGCCGGGGCATCCTCTGACATCTATGACGCCCTATCTACCGACAACAACGACGATGTAGTAGCAAGACCAAAATACGCCGATTGGGTCAAGGCGGATCTCTATGTGTCAGTTCATACAAACGCATTCGACAATTCATCCACAGGAACCGAGACCTATTATTACAATGGACAGATATATCCGGGCTCTGATGAACTCGCCTCGATTATTCAAAACCAGATATTGACAGATATTCGAAGTGAATACGACCCAAACTGGTTCAGCAGAGGAGTAAAATCAGCAAACTTTGGAGAGTTACGAGAGTGCACTACTATGCCATCGGCGCTCACCGAACTCGCGTTCCACGATGGGATTACGAATGTAAATGACAATCAATACCTCCACGATACCAAATTCAAGAAACTTATGGGAAGGGCTGTCTACAGGGCAATTGCAAAGTATTTTAACGGTACGAAGCCATTCATACCCGAGCCCCCCGATGAGATATATGTCGAATCCCCGACTGTTGGTGTTATGAGAGTAGTCTGGGGCAAAGTAAATGGAGCAAATGGATACAGAGTCTATCTCTCGAAAGATGGATACGGTTTTGACAATGGCAGATATGTAGAGGACAACTCATTCGAATTGAAGTGCTTAACTCCACAACTGCTCTTCGTAAAGGTAACCGCTGTAAACGAGGGTGGAGAATCTCTGGATTCACAGATACTCGCAGTAACCATAAGAGATATCCGAAACTGGGAGCCCATATTGATCGTAAACGCCTTCGATAGACTCGACTCCACCGTTCAGATAGAAATGAACAGGGGCAACTGGGTTATACCCCACGCAAAGGCACTCTATGAAAATGGATACTTCTTCGAGAGTTCCACGAATGAGGGGTTTGCAAATTTGGTGGATACATCCAAATACCTGATGATCGATTGGATAAATGGCCTCGAATCTACCAAGGACGAGACTATGAGCAAATCAGAACAGACCAAGATGGTCTCGTTTCTGGCAAATGGTGGCGCACTATTCATAAGCGGTTCCGAAATCGCATGGGATCTCGACTATAAGGGTGATGCCGATGACAAAAAATTCTTCAATGACTGGCTCCGTGCATCATATTCAGCCGACTCAGCCGGTGTCTACAAAGCAATACCTGCTCAAGAGAGCATATTCTCGGGAATTTCCGAGATTCCATTCGACGATGGGACCCACGGTATATACCCGGTAAAATATCCGGATGTACTCAATACCATCAATAACTCGAAAGCAGAGTTGAATTACGAGCAGAATAAGGGTATAGCCGCGGTCCTGTATGCAGGCGAATACAAACTCATCTACTTCGGTTTCCCATTCGAGGCGATCTACAACAATGAACTCAGAACCGAAGTTATGAAGAGAATTACCACATTTATGGGAGGAGAGGTTCCACAGACAGATAGAGACATTGAATACATCTGTTGTAATCCATCGGAGAGTATCTGTGTCGACGACAAGACACTCAAACAGTGCTCTATGTCCGGTACATACTCCGAAAGGAGAAGGTGCGAAGAGAATAAGAGATGCAAAGATGGGGCTTGCATCGATATCCCACCAGAGGATGCAGGAGTGGACATATCTATCGAAGATACCTCCACAGAAGATTCGATCACAGACACAATCGAAGTAAAAGACACCGAGCAGAGTAAAGACAGCGGTACAAAAATCTGTGAGAATGGGGACAGGATTTGCGAGGGTAACAATGTAAAGGTGTGTGTCAGGAACGAATGGTATATAGGCTCTGTCTGTGGGGTAGGCACTATCTGTACAAACGGTATATGTATAGCGGGAGAAAACCCCGATGGTGGTGTAGTAGTTGAATCAGACTCCTCTGGTTGTGGGTGTTCTATACTCGAATGAAGAAGATAATCCTTTTTCTCTCATTATTCATCCTGATAGATTGCTACCTCATAAAGGGCGGCATTCCATTGAGAGATGAGGTCTACGATTATAGATTCAAGAGGCTCGATGGCGGATACTCCACACTGAATGAGTTTTCTGATGATACTATCCTGATATACTTCTTTAGCTCTTATTGTCTCCCCTGCATCAAGGATATCGAATATTTCAAGAGTGAGATGGAATATTTTCACAAGAATAGGGTTTCAATCATTGGTGTTGGAATGGATTACAATAGAGAGATAACACTTGCACCATTTGTGGATTATTATAAAATTGCATTCCCTGTAATGATCGCAGACAATAGCATCATCGAAGGGAGATGGATTTTCGGGAAGATATCAGAAATACCGAGTACAATCATAATAAATAAGAGAGAGAAGAGGTATCGAATCATCTCGGGTAATATAAACAAGGAAATAATTTTCGAGAGCAGATAATCTATGGAGGAAATATGTTTGATTCTCTGATTTTTATGTATGAAAAAGGCGGATGGGTAACCATAGCCATACTCTTGTGTTCTATTATCTCACTCGCAATATTCTTTGAGAGGATGTGGTCCACAAGAAATAAATATGTACTACCAGCAGATTTCTTGAGCCAACTGAAAGAGCTTATATCGAACAACAAACTCGATGAGGCTATTGCAATCTCAAGAGAGAATAAGAGCTCTATTGCCAACATCGCCCTCGCAGCCCTTACACACATAGACAAATCCAATATAGACAAGTACATCGAGACACAGGGCAGAAATGAGGTAATGGAACTCGAAAAGAATATATCTATACTCGGACTTGTGGCAACCATCTCCCCCCTACTTGGACTACTTGGAACAGTTACGGGTATGATAAGGATGTTTCATCAGGTATCGGTAAGAGGTATAGGTGATCACAGATTCGTCGCCTCCGGCATCTGGGAGGCACTGATTACTACTGCTGCCGGGCTGATTGTTGCAATTCCTTCATATGTTGGCTACAGGTATCTCGTATCAAGGGTGGACAGAGAAGTGAACAGACTCGAGCAGGCCTCTGATGAGCTTAAAGAGACAATAGCAAACCGCAAGACGGAGAAATAAAAATGGATTTCCGAGGCAACAGAAGATTCAAATTCAGAGAAGAACCGAGAATCGATGTCACAAATCTTGTGGATGTGGCCTTTATGCTAATCATATTCTATACACTCTCGGCATCATTTGCACCATCTCTAAAGAGCAAATCCGGATTCGATGTGGATCTGCCAAAGGCATCAGCGCGTGAGATACCAGAAGAGAAAAAGACAATAAATATCACTGTTGACAAGAATGGCGTATTCAGTATTTCGGAAAAAAGATATTCGCCAGACGAATTGAATGAATACCTGAAGAAGGAATCCCAAAAGGCACAGGATATTATGCTAATCATTCAGGCAGATAGAATTACCCAGCACGGAAAGGTTGTAGAGATTATGGATATGGCACGGCAGGCGGGTATTATGAAGATCGGTATAGCCACACAGGAAAAGTAAAAAAATAGATTGTCATTTCCGAATTTATAGGTTAGTTTATAGGCACTTTTTTCGAGGAGATATATATGAGTAACGATGTAAGAATAAATTCCAGTCTCTCGACTGTATTGAACAAACTCGATGCAACCGATGCCCTTATAGACGCTATTGGTCTGATGCTCTATGGAAATTCAGTGATCGACTACACGAGGCTCAATTTCAAGAGTGATAGCGAGATAGAGAATTTCCTGAAACTGAATAATTTCATACTCACCGAACCGAGGGCATCCAGAAGGCTCTATCACATATACAACGATGCGTTGGGATATCTATCTTCGCTCGATATCGATATACCTCAGGAATTCAAAGAGCCCATCGACATAAAGGACCTATTTAGATACGCCTCCTATATGAAAGGGAGCAAGATCTTCTCGAAGATATCCTGTAGTATCCTGAAGGTTATGCACATCATCCATCATCTCGAATCCAGAGAACTTATGTACCGAACGAGTATCTCTATCGAGAGACTCTTCTCGGCTTGTGAAGAGAAGGTGAGCCGTGCCATATCCAACCTAAATAGAAGTGGTATCCCGATCTATCACTACTCTACCAGCAGAGACAATATATTCGATCGCATTACAAGACTGACCGCCAGAAAGGAGATCATCGCAGCCCAACTCTTCGAAAAGGCATCGTTCAAAATAATAACCGAAAAGAAAGAAGACATACTATTCGTCCTGAAACACCTATGTTCGAATGTATTCCCCTTCAATTATGTAGTCCCCGGTCACTCGAGCAACAACTCTTTCGACCTGCTGACAGCACTCAAATCTACAGACGAATTCTCGAAGAAGATCGACATATACCAGTTTACAAAGGATATTCCCACATCAGACTCTATGCCCGATCATATATACCTCAGGGTGGATATTCCTCTCGATCTCAACCTGCTCGGCATAAATATAGACGACGACACATCAGAGAGACTTGGCTATACAATATTCTCTCTTACTGACTTTATAATTACCGACATAGAATCTCACAGAAGATACGAGCAATCTCAAAACAATTCACTCAACCAAAAACTTATAATGAAGAGAGACGCTATATCGAGACTTACAAGAGAGTAGTATCAATATGTTACCCGGCTTCAACCACAACATCAAATACAGAGATAAAATCTTCCATGTTCAGACGGAGGACAACGGAGAAGACAATCCACTCATTATCTCCCATATCTTCGTTGGGGGCAACATAATAGCCACTAAGAAAACAGACTACTCAAACCTCCTTGGCAAAGAGGATATAGCTTCAGAGCTCAAAGTAATAATGGAAAACCAACACAAAGAGCTGATCAAGGATTTGATTACCGGCAAATTCGATTCTCACCCAATCGTCTCAGGTGCCGAGATATTAAGTGAAAACAAGGAACAGAAAGAAGATATTAAGACAACAACAGACCCGATTAATATCCCTAAGAGAGATGTTCAACCAGAAGCAAGCAGGTCTCACTTCAAACCAGTCTCTTCGAATTCCAATTTTACAGTTTTTGGAGAGGAGACCATAACAGAGGAGACCCTCGACAAGGTAATATTGAGATTCTTAAAAGAAAACAAATGATATGCCTTTTGTATTTCTCGCATTAGGTAGTAACTTAGGAAATAAACTTGAAAACATACAAAAGGCTATAAATATACTAAAGAAAAACGGAATTGAAATAATCTCCTACTCCAAGTTATATGAGACAACTCCTTACGGGGTAACAGAACAACCCAACTTCCTCAATATAGTAGTCAAAGTAGATACAGATAAAGAACCCGAGGAACTACTGAAACTCATAAAACAAACAGAAAAAGACATTGGAAGAGAGGACACATTCAAATGGGGTCCCAGAATAATAGATATAGATATTCTACTCTACGAAAAGCTTATTTACAGATCAAATACACTCACGATACCTCATCCCGAGATAAAGAAGAGGGACTTCTTCCTGATACCACTACTGAATATCGACATAACAATGAGAGACCCCGAGTCCGGAAGAGAATTCATAGATTTTATTACACAGACCGAAAACTGTATCACTAACTCACTAAAAATAGAACTTTAAAAAACCCGCAAACTCGTGCCAGTTAGAATTCCCCCCATAGGTACCAAAATCAGTGTCAGGTAGTAATTTCCACATCCGATAGTGCCAGGTAGTTAGTCCCCATCATTCTCCCAAACCCCTCGAATTCAGTCCCTTAAATCCTATACCATCCCTTTCTCTATCACTCCTCTATCAATTATTCCAGTATATAGCAAT
>Ga0123519_10011865_pt1 | contig 12770 bp, 15 predicted proteins | sample YelNatPaOPRAMG02_FD_87396 | JGI IMG/M metagenome (GOLD analysis project Ga0123519, IMG submission 87396) | Hot spring microbial communities from Yellowstone National Park - Yellowstone National Park OP-RAMG-02 (version 2) | ecosystem: Environmental > Aquatic > Thermal springs > Hot (42-90C) ...
GGTCCCCAAACACCGTCGTAACCGCGATACCATATCTCGAAATTGGAACCAGTCTGGTCGCTAGTCCAAGCCGTATGAACCTGTCCTCCATTCACTGCAACCACAGGCCAATAGCAATGGATAGACCCTCCTTGCGATATCTGATTTGGTAGTGCGAATGTTCCTCCTTTATTTGTGGTGTACCATATCTGGAATGTGGTTCCCCCAACCCGCTCTCTCCAAACCACGTAAGCCGAGCCATTCGAATCAGAAGCAACCCGTGGGTCGAGGCTGTCCTGTGATGTTTGGGCAATGGGTGCAGGCGGCGTCCAGCACGAGCCACAATTAGGAAAACACACTATTCCCAGGATTGACAAAACTTGCAATAAGCGCCCACCCATGCACATCACCTGAATACGACCAAATCTGATTCATTGCGCATACGTATTTGGCGACGGTTGGCAAACCAGCCAATAGGCACGGAGCCTTCGACTACACCAGTCACACTTACAAAATCACCTACACTAACGGTTAGCACGATCGGACATCTTACACAAACGCCAATTCTGCCATTAATATCGGGTATTTTGGTGCCGTCATCCACCCAGATATAACTACCAACAATGGACGTTACTTGTCCAACCACCTTGACGAGTAAACCCATTGTATTAGTCCCGATACCAGGGATGCCGTTGGCATCGATAACTCCTATAACATACGGCGGCTCAGATCTCCCACCCACAGCGGAACACTTCATCGCCACTGGCTTGATGGATTCGCCTTGCGAAACGATGTCTACGCTCGACGCGACTAGCTGTCTCTCTGCCGCCACACCGCTAATTACCCGCGTTGAAAGCGTACCTGCAACATTCACAATATCCCCAGGTACTAACCCGCCCACCGAACCCGTAATACGCAAGCCCGAGGTGCGACTCGGCTCTTCGATGTACGCAATGCCATCCGCAGAAAAAACTGCCGTCACGCACTTTCCACGAAGGCAAATGTTGGTGCCGTCTGGAAAATTTTTCGCTTCCGAACAACTTATTACGTGTGGCACCGCCCACGCCAATGCTGCTGGTGCGTAGTGGCCGCAGTCGTCATGAGCAAACGCCGCATAGTAGTAGGTGATTCCGTTTGTCAGCCCAGTATGAACAAACTGATCTGTTGCACCCGGCACGCCGATTTTGTCACAAACCAATACCCCATCGTCCGGACCAGACGGGTAACCAGTTGTTTTGCAACGGATCAACGTTCCGGAAAACGCTCCCGACAAGGGATTGCGCCAAGTCAATCTGATTTCAGAGTCGAACGCTTGTGCCGAAAAGTCCATTACTGCATCTGGCAACCCGCACGAGCTTCTCGCGGAATAGTAGATATTCGCAGCCGAGCCAGTTTTTCGTTCTTCCCACACAGCGACCGGTGCGTGCCGGACATCAAGAGCTAGTGCGGCAAAGTCGACCTTCTGAGTATTACCTCCTGACGACACTAATTCCGGGACTGAGAACGCGGAGAAATCGTAAGTGCGGTAAAAAAGCTCCTGTGGATCACCCTGGCAGTATACGTAGTGAAGCACGTTCCTTTCGTCAAATAAACCATCCTGAAACCACTGCTCACCGAGATTTATTGAAAAAGTCCACGAGTTGCCGTCCCATCTGCGGTAGCCTTGAACATTTTTCGAACCGCCAAACTTATCAATCCAAAAAACGTTAGGTCTATCGTTGCGGTCCAAAATAATCCTGGGGCTCTTGCCGTATACCTGAGATGAGATCATAAACCACTGGTTGGGTGCAAGCCACGCTGATGGATCGCCAAGGTTTGTGTTCTTTGTGTACCAGACCTGAAAGGTTTGGTTGCCTAAAGAATCGTCGTGCCAGACTACGTGAACCGTGTTTCCAACTTTGTCGACGGCAATATCAGGTGCTACTGAGCCGTATGCATAGCCACTTGGATTCTGTGTAATGTTGTAAGTAGGTAGCCAGATGCCTGCCTGCCTCTTTCGGTAGAGTATGTCGCCTGCTCCTCCGGTCATATTTCCTTGAGTCCATACTACGTGTATGTCGTTGAATTTATCGACAGCAATCCTGGGGGTCTTGCAAGAATCGGCGTCGCTGCCCATACCGGAACTTATCATGGTGGGACCGAGCCACAATATACCGTTATACTCCCAATAGTAAACTGTGTACGGTGTCGAGACGGTGCCATCGACCCGATATATACCGACCACATGCACCCGATTATCTGAGCCAATAGCTATGTCACACTCGGGTTCCTTGAAGTTTGGACTCGGTAAGTCATACGGAGCAGACCAAGTTAGTCCATCCCAAAACCGATATACAAGATTCAGCTGCCCACCAGGTGATTGCATCGGATACACGCAGTGAACCCGCCCATCTTGACCAGTGGCCAACGCTGGAGCCGAAGCCCCCGCTGCACCAGGAGTCAGATTTGATTCCGGACTCCAGCCAGCAAATGCTGCTCCAACTGTAACAAGCCAAATGGTAATTCCAACCGTAGCAGACCGAAGTATTCGACAGCTCACGGGATCCTCAGGAATAAATGAAAATCATAGCTTGGTAAACTCTATTTGCAATGTAGACCAGGAGCGCGAGTGTGTCAATATAGTTTTGCGGAATTATGGATCTAACAAACAACTTCGGGGGCCAGGGCTGAAAATGCGCACGAGCACTACAACCAGCCCAATGGCCCCCAGTAAATACTTTAGTATCGCTCTGAAATTAATCTAGCTTTAAGGTAAGAACCTGGGTCCGATCACCCCGCTGAATCACGATGAGCGCTGTATCGCCTGACTTCAGCTTGCTGATCGCCTTGCTGAACGACGCAACGCTAGTCACCGGTTGTCCATCGATTTCTACTATTACGTCATTCCTACGAATTCCAGCTCGGTCGGCTGCGCTGCCAGGTTCCACCCGTCGCACCACAACACCCTTAACAGATTCGTCCAGTCCCAGCTGCCTGGCAACATCCGGCGTCAGAGGCTGTACATAAAGGCCAATCTTGTCGGTTTCATCGCTCTTGCCGGAAGTTATCTCCTCTACCGGAAGTTCGCCTATAGTCACATTTAGCGTTTTTCTTGACTTGTCTCGAACCACGACTACCTTTACATTAGTACCGGGAGCAATGTTTTGAACAATGCGGCGTAAATCGGCGCTGTTATTCACAGCCTTGCCGTCGACACTCACTATAACGTCCATAACCTTAATACCAGCCTTCTCAGCAGGCGTGTCTTTGTCTACTGACTCCACCAAAGCCCCGCGTTCCACACCCAGCTTCTCTTTAAGTACGGGCGTTAAGTCTCTTGGAATAACCCCAAGATACCCTCTAACTACTTTGCCCTTTTCGATTAACTGGGTCATAACATTCTTAGCAATGTTCGAAGGAATTGCAAAACCTACTCCAACGTTGCCACCGGACGTAGTATAGATGGCAAAGTTTATACCTATGATTCGACCCTGAAGATCAACCAGTGGACCACCGGAGTTGCCGGGGTTAATGGACGCATCGGTTTGAATTACCTCAGCTTTCGGCAAAGGATCATCAGCACTCGAAATATGCCTAACAGCGCTCACCACTCCCGCGGTAACAGTATTTTCAAGTCCAAATGGGTTACCTATCGCCGCGACCCACTGACCAACCTTCACTTTGTCCGAATCACCAAACTGAGCTGAAGGCAGATCTTTCGCATCGATTTTCACAAGCGCCAAATCCGAATAGGGATCAAGCAGTACTTTCCCCGTAAATTCGCGCCCGTCAGCAAGTTTGACTGTAACCCGGTCAGCACCCGCCACGACATGATTGTTAGTAAGAATGTATCCGTCGGAACGCACTATGACGCCGGAACCGGTTGCTTGCTGGACTTTCTTCTCCGGCTGAGGTCTACTCCGACCGCCGCCAAAAGGCCAGAAGAAATCATCAAACCATGGAAAACTTGGCACCTCAACGGTCTTCTCGCTAGTAATATGCACTATGCACGGTCGAAGCTTTTCAGCTACAACCACGAAAGCTTCTTGCCACGGTCGTAGGTCCGTGCTATCCCCTGCAGCAATAGCAACGGAAGCATTGCGATGGTAAAAATTAGCGGCAAGTGAAAAACCAAAAGCGATGCTGAGAATGACGATGATTACCAAACTCAAATTCGGTCTTTGAGAAAGGAAACTGTTCTTCATTGACATCAACTCCTTCTACTATGAGCGAATATAAATATTTAGGCGACCTAGGTTTCGGACCTCCAAAGCACAATTATACCCGCACCCGACGAAATCTAACGTCATTGACGTATAAGCTGATAGAAGAGTTTCAGGTGCAAAACGATTGTGTCGTTTGAGCTTTTTTATCTGCTAAAGCTAGCAAATTGGAGTTCCGGACCGGAGGGCTTATCAATATTCGCAACGACAAGGGGTTTGTCCAAATCAAATCCGATTTGAGGCACACTGATTTCCCGTAAAAACGCAACTTCATTTGATTGAGGGAGAAAAGCCGATTGCGTACGTGAAAGGTCTGAGTTAAATCCTTCCATGCCTCCAGCAGTAAGCAAAACTAGAGCAGCGCCAAAAACCGCAAGTGCAGCAGTAACAGGGCTGAGATTTGTTGAAGCCAGCTTTGATAGCCAAGTTGAAAACATTCGTTGTCGCGGGACATGCTGTTCCTGAACCTTAGTGAATATATCAGCAACGAAATCTTTACGCGGCATTACAGTTCGCAGACGTGACATGGCCTCTTTCAAGCTCCGCATGGACTCGTACTCCTGAGCACAATCCGCGCACTCAGAAAGATGCCTGCGTATAGCCAACATTTCAGTGCCCGTAAGCTCACCGTCTATGTATGCGGAGATTAGGTTTGTAACTTTCCTGCAATTCATTTCGCTACACCTGCCTTACTTGTTCTTGCTAGTTGTGCAATAGTGTCACAAAAATTCACTGGCCAAACCTTGAATTCGACTGCGGAGTAGCTTGCGTCCCCTATGTAACCGCGAGCGGACAGTGCCTATGTTGGTATTAGTGGCTTCTGCGATTTCTTCATAAGAAAGCCCTTCGATGTCCGCATATATAACCGTTAGGCGGAAGACTTCAGGTAATGTATTAAGTGCGGCTTGAATGCGGCGATCCATATCGTTGGAGAGGACAACCTCTTCTGGTCCCCCAGAAGGATCTGGTAAGTCCATTTGCGTTTCGCCATCCTCAGTGGAGATAGGCTCATCTAAAGAGCGTATCTTCGCCTTGGGCTTCCGGCGAAGCATATCTATGAAAACGTTAGACATTATTTTATACAGCCAACTCTCAAAAGGAAGATCCCGGCGATACTGACCAAAGAAACGATAAGCTCTAATAAATGCTTCTTGGGTCAGGTCTTCAGCGTCAGCATGGTTACCAGCCATTCTATAGGCGACATTGTAGGCTTGTTTATGGTAGCGCTCGACGAGGGTGTTGAACTCGTGCCTGTCTTCGCTTTGAACTGCTTCAGAGGCAGTATTCACAATTTCCACAGCAAGAGCCTCCGGGTGTCATCCTTTCATGGATACGCTACGCAGGTATCATAGGTTCCCTGTTGAACCTAGCACAACTACCAGTTTCATCAGACCTAACTTAGTTTGCCCATCGACATCATTATACACGTACCTGGGTTCCCTGTGCCCTACCCCAAAAAGCTAGGCCAAAACACAAAAAACCCGGCTTTCGCCGGGTTGAGATTACATTTACGTATGCATTCAAGACTTACGGCTGCTCTAAGCCGTGATAGTTGTATTCGCCAGGCGTGCCTCCAATGCTGCACGTAGCATACGTGCCAATTGGGTTAACCGTATACGTTCCGCCCGACGGGCAAACCGGCTCTTGTTTGATGTAGTCGGGCGTAAGCTCATCCATGGTAACCGTATCGCCATCAGAAGCTTTGTTGTCCATTGCCCACTGTTCTTTTGCCGTCTCTATCTGCCTAAGATTTGAGCAACAGCTCTTTGCTCGCGAAGTCTCTCTCGCCCTCATGAAGTTTGGAATCGCGATAGCCAGCAGGACCGAGATGATCAAGACTACGATCATAATCTCGATCAGGGTGAAGCCACCCTTGTTCTTTTTGGGTCTGAACCTTGCCATTGCCTGAGTCTACCTCCTCCTAAATGAGTTCGTATACTGCCGAGACTGTTTCCAGCAGGAGTTCTATAAGTCTTCTTCCATAGCAAGGCAGGGTTTTCACAGGACTTATGGGGATTAATCCGCAAAAATGCGAAAACTGGTATGGTTACGGGGTACTTAGGCGATAGCTCTCTTTGCAGGCGAGACGTTATTCGGAAGCAGGGTTCTTCCCTTTAGTCAAACTGAAAAAGCATCTCGAATTACGTCTTTAACCAACAGTTTACCGTCTGCAAAAATTACCTCGACAACATCAAACCTGCACTCCTTATTCTTAATGCCATACTCTTCCAAGTAGCATTGTGCAGCTGCAGCCAATCTGCTCTGTTTAGTTGGGGTAACAGATTCGGCAGGGGACCCGAACGTGCTTGTTCTTTTACACCGAACCTCAATAAAGACCAATTGGTCGTTTTCTTCGGCAACAAAGTCTATCTCGCCAACACGCCGACGATAGTTCGACGCCAGTATTCGATAACCCAGTCGCCCCAGCTCAGCAGCTGCCGCAATCTCGGCACTACGCCCTACTCTAGACCTGGAAGTTGACAAGATAAGATCCTTTCGCGTACAGGCGCAAATGTCTTGCGATGACAGGCGCTCACACCCCATTTGCGTATGGCTTCCAAATGAGCTTTGGTGGCGTAACCTTTGTTTCGACAGAAACCGTACTGCGGATACATGCGATCGAGGTCGAGCATAATCCGATCCCGAGTAACCTTAGCCACAATGGACGCAGCCATAATAGAGGCACTTTTACAATCGCCTTTTACAATTGCTCTGGACGGGACGCCCAGATTACGAACAGGCAACCCGTCTACCAATGCCAAGTCACACCTCAATTGAAGATTGCGTACCGCCTCCGCCATGGCCAGCTCGGTCGCACGTAGAATATTTATTTCATCTATGATATCCGGACCAACCACACCAATACCTACCGCGACCGCTCGTTCGAGGATGCGATCATACATCAAATCACGTCGAGCCGGCGTCATAGCCTTCGAGTCCCGCAACTGAGAACAGTCAAAATCCTGGGAAAGTATAACCGCTGCCGCCACTACCGGACCGGCGATAGGACCCCGACCAGCTTCGTCGATTCCAGCAATCCGAACGCAACCGAGCTTGCGAGCTTGGTTCTCGTAGTACCAAGGATCGGAAAGCAAAAGATGCATGCCACCCTGCAATTTCTTTTCTATAGCAGTATAGACGGCTCTAACGAACCCACCTGATACGTTGAGGTGGCCAGAATATGAACATCGCCTTGCCCAAAACTCGCTTCCTATCCAAAAGTCCCCAATAGCGAGCATCGTTCGAGTCGTTCCTGTTGTCACCCAGAACCAACAGCTTGCCCTTGGGTATCTTGACGTGAGGAACACCATTCTTCATTACGATCCATCTCGGGTCGGTAGCACGAGGTCCATAAAGGATAGGATATGGCTGGTCGGGATCTTCGGCGGTGTACGGTTCATTCAACGGCTTGCCATTGATGTATACCTTTCCGGGAACGACTCTCACCTTGGCATTAGGATCACCAAAAGCAGCTGCAACCTCAGAAGGACTTACCACCCGACCATCGACTAGAATCTTACTGTCTACCAGTTTTACTTTGCCGTCTCCTCCAGGCTTAGCATAACCTCTCAGCACGCTTTCTAGGTAACTGTGATCGTACTGCGTCTCGCCTACTATAACGTAACCTGGAGTTATTCGCACCAAGTCACCAGGAACAGCTATTACTCTCTTGATAAAATCTTTTTCTTTTTGCTCGCCGGGCGTTGCCTCGAGCGGAGCCTTAAACACGACCACATCTCCACGCCTCGGTTCCCTGAACCTGTACACAAGCTTGTTCACAAGGATGTGGTCGTGTTCTAGCAGCGTAGGACGCATCGATGCAGACGGGATAAAAAACGCCTGCACAAAAAATGGTCTGATAATTAGAAACACCAATCCCATGGCCACAGCCAGGGACTCCGCCATCTCGCCAGCAGACTTGGCGAGCGGATGCTTCTGCCTCAACAAAACCCACCGCAACCCCAAAAGAACGATGATTGTTACGATAACTGTGGGGATGCTGAGGTTAGCTAATCTCTCGGTAATGCTCATCTTGCGTCCTGGCGTTCCTTTATCTTGGTAGCCTTTCCAATTTTTTCACGCAGGTAGTAGAGCTTAGCTCTTCGCACTGCGCCTCTACGCAAGACCTCGATCTTAGCTATGCGTGGCGAGTGGAGCATAAAGGTACGCTCCACTCCGATGCCGTGTGATATCTTGCGCACGGTGAACGACTCGCGTAAGCCGCCACCCTTTTTCCCAATTACGACTCCCTCGAATACTTGAATGCGCTCTTTGCCACCCTCGATAACACGGGTGTGCACCCGAACCGTGTCCCCAGGACCAAATTCAGGGGTATCAATTCTGAGCTGTTCCGCCTCAATCATATCAATTATCTGCTGCATAACTTTTACTCCTTACGTAAAGATTCTCTTGCTATCTTATGGTTATGGCAACCGGAAGAAGTTCCGGAATTGCTACCGAGCTTCAGAGTTGCAACTCGCTTCGTCCTGCAACTCTGCCAATATCGCGCGATCTTCGTCGGTTAGCGGCGCACTTTCGAGTAGATCCGGTCGGCGTTTAAGCGTCCTCTCGAGAGAATTCCTTCTGCGCCATCTCTCGATCTCAGCGTGATTACCGGAAAGCAGGACATCTGGAACCTTGTAGCCTCTAAAATTGGCTGGGCGAGTATATTGTGCATACTCCAACAGCCCACTGGTGAACGATTCGTTCTTAGCAGATGTTTCATCACCCAAAACCCCTGGCACCAAACGCGCTACCGTCTCAATCAGAACCAGCGCCGGCAACTCGCCCCCGCTCAATACGTAGTCACCAATTGAAACCTCATCCGTAACGAGATGCTCGCGAATGCGTTCGTCTACGCCCTCGTAACGACCGCAAATAATAATCAGGTGGCTCTCTCGCGCTAATTCTTCAGCCAATCTTTGATCAAGCCGCCTGCCCTGCGGAGTCATCAGAACTATTCGCGGCCTCTTAGGAGCCGATGCCGACGTCAATACCTCCACAGCTCTGAAAACAGGCTCGCACTTCATGACCATGCCGGGACCGCCGCCGTATGGCTCGTCATCGGTCGACTTGTGCTTGTCCGTTGCGTAATCCCGCAGGTTCACAGCGCGAATTTCGATAATTCCTCTTTCTTGTGCCTTGCCCAGGATGCTTTCTGCACAGACAGCCTCGATAACCTGAGGAAGGGTCGTTAGCACGTCGATTCGCATATTCCAAAGCTCTTAAAGTAGTCCGCGAAGCCCGTCCTGTTCTCGAACCCGCTAAAGACTTATTCGATCAGCATCCCCGGCATAGGTCTAATAGTCATAAGCTGACGTTCCAAATCAACTCGGACCACGACTGTTTTCAACGCCGGAATACATAACCCTGTCGATGTGACATATACATCGTTCGCGCCGCCTTGCAGGACTTCAGTTATGATGCCCTGCTCACGACCATCTTCAGTAACTACTCTTAGTCCCACGATCTCAAAAACGTAATACCGATCCGGTCCGAGGTCGCGCAGCTCTGACTCATCTATGACAATGTCGACACCTCTCAACTGCTCAGCAGCATCCCTCGTATCAACACCTTCGAGCTTAAGCAAGAACCCGCTCTTATGAAATCGGCTACGTTGGATGCGAAAAACCTTATGGCCGTCTTCGAGACTCAAGGTGACCTCTGCACCAACCTCAAAACGGTCAGGAAAGTCAGTGGTGGGAATCACCTTGATCTCGCCTCGGATCCCAAAAGGCCCAACGATCCGTCCTGTAACTATTTCACGTCCGCGTCGGGGCATAGCCCCTCTCTGATCTCGACTATCTTATCGTCTTTCACTACTATTTCGCAGGATGCCAATCTTGAGAAGTCGTCACCGACCTTGACCTCGACCAAACCCTCGACGATGCCCCGGTCGTACTCCGACCCGATGTCCAAGGATTTAATAAGCTCGAGTTCTTTGCACAAAGCCGCGCGCGTCCTTTGATTCCGACGTTGAACTTGCAATAGTCGTTCCAAGAGTTGGTCTTTGTGTTTCAGACTCTCGTCAGCACGTCGCTTCAGACTTTCTATTTCAAAATCGAGTCTTTTTGAAACATCATCGAGCCTGGCAAGTGATTGCTCAATTTCCTCGCACTTGTTTCGCTTGAAACTCTCGGTCACGACAACCTTCACTCTGATGGCGCGCTTTATGATAATTCCCATCGAGCTATGGCATTATCTTCACATATACGCTCTTGTGCTCTTTTAGAGCAGCGGCCTTCGCAACGGTTCTAAGTGCATTTGCCACCCGTCCATCCTTACCAATCACTTTGCCAACGTCTTCAGGTGCGACCGTAACCTGATATGTCACCGACCCGTCACCCTCAGATTCTTCGACAACGACGGAATCTGGGTGATCGACTAATGCTCTAACCAATATTTCTATGAGTTCTTTCAAAACGACCAACCCCACCTGTTAGTTATGCAGTGCGCACCCGAGTACGACAAATCCACTCTGGATTTATTCGAATGCGCTATCCAGCAGGTTATTCAGCTGTGTTTTCTTCGGCTGCAGTCGCCTCAGCTTGGGCCGCTTTCTTTTGAGCAGACGCCTTTTCCTTAGTCTCAACACTTTCGTCTTGGCCACTACCGCCCAACAATCCAACCTTCTTCAATAGCGCCCTTGCTATATCCGTAGGTTGCGCTCCGTTTTTGAGCCAGTATTCAGCTCGCTCCTTATTAACCTTTACAGCAAGCGGGTCGACCGTAGGGTCGTACGTGCCGATCGTTTCGATGAACCGCCCGTCCCGCGGTGAACGACTGTCGGCTACGACTATCCGGTAGAACGGTCTTTTCCGCGCCCCCATTCTCCTAAGCCTAATTTTTACCACGCTTCAGCCTCCGTAGTCCTAGATCAGTGTTAAATTCGAGCAATAATCTACCGCATAAAGGGAAGTTGCCAACCTCCTGTGCGGCGCTTCCCTGCGTGTTCCGCACCGGCGATTACTCTCATCATTCGCTTCATTTCGTTAAACTGGTTGATCAGTCGATTGACTTCCTGCACACTAGTACCGCTCCCAGCCGCTATTCGGCGCCTGCGGCTTCCATTCAGAATTGATGGATCCCGGCGTTCCTCGGGAGTCATCGACTGGATTATTGCCACCTGCTTGGTTATTTCTTTCTCGTCAACTTTGACCTCTTTGAGTTGACGTAGAGAGCCCAAACCGGGTACCAACGCCAAAATCTCTTCTAACGGACCCATCTTCCGCATCTGTTGAATCTGATCAAGGTAGTCATTCAGGTCAAACGTGTTTTCGCGGAGCTTACGCTCCATATCGCGAGCCTGCTCCTCGCTAAATGCCTCCTCAGCCTTTTCAATGAACCCGAGCACGTCGCCCATGCCAATTATGCGAGACGCCATCCGGTCTGGGTAAAACGGTTCTAAACCGTCCATCTTTTCCGACGTGCCCACGAATTTGATAGGCTTGCCAGTCACAGCCTTTACTGACAAGGCTGCGCCGCCGCGTGCATCGCCATCTAGTTTTGTCAGAATAACCCCGTCAATCCCCAGAGCTTCGTTAAACTCTTTGGCAACATTGACCGCATCCTGACCGGTCATTGCATCAACTACTAGCAAAACCTCTGCCACATCTATTGCCGCTCTGAGTCTCTTGAGTTCATCCATCATTTCCTGGTCGATGTGCAAGCGGCCTGCAACGTCGATGAGAACATAATCGTGCCGATTCGACTTCGCATATTCCAATGCAGCTGTGGCTACGGCGACAGCATCTTGTCTAGCACCTATATCGAAAACATCTACGCCAATTTGGGACCCGAGAGTTCTGAGTTGCTCTATCGCTGCCGGACGATAGACATCACCAGCAACGAGAAGCGGTCTCTTCCCTTGTTTCTTAAGAAGGTTTGCCAACTTGGCTATGCTAGTAGTTTTCCCAGAACCGTGAAGACCGACTACCATAACCACAGTGGGCGGTTTCTCTGCTATGGCAAGCTTGGCGTTTTCACCCCCCAGCAAGGTTGTCATTTCCTCTCTGACTATTTTGACAACCTGCTGGACAGGATTGAGGCCCTTAAGTATGTTCTCGCCAACCGCCCGGTCCTTGACGGCTTGCACAAACTCCTTGACAACCTTGTAGTTTACATCGGCTTCAAGAAGTGCACGACGAACTTCGCGAAGTGCTTCGTTGACATCGTTCTCAGTAAGCACTCCGCGACTCCTGAGCCGCCTGAAAACATTTTGCAGTTTTTCGCTTAAACTCTCAAACATAGAAACACCGAAAGAGGGAACGGAAGAGACTGACGGAGGACGCTCATCGCTTTTCCCGTAATCTCTTCGGTTCCCTTACACGCACAGTATAACTATTCGGGTCTGTAATGTCAAACACACCCGGTTTCATGAGGTTGTTGCGATAGACGCTGGGTCTGTGCGGACGCGAACGCTGTGTGGCGGCGGGTTCGGCCCGGGGCGGCCTCAAGAGGACGGCTTGGAGGGCGGGCTGGGTCCTGTTTTGACCCTCTTGGACGCGTGCTTGGCCCTTTCCCCCCATCCTGAAAGCCCTGTTTTCCGGTTCGTTCTCGACTACGCCGCCACCGCCACGATCCTCCTCA
>Ga0123519_10011871_pt1 | contig 12760 bp, 10 predicted proteins | sample YelNatPaOPRAMG02_FD_87396 | JGI IMG/M metagenome (GOLD analysis project Ga0123519, IMG submission 87396) | Hot spring microbial communities from Yellowstone National Park - Yellowstone National Park OP-RAMG-02 (version 2) | ecosystem: Environmental > Aquatic > Thermal springs > Hot (42-90C) ...
CCCGGGTCTGGAACCGAAGGTCATAGGCTTTAGCTTCAACTGCCTCCATAAATTTAGGTCGGTAATAAATTACAAAAATCATCACCACGGTCAATATAATACCAATCCGAAGCGAATTAAGGTGAAATATCGCTTTAGAAAAGCCTTTGAGATTCATAATTAAAAGATTATCCCATTATTAGAATTCTCGCAAATAAGGAAAATTATGCTTTTAAAAATCAGCTGGTTTTAGGTTAAAATCAGGTGGTTAAAACTTTCTGGTATTTTATTTTTTATCTGGGATTTCCTTTCCCACCCTTGCTTCAATATATTCAATCGCATCTTTAATCCGCTGAATCTTCTCTAAATCCTCATCCGGCACTTCCAGATTAAACTCGTCTTCCATCACCAACACCAGTTCCCATAAATCCATAGAACTGATTCCCAAATCATCAATAAAATGCGCATCTGGCACCACTTTTTCTCTCTCCAGCTCTAAATGCTCAATAATCAATTCAATCACTCTCTCCTTAACCAGCATCTCTTCCTCCGCTTTTCTTAAAAATTTTATCAAAAACCTAACTTAAATACAATCCGCCATTGAGATGAATCACCTGCCCAGTAATATAGCCAGATTTAGGAAGAGCCAGAAATCCCACCAGCTCCGCAACCTCTTCCGGCTTTCCTGCTCTGCCCACTGGAATCCTTGAGATGATTTCTTGCAACTGCGCCTCAGGTAGCGCTTGAGTCATCTCGGTCTCAATCAATCCCGGAGCCACCGCATTAACCGTAATCCCAAAACTCGCTAACTCCAGCGCAAGCGAGCGGGTTAAGCCCTCAATCCCGGCTTTACTGGCAGAATAATTTGCCTGTCCAATTCTTCCTAAATGCGCAACCACCGAGCTGATATTTATAATCCGCCCATAATGTTCTTTAACCATTGCCCGAATCACAGCCCTTGCGCAATTAAAAGCGCCATTAAGATTAACGGAAATCACCTCCTGCCATTGCTCCGGGCTCATCCGAGCTAAAATCTGGTCACGGTTAATTCCGGCATTATTCACTAAAATTTCTATCCCGCCCAGTTCCTTAATTAGTCCTTTAACTTTTTCCTGCACCTGGTCATAATCCGCAACTGAAAATTGAGAAAAAAGCGCAAACCCACCTTTATTTTTAATCTCTTGAATGGTCTCAAGCGAGCTTTTTTCATTTATATCATTGACCAGAATTTTCGCGCCCATTTCTGCAAGTTTCACCGCAATCGCTCTTCCAATCCCTTGTCCTGCACCAGTAATCAAGGCTCGCTGATTCAAAAGTGGTTTTTGATTATTCATTTTTTAAAACCTTCTCCAATTCCTTTAAATCCTTGCTCTCGGAAAAATTATAGACCACTGCTTGAGGAACAATCCGTTTCACCAGTCCCGCTAATACCTTCCCCGGACCAATTTCAATAAAAAACTCTGGCTTCATTTCTGAAAGATAAATTACCGATTCCTGCCAGCGCACCGGCGAGACCATCTGCTTGACGAGAATCTCTTTAATCGCAGAAGCATCAGGATAAGGCTTTGCCTCTAAATTTGAAACTATTGGGAACTTAAAGGGTTTAAAATTTATCTGCTCCAAAAATTCTCTAAGCCCCTGACTCGCCTTTTTCATCAACGGGCTATGAAAAGCGCCACTCACTTTGAGCCGAATCACCCTTGTTTTTTTTTGCTTAAAAATCTCCTCGGCCCGAGCTAAGGCAGAATTATCACCAGAAATAACAATTTGTCCCGGAGCATTAAAATTAGCCGGCACCAAAAATTCACTCCCTTTTGCCTGCTCACAAACCTTTTTAACCTCATCTGCTTCCCAGCCTAACACTGCCATCATTCCAACTTGAGCCTTGTTTCCTGCTTCTGCCATCAGCTCACCTCTTTTCCTCACCAGCTTCAGAGCATCAACCAAATTGATTGCCTCTGCGCAAGCCAGCGCACTATATTCCCCTAAACTATGCCCCGCACCTGCGCCGGGCACAAATCCTAACTCTTTTTCCAGAACCTTAAACCCGGCATAACAAACCAAAAACAATGCGGGCTGGGTGTTTTCAGTTTTAGTGAGCTCTGCTTCCTGGGAGAAAAAGCAAAGCTGGGAAAAATCTATTTTTAGCGTATCACTGGCAAGCTCAAAAAGCTCCTGAACATAAGAAAAATCCAGATAAAAACTTCTCCCCATCCCGAGTGCTTGGGAGCCCTGCCCTGGAAAAAGTGCTATCTGGGTCATTTCCGCTTTTTAACCAAAAATTTAAAAAGCCGGTTTGAGTTCAAACTTCTTTAACCTCTTTGATTGGCTTACCCTTGTAATATCCACAATAGGGGCAGACCCTATGAGGTAGGATTTTTTCTGCGCAGTTAGGGCAAGGAATCAAATTGGGAATAGTTAGGGCATGATGAGCTCGGCGCTTGTTTCTTCTTGCTTTACTGGTTCTTTTCTTTGGAACTGGCATTTTAAACTCTCCTTAAAATTTTAGATAAGTGTAATCAATCATTTCTTAATTTTCAACCTTTTTAGCACGGTTAGCCTGGGGTCCCCAATTTCTTTATCGCAACTACAAGTCTGATAATTTAAATTAGCACCACAGCCGGAACAAAGCCCTTTACAATTCTCGGAGCAAAGAAACTGAATCGGAACCTCCAGCGCTATCTGTTCCTGAAAATATGGAGCTAAATCCAGCTCTGTTCCCTGATAATAAATATGCTCCAAGTCTTCTGGGCTTAGTTCCTTCTCCAGCTCTGAGATTCTTTCCAATCCCGGCATTAACACCAGCTCAAACTGGGAATTTATCTCATAATCAAGCTCATCCCCGCATCTGGAACAGATAGTATGAATCGTAAGCATTACTTTTCCCCGAAGATGAAGATTATTTCCCTCTTTGGTCAAAGTCCCAGAAAGCCTAATCCGGTCTTTGACATAAGCCAAGTCATTAACATAAGTATATTCCGGGATATTGCTGAGCCAGCCCCGGTCAAAATTCTCTTCTAACTTAATCCCTTGTTCCGGGATATTCTCTATATTGATTATTAACGACATTGTAGGCTCCTTTATGGTGGGTTTTTATTATTCTTACAGAATTTTTTTAAAAGTCAAATTAGCTCCTTTTATTCTGGAATAAAAAACAATTATTGATAAAATGGCAAATAATTAGACAGAAGGAGAAACCAATGAGAAGGTTTTATGAATTGGCATTGCTTTTTCTGGTGGTGGGCTTAATCAGTGCGGATTATGAAAAAGGAAATGGCATTTTCGGCAAATGGACCATAGACCGATATGGCTTAGTTGCTTATCAATACCAGCTTGACCAACTGAACGATGACCGAGCCCTCTGGCAGAGAGGGAACAAGCCAAGCAGGCTTCATTGGCATCAGATTGGCAATCCCCATATTAACGCGATAGCCACCAATTATGGCTATGTCCAGCTTTTTTATAATGATAGTGCCCAGCGCTGGCTGAATTTTTACCAGCCAGAGAAATTGAAATTCTCGGGTGGATTTGGATTTATTTTAGACGGCGATACCGCTTTTAGTAGTTTTTATCCGCTTCTTCCTTCCGGCAGAGAAGAAAAAAGAATCTTTGGAACGGGATATTTTGAAAAAGAGCTTACCTATAGCAAGCTCCTCTGGCGAGAGATTATCTTTGCGCCAATGAAAGACTCAAGCGCATTGATTATGAGGGTTCAGCTCAAAAATTTATCTTCCCAAAAGAAAAATCTAACTTATTTAGCATATTTTGATGTTCATCCGCTTGACCTTTCTGCTTTTTCCACCCCTTCATTTCAAAAACTAACAAACCCAAATCATAAATTCAAGCTAAAACTATTCCCAGAACAATCCTTGATTATTGCCCAAAGCAAAAAACTCTGGGCAGAAAATGGCGGATATCCTGACAAGCCTATGAAAAAAGACCCGGAACTACCAGATTTATTTTTAGCCTCCTTAGAGCTTCCGTCCAAAGGCGCAATTATAGACCCGAAAAAGCTCTTTAAAAAAGATGGCTGGCTTGGGGCTAAGGCATTTAAAAATTTGACCTGGCAAGCTCCCAGAGAAGCCTTTTTACCTGCTGAAAAAATCTGTTTAGGACTCGCTATGGAGCTTGAGCTAAAACCCGGGGAAGAAAAAACCTTCCATCTTGCTTATGGCTATGCTAAAGCGAAAAAAGTAGAGGAGGTATTAAAAGAGCTTTCCCAGCCGGATGGGCTTTTTCAGGACACATTAAAATTTTGGAAAGAAACCAGCCCTACTCTAATTTTGGAAAAAGACCAATATCTGGAAAGAGAAATAAAATGGGCGGATTATTACCTTTCCTCCAGTTTTCTTTATGACCCTTATTATGATAGACATTTTGCCCCCCAGGGCGGAAATTATTTATATCTCTCTGGCGTGAATGGAGCAATGCGGGATTTTTCCGCTTATATTCAAGCACTAAGTTATTATCGTCCAGAGATGGCAAGGGAGATGTTAGAGCTATGCCTTAAAAATCAGGAGAGTTCTGGAAGACTATTTTATGATTTTGAAGGTTATGGAAGTCGGTATTTAGCTCCTTACCGTCCCAGCGACCTTTCCCTTTGGCTATTATGGGCAACCATTGAATATATCTTTGCGACCAGGGATTTTGCCTTTCTGCAAAAGGAATTGCCCTATTACCCAAAAGAAAAGGGAGAATCAGGCACGGTGCTTGAGCATCTGATTCGGGCTTATGACCATTTAGAAAAGAATGTCGGCACCGGCAGAAATGGATTAATTCAATTGAAAATGAGCGACTGGAACGATGAGATGACCTTTTTAGTCACCAGAGCAGACCCCATTGATTTCCTTTTTACCTATTTTGATGGCGAGAGCCTGCTCAATACCGCAATGGCTTGTTATCTCCTTCCTCAGTTTGCTGAGTTATTGAAATCCGCAAATCAAGTAGAAAAAGCAGACCAGGTGCTAAATTTTTATTCCCAGCTCAAGTCCGCTCTGCAAAAGCACTGGCTCGGTTCTGGCTGGTTTCCAAGGGCTTATTCTGCATTGGGAAAAACCTTAGGTAAAAAAAACATTTATCTTGAGCCACAGGTCTGGGCGCTTTTATGCCCTGATTTATTAAGCCAGGAACAGAAAAAAATTCTTATCCAGAACCTTGACCAGAAACTTAAAAATCCCAGTCAATTAGGAATGATGATAAGTTCTGCCACTACCGGCTCCCTTACCACCCGTTCTGGGGAACAGGAGAAAGGAGGTATCTGGTTTGCAATCAATGGTCCTGCGTCTCTTGTTTTAGCACAATTTGACCCAGAATTAGGGTATGATGAGCTAAAACGAAATAGTTTAGCTTGGCATGCGGAGCAATATCCAGAACTCTGGTTTGGTATCTGGAGCGGTCCAGATGCTTTTAATTCCATTTTTTCAAAAAGACCAGGACAAACCTGGTATATGAATTTCCCTACTAAAATTGGTCCCCAATTCTGGCCTATTCAGAACAATCACCCACATTCTCAATTGCTCTGGGCAATAGCAAAACTCGCGGGATTTGAGCCAACCAGAGAAGGCTATATCATAAATCCGCTTTTACCAATGGAAAGATACAAGCTGGAAACTCCGAGCTTAGGAATTGAAAAACAGCCGGGAAAAATCAGCGGATATTTCAAATTTAATAGTTCTGGAACAATGTTAGTCCAAGTTAAACTCCAGAATGCAGAGACCCCAACCGCGGTGAGGATTGATGGTAAGAAAACAGAATTTAAAAGAGAAGACCAAGAAATGAGTTTTTATCTTCCTTTTCAGCAAGGGAGAAAAGTAGATTGGGAACTAACCTTAACCAGATAAAATCAAAGCTTTGGGCTTTGAAAATCTCCGGATTTATTCAACTCCCTAATCCTCCCATCTGCGCCAGGGGGACTTTTCCCGTTTAATTTTATATTTCTTTTTCCCTTTCAAAAATTTTATCTGCGCCTTATCCAGTTTGCTTATTTTGCTCTCCGCCTTTTTAGTCTCTGTTTTCGGAACAAACTCTCCTTTACTCACCATCCGCTCATAAAACTTCTCCTGCTCCTTGACCACAAATTCAGTTAGTTCCTTTTCCAGCTCTACCAGATTTCTCAACTTTAAGCCATTAAAACCTTTCTGATAAAGCGCACAAGCCCAAAGACAAATCTGCTCCGCATCCTTTAGCGACTCTCGCCATTCAACTGGAATCCCCTCCTCCCCGAACCTCGCTCCTAAAATTGCTCCGGTCATCGCGCCTAAACTATCCGCATCCCTTCCTAAATTGATGGCTTCAATCATCCCGGTCTCAAAATCCGAGCTGGTCAATCCCAAAAAAACCGAGGTTATCCCACAGGCAAGCGCAAAATTCTGAGCCGGGCTGGTTATCTTCTGCCTGGGAAAGGCTTGATTCGCTAAATTGACAATCTGCTGATAAACCAATTCCTTTTCCATCCCCTGCCAATGCTTAAAAGCCACCACTGATTTATAAAAAAGCCCAAAATAATCATAGACCCGGGCAGGAAGATAAGCGATATAATCGGTTTCAATTTTCTTTTCAATCTCAAAGACCCCATCTATCAATTGTTCTATTTTATCTTTAAGTTTCTGCCTTTCCCATTCTTCATCCAAAACATTTCCCACTATCCAAGCAACGGTCCCAGAAAGCGCAATTGCCCTGGGGTCGGTATGAGTTATTAGAGCCTGCTCAATCGCAGATTTAACCAATAGCTCCTTATCCTCATAAAAATATAATCCCACCGGCGCCACCCTCATTCCTGCGCCGATTCCCGCACTTGGCGCTCCAGCCTTGAACGCCTTCATCCCGCTCTGGTATCCTTCCATCACCTTTTTAAAAACAGTTCCAGTGCGTCTAAAAGCTCGGATTTGTTTCTCCTCATCAAATTCCCAAAGCTTAAGAAAGGTTTTTATGAAATCATTCGCATTAAACCCATAGCATCTGACCAGACTCTCGCTAAGACAAAGCGCCTGTTGAGTATCATCGGTCCAGACCCCTTTTGGAATATATCGCCAGGGCTTAGGCTTGAAAATCGCCTCCGGGTCAACAAATCCACTCACCCTTCCAAATAACTCCTTGATATGACCTGCTTTCAACCCTTCTAAGGGCGCGCCCAAAGCATCGCCAATCGCAAGACCAAGCATTGTGCCTTTAAATTTAGCCAATAAGTCCATTATCTTTTGCTCCGGGCTTAAAGAGCTTTAAGGCGGACATTTAGCGCAGATGCTTCTAAAAAGGTTTGTGCTTAAATATCTATCTCCCCGGTCCGGAAACACCGTGACAATCGTGCTTCCTGCTGGAGCAGATTTGGCAAGCTCTATGGCTCCAAATAAATTCGCACCACTGGAAAATCCCGCAAAAATGCCTTCCTCCCGAGCTAACCTTTGAACATATTCAAACGCCTGCTCATCATTCACCTTGATAATTTCATTCACCTTGCCCGGATCCCAGATGGCAGGAATAATTGACTCACTAAAATTTTTTAAACCCTGAATAGTATGACCAGGAACCGGCTCCACCGCTATTATTTTCACCTCTGGCTTATGCCTTCTTAATCTTCTTGCCACTCCCATAATCGTGCCAGTAGTGCCTACCCCAGCAACAAAATGAGTGACCTCTCCTTTGGTCTGTTCCCAGATTTCTCTCCCAGTGCCTTCATCATGGGCATTAAGGTTCGCAGGATTACTATATTGATTGGCTAAAAAGTATTGCTCTGGATTTTGCTCCACTAACTCAAAAGACCTTTTTATCGCGCCATCCACTCCTTCACATCCCGGAGTCAATATCAATTCCGCTCCATAAGCCCTTAAAATCGCCTTCCGCTCCTCACTAACACACTCCGGCATAAATAGCTTTAGCCTTAATCCATAATGCGCACAAACCATTGCCAAGCCTATCCCAGTATTTCCGCTGGTCGCCTCTACCACGGTTTTATCCTTGCTCAGCTGAGCGCTTTCAAACCCTTCTTTTATCATATAATAAGCGATTCGGTCTTTGACCGAGCCCGCGGGATTCGCACCTTCCAGTTTGGCTAAAATCCTCACCCGGGAATTACTATTCAAATTCTTTATCTCCACTAACGGAGTGTTCCCTATCGCCTCTAATAAACCCATCTTACCACCTCTAATTATTTCCGATTTGCGCATTTATCTTTTTGACTTCTTCTATGCTAACCTTGGGATTGCGAAATTCATCCAAAAGCCCGTTCTTCTCCTGCTCAACATCATATAGCTGAGTATAACAATATCCCTGTAAATAACGATATTTCCCTATCGCTAAAGTATAATCCCGATAATTGTCTAATAAACCCTTTGCCTCCGTCTTATAAAACCCGAACCCTCCATATTCGCTAATCACAATCGGCTCGCCCTGATACTTCACCCCTCGGAACAAGGGAGACATCATTGGTAGTCCCCGAGCCAATAGCCCCAAGCTACTTAAAATCATTGAATAAGTCCCCCAGGGATTTTCCAGCTTCTCATATATCCGCTTACTCTTTTCCACGCTATCTAAATAATGATGAACATCTAAAATATCGGTCTCGCGATGATGCCAGCCAGAATTATCTACCAATAATCTATGAGAGTCCAATTCTTTGGTCAGCCTCACAACCTCTATTGCCCAGCGATTTATCACCGGAGAATATATCTCTGGCAAAATCCCCCAGCTCTCGTTAAAAGGCACCCAGACTATTATTGACGGATGATTAAAATGATTCTCTATCACCTCTTGCCATTCTTTTTCAAACCTCTCCCGCCACTCTTTCCCAGCTGGCAAAAACATCCGCTTTGGCTCCGTGCACATCCCAGGCATATCCTGCCAGATTAAAACCCCAAGCCTATCTGCCCAATAATAAAACCTCTTTGCCTCAACCTTCTGATGAAGCCGAAGCCCATTAAACCCCATCTCTTTAAGCAAAATTAAATCCCTGCTAAACTCCTCATCCGCCTCCGGAGAATAATTGCCAGACCCAAAATATCCCTGAACCAAAACCAACTTCTGATAAATCCGCTCCCCATTCAGCCACACCCCTCCATCTTTAACCTCAACCTCACGCAATCCCAAATAGCTCTCAACCTCATCAACTTTTTCTCCCCTCTCATCACTAATCATAAATTTAACCCGATAAAGCACTGGATTATCCGCACTCCAGAGCAATGGCTCATCTATCTTCCAACTAAAATCCACCTTTTCCGCAAGCGGAATATCTTTAATCCCGGTCTTTAGCTCCTTACCATCCGGAGCAAATCCCATTAAACTGAAAATTTTTTCCTCACTGGCACCATCAATGTTTAACTCAAAATTCACCTCCCCACTTATCCGCTCAAAATAATACTTAAAGCTCTTAACATAACTCTCTCCTACCCTCTCCAACCAGACCGTCTGCCAAATCCCACTCGCAGGCTTATACCAAATCCCATAACCCCTCCCGGTTGAACTCTGTTTTCCCCGAACCTGCCTCTGTTCCCCTGAATCATATACCCGAACCACCAAAATATTCTCATCCTTAACTAAATCCGTTATCTCAAAACTAAATGGCGTATATCCCCCAAGATGTGTCCCTAAATAATTCCCATTCAGCCAAACCCAAGCCTGATAATCCACCGCCTCAAAATGAAGAATTATCCTCCCGCCAGATTTTAAATCCCCATCCACCTTAAACCTCTTCAAATACCAAAAATTCTCTGCCTCCGCTTTAGTTCCTATTCCACTCAATCCTGATTCCACCTCAAATGGAACAATAATTTTTCGCTCTAAATGCTCCTTCTGCCACCAATTCTCTTTTTCGCCTATCCCCTTGGGGTCAATCTGAAATTCCCATTCTCCGTTCAAACATTGCCAATCAGACCTCATTAAATCCGGCCTCGGATGCTCACACCTAATCCCGCTCCCAGCGCTTAATGCTTTTGAAAACAAAATGATTAAAAACATTATTTGACCGAACCGCTTCAAATCCCCCCTCCTTAAACGCTCTTTCCTTCCTTCTTAACTGTCAGCTGGTCAATCACAACTATCGCCACCACCACTATCCCAACAATCAATCTTTCATAAAAAGTAAGCCCAGCTATCTGATAAAGACCATTGCGCAGAACCCCAAAAATCAAACTCCCCAACACCGCTCCTAAAACCGAACCCCGTCCTCCTGATAAACTCGCCCCTCCCACCACCGCCGCCGCTATAATATCCAGCTCATAACCAGTCGCTACATCCGCCCTCCCATGACCCTGAACCACCGCTAAAATCACCCCGCTCAAACTCGCTAACATCCCCCCAATCAAATAAACCATCACCTTGATTTTTCCTACCTTCACCCCAGAAAAATACGCCGCAACCTCATTCCCTCCTATGGCATGAACCTGGCGACCCCATTTGCTCAGAACCATAAATAAATGAAAAATAATTGCCAAAACAATCATCAAAATCCCAGGCCAGTAATCCAACGGTATCCCTATTAATCTGAAATCATCCGGAATCTTTCCACTCAAATCATAAAACCCACCTTTGGTAATAATAAAAGCCAGACCCCGGCTCACCCCCATCACTCCCAATGTCGCTATGAACGGTGGAAGCTTAATTACCGTAATTAAAAATGATGCCAAGCCTCCGCTCGCTAACCCCACCAGAAATCCGCAAAGACCGCTCAACCATAATGGCAACCCAAACCGAACAAATAAATGCCCAGTAATCACCGTGGTCAACGCAATCACCGCACCCGGCGCTAAGTCTATCCCACCAGAAATGATAATCATCGCAGCTCCTACCGCCGCTATCCCATAAATGCTGGTATATTTAAAAATCATTAGAAAATTATCCGCATTAAAAAAACCCCGCTCATAGCCCAACTGAGATAACAAAACATAAAAACCCAAAACCTCCAAACATAAAATCATAAAAACACTTACCTCCCGATACCGAGAAAACCAGCCCCGAACCCCTTTCCCTACCTCTTTTCTCATTGATTTACTCCCTCTTTTTTCATACCGCCTACCGCTAATCTCATTATCTCCTCCTCACAAGCCTTATCCCCGCATACCTCGCCCTTAATCCTTCCCTCCCGCATCACCAATATCCTATCCGAAAGCGCCAAAAGCTCTGGTAGCTCACTGCTCACCACTAACATCCCATTCCCCTTATCCGCAAGCCCCCGAATCAAATTATGTATCTCTGCCTTTGCCCCTACATCTATCCCCCGAGTCGGTTCATCCATTATAAATACCTCCGGATTAAGCATCAGCCATTTCCCCACCACTACCTTTTGCTGATTCCCACCAGATAAGCTCATCATCTCCGCATCTATCCCGCTTACCACTATCCGCAACTTCTCTATCGCCCTCCTTGCAAAATCCGCCTCTGACCCAGGTAAAACAACTATCCCCCCAAGTTCCCTATTCCCTATCACCACCCCGGGCAAACTCAAATTCTGCTTCAAAACCATACTGAACACCAATCCCGAAATCTGCCTATCCTCTGGAACCAATGCCATCCCTAATTTAATCCGCTCCGAAATACTCATCCCGGTTATATCTCTCCCCCTTAACCAAATCCTTCCGCTTTTAACCCTTCTCACCCCAAATATGCTCTCAACTAACTCGCTCCGACCAGAACCAATTAAACCCGATACCCCTACTATCTCTCCTGCCCTCACCTCAAAGCTCACCTCTTCAAACCTATCTCCACTTAATCCCTCTACCTTTAACAAAACCTCCCCAGCCTTAGCCTCTTTCCTCCGAACCGATAAATCCAACTCCCTTCCTACCATCATCTGAACTAACCGCTCCTCATTTACCTCCTCCACTGGAAATGTCCCAATATGCCCTCCATCCCGAAGCACCGTCACCATATCCGCAATCTCAAAAATCTCCTCCAGTTTATGACTAATATAAAGAACCGTCACACCTTTATTATGTAGCTCCCTGATAATCCTGAACAAACTCTCAATATAATCTTGGGTCAATGCGCTGGTCGGCTCATCAAAAATAATCAATCTCGGCTCATATAAAACCGCCCTGGCTATCTGAACCATCTGCTTCTCAGCTACTGATAATTCCCCCACCAGAGCCCCTGGCCAAAAATCTAAACCAACCATCTCCAAAACTTCTCTCGCCCGCTCCTCCATCTCCCTAAAATTCATTAACCCAAATCTCGTCCACTCCGCGCCCAAAAACAAATTCTCCATTATGCTCAAATTCGGACATAACGCTATCTCCTGAAATACTATCCGAAAACCTAACTGATTCGCCTGCTCCGGATTCATTATTGACACCAGCTTATCATCTAAATATATCCGTCCACTATCCGGTTGATGAACCCCCATCAAAATCTTCATCAATGTGCTCTTTCCAGCACCATTCTCACCAACTAATCCATGAACCGAACCAGACTTGATTTCAAAAGAAACCTCTCGCAAAGCCCGGGTCGCTCCAAAACTCTTACTAATCTCTTCTATCTTAAGCATTCTCTACCCTCGTCCCTAAATATATTCTTTAAATCTTACCGCTAAGTCAAATTTAAAAGTCCATATTCACCCCTCCAATTACACCCCTCCCCTCAAAACCCAAAGCTGTATCAAGGAAAAATTGAAAATTTGAAATTTGCCCTGTCTAAAGACAGGATGAAATTGTAATGTAGCTCACAATTTCCCCATCCCTGCCCGAACCTGTAAATGAGACCACCGAGAGGAACTTACTAATTGAGCCAATACTCAATCCTCTGACCCCTCTCGGTCTCGTTCCCGGATAATGAGAAAGAACAGCTTGCATACCCA
>Ga0123519_10011872_pt1 | contig 12760 bp, 8 predicted proteins | sample YelNatPaOPRAMG02_FD_87396 | JGI IMG/M metagenome (GOLD analysis project Ga0123519, IMG submission 87396) | Hot spring microbial communities from Yellowstone National Park - Yellowstone National Park OP-RAMG-02 (version 2) | ecosystem: Environmental > Aquatic > Thermal springs > Hot (42-90C) ...
AAGCCCGTGAGAATCGGGCGCGGTCGCGCCGCTGTAACCGGCCACAACCTCCCGAAATGCCATTTTCGCGGAAGCGGAGAGAAGGCGGGAGGAAGGCTGAAGAGCCGGAAGCCAGAAGACGAGCTTCACCGTGTTTGTCGTCGCCCCTTCGCGAGGGAGGGAAGACGGACGCGCCTGACGCATGCCGCCGTTTTTCGTCCAAAGCGAGGAACGGCGGTTTTTGCTTATGGAAACCTAACCATGAACCCGCATTCTCTGTTCGAGAAATGGCTTTTTTCTCCAGTTCTTTCCTTTCGCTCTCTTGCGTTTGGTCATTCAACCACCGTCGTGTTTGAACATCATGTTTTGCCGGCATGTTGTGAAATCCGGCCGTTTATCAGAGGGAAAATCCGGTCTGAAATCGTCTGCTGCCTTTCGGCCGCGATCCTGAGCGCAGGGTGCGGCAGCCATCGGGAAAAGACAACGGCAGACATCATAAACAGCCCAGGATCGCCCCAGGAAGCCCGCATTCTGATGAGAAGATTGGATGCAGAGTTGGCAGCATGTCCCGCGGATCCGGCCGCCCGCAAGAACGTCAGATTCCGGATGGCAACGAGGTTGGCGAATGCGGGACTGAGCAGGGATGAAATAGAGCTTTGGTTGGAGGGTTTGAGTGAAAAACAGAACAGGAGGACGCTTCAATGAAGAGGCATGAGTTAGAGCATTCTGCGGTTGTGGGGCTGTTATGCCTCGTGCTGACTGTTGGCGGGACGAACTCGCTCCACGGCGGAGAGCGGGTCGCTGATTTCGACGTTTTACCTGTGGGTGCTGGCGGATACTGGAACGGGTCTGATCTGTCCGGGGGGTTCACGAGCGATCTGGTGAGGTTCCAGAACAGCTATGACACGAACTGGTCATTCTGGGCCGGGTTTGCGTACTCGCGGGTGAACGACACCAACACGCCTGGGTACGGGAATCAGTATGCGGTGTGGACGCCGGGGACAGGTGTTGGCGGCACCGGATCGTACGCGGTTGTATACGACTCTGCCTGGGACGAGCAGGACGTGGTGACGTTTCCGTTTCCGGTGCTTGTGAAGGGCGTGTACCTGAACAACACGACGTACGCTGCCTTGGCGATGAGGGACGGGGACGTGTTCAGCAAGAAGTTCGGCGGCGCTACTGGCGATGATCCTGACTGGTTCAAGGTGACGATAACGGGAAGGGACGCTGGCGGAGCGGATGTTGGATCGGTGGATTTTTATCTGGCGGACTATCGGTTCACGAACAATGCGCTTGATTATATTGTTGGGGAATGGACGTGGGTTGATCTGAGTTCGCTTGGGCCGGGGGTGAAGTCTCTGCATTTCACGCTTTCGTCGAGCGATACCGGCGCATGGGGAATGAACACCCCAGCCTACTTCGCAATGGACAACCTTTCCTTTGTCTATACTTTCAGTTCTCCGGCCGGAGCCACCAATCTTTATGATTCCCCTGTCCCGGGCTTTGTCGGACCTGCGGGAGACGGCCGTTCCGACTCTTCCAACAACGTGATCAATCCGGCATTCTGCGGCTGGGCGTCGGAAGTCGTCAATTATTCGCCGGCGCCTGGAGTGGCATCGCAATGGACCAACGCGATGTTGGCGCTTGGCCAGGTGACAGGCAGCAACATGGACATAGTTTCGCTGGGCGACCTGACCGCGGAACAGATCGCCACAGGCGCGCTGCCGGGCACCATCACCGTGCGTCTTTCCACGCCGATTGCCGATGGCCCTGGCGCCGACTTTGCCGTGTTCGAGAATGGCTTCGGCTCAGGCCACAACTGTTTCGCTGAACTTGGATATGTCGAAGTCTCTTCCGACGGCACTAATTTCCTGCGTTTTCCGGGCGTCTTCCTCCTGACGAACGCTCCTGGTCCGTACGGTCAGTACGATGTGCGCAACGTTTACAATTTGTGCGGCAAGCACATCAACGCGTACGGAGAATGTTGGGGAACGCCGTTCGATCTTGCTGAACTCGCGTGGCAGCCGGCGGCTCGTGCTGGGCTCGTGAACCTGACCAATGTGTTTTACGTGCGGATCGTTGACATTCCGGGAAGCGGGAACTGGTACGACAGTTTCTCGCCATCCAATCCTGTCTGTGACCCCTGGCCCACGTCAGGCTCAGGCGGGGTTGATCTGGAAGCAGTGGGAGTTATCAACTCGCCAGCCTTCGTTCATGTGAATACGCTGGCGCACGGTCCCGGCGTCATCTGGCCCTATGGCATGCCTGACGGCAAGGTTGCCGTCGGCCGCGGCTCGGACGCCATGCTGAGCATACTGCCGCTTCCCGGATACCATGTGATTGACGTGAGAGTGAACGGCCGCAGCGTTGGCCCGGTGACAAACTGGCTGTTCACTGGGCTGCAATCCGATCAGACTCTGGAGGCGTGGTTCGGCAGCAGGTTCATTGTTTCATCATCTCATGGCGTTGCATCGCCGACAGGGACAAACTATGGATACGGATCTTTCACGGCTGCTCTGTCCGGCTCTCCTGAGACTGTTGGCGGAACGCAGTATGTCTGCGTTGGGTGGTCCGGTACGGGATCTCTGCCTGAAGGCGGGAGCGGTATGGAGATTTCGTTTCTTCTGACAAACGACACCACCCTCTCGTGGATTTGGCAGACCAACTATTGGCTGGATGTTGACACTCGCGGCCACGGGAGCGTGGACACTCCGGACAGCTGGCAGGCAGAGGGAACAGTTGTAACTTCCACTGCTTCAGCGCATCCGTGGTATGAGTTTGCCGGCTGGGCAGGCGATACGCAGGGCGACACCAACTCGACGTTCATGGCCCTGACGATGGACCGCGCGCGGGCGATTGTGGCGAATTTCTCCGCTCAGCTTGCGACTGGGTGCGTGCCTGTGGCGTGGCTTGTCGCAAACGGGTTCACCAATGCGCCGGATCAGGAAGCCATGGCCGACCAGGATGGAGATGGCATGGCTACATGGCAGGAATTCTGGGCCGGAACGGATCCTGGCAATTCGGGTTCCGTGTTCGAAATACTGGAGATAGGCACATCGTCCGGCCGCGTCTACGTGGTCTGGACCGGCGGAACAAACGGTTCGATGGAACCATTCCGCGTTCTTGGAACGGATTCGATCACCGGGCAATGGGTTACGCTGGATGGTAATGTCATCAGGTCGCAGACCGGCACCAACACCTGGCATGACACCCAGCAGCGAACAAACCGGTTCTACAGGATTCAGGCGGTTGCGGAACCGTAGCGTATACGATGAGGCGAAAAGACCACATGAACAGCCGGCCGCTCGAAGGATTCACCCTGATAGAGCTGCTTGTGGCTGTTGCCGTCATCGTCATTCTGGCCGGGCTGCTTTTTCCGGCGCTGAGCGCCGCCCGCGAGACGGCCAGGCGCGCCTCGTGCATGAACAACCTGAGGCAGTTGTATCTGGCCAATGTCATGTATGCGGATGAGAATGGGAGCTACGTGGCGGCGGCGCCCGATATATTCACGTCCAATCTGAAAAGATGGCATGGCGCCAGAACGAGCACGTCCCAGCCTTTCGACGGGTCGCATGGGCCCCTTGCGCCGTATCTGGGCGGTTCGGGCAGGATCCGGCAATGCAGGTCTTTTGCGCGTTTCGCAAACGGCACTGCCGAAAACGCTTTCGAGGCTTCGTGCGGGGCATACGGATACAACGCCACAGGGGTTGGTTCGCTGATATATTCGCTGGGGTACAGGGTTGAAGCAATGTCGGTTGGAGGGAATCCAGCGCACATCAGGGATCCTTCCCGGACCGTCATGTTCGCTGACTGCGCGTTTCCCCAGCCCTATGGAAACAACCCGAAGTATCTCATCGAGTACTCGTTTGCCGAGCCCTACCATTGGGTGTTCAATCCCGGCCAGGAGTCGGCTTTCAGGCCGGACCCATCCATCCATTTCAGACACAACGGGCGGGCAAACGTTGTATGGTGCGATGGGCATATTTCAAGCGAGGAAATGGAACAGAAAGCCGAAGACCACTTTACGAAATGGAATATCGGATGGTTCGGGCCGCCTGACAATTCGCTCTTCGATCCGTACTGAAAGCAGGCTGGAGCAGGAAAGGAGTGTTGGAAATGATATGGGACGGGAGAAGCTCAGCTCCTTGGGAAAAGGGATTTGTCCACGTATATACGGGTGAAGGCAAGGGGAAGACCACTGCCGCGCTCGGCCTGGCGATTCGCGCAGCCGGAGCGGGGCTCAAGGTGTTCGTTGGACAGTTCATCAAGAGCGGAGCGTACAGCGAAATAAGAGCGCTGGGAGCGTTGAGCAATATGATCACGGTTCGTCAGTACGGTCGAGGTTGTTTCATACGCGGCGCATGTTCGCCTGACGACAAACGAATGGCTGAAAACGGATTGAGGGAGATGGAGGAGATTGTCTCTTCCGGCCGCTATCATGTTGTTATAGCCGATGAGGCAAATGTGGCCGCGCAGATAGGCCTGTTTCCCGCTGAGAAGCTTGTTGACCTGATACGGATGAAGCATCGTTCGGTGGAATTGGTGCTGACAGGGCGTCATGCGGACCCGCGGGTGATAGAGGCTGCTGACCTTGTCACCGACATGCGGGAGGTGAAGCACTACTACCGACAGGGGGTTCCTGCCAGGCGTGGCATTGAAAGCTGAGCCGAAACATCAGCCATTACTGCCGTCTGGGGCCGGCCAGGGTTGGCGCGCCTGTGAGATATCCGATGCCGGAGAGGAAATTGTCTATGTCAACGATGGCGTTCAGGACAGCCGATTCGTCGGGATAGTAGTCCAGCAGCACAAAGGCATGAGACACTCCTTTGTAGGCGATTGAGATGCACTTGTTGCCGGCCTCTGTCATGAGCCTCTTGAATCTTGCGGCCTGCTCCACCGGCACGCATTTGTCTTCGGTTCCGTGCAGAATGAGCGCCGGAGGCAGGCCCGGTCTGATATGACGCAATGGCGAGGCCCGTTCGGCTTCCCTTGCCTGCATGTCCGGAGGAAGCCCGGCGATGCCAGGCACTCCGCGCGTCCAGTCCAACTCCACCAGATCCAGCACCGGGTTGCACAGGATCATTGCATTCGGCACGCATTCCGGCTCGACTTTTCCGGTATCGGGGTGCGGCAGAATGCCGGCGCATGCGGCCAGATGCCCGCCGGCGGAATCTCCGCACACTGCTATGCGATCAGGATCAACCGAAATTTGTCTGGCATTGCGGCGCACCCAGCGCACCGCGTCCTGCGCATCGGCAATGCATTGGAAAATGGACACGGCGGTTCTGTCAGGGGCTGTGTCTATGGCGAGTCGGTACATGATGTTTGCCGCCACCATGCCGCGCGACGCAAAATACCTGCAGTGGGGCGCGAAATGATCGGATGATCCGCTGCGCCATCCGCCGCCGTGGATGAAGATTATCGCGGGGCAGGTCTGCGTGGGGAAGGCGTCGCCGGGTGGATAGACATCAAGGGTCAGGTCTCTGCCGCCGACGCTTTTGTACACGAATGTCTCCTTCAGGGGAGTGGGGCGGCGAAGGTCTGCGAGGGTCTTCATTGTCTGGTCACCGAATGACGCTGAGCATAGAACGGTCCATAATGCGATGGCTTGCGCCGGAATGTGTCTCATGATCCTTGCTCCCGAGTCCGGCCGCCGGCAGCAGGCTTGGCCGGTTTGAGGTTGAAACTTCGGATCGCATTTGCATAGGCTTTCGAGTGTTTGCCATTGACACATGGTTGGGTGTTGGAGCGGCAAAGTCAACAGAAAGGGGATCGCCATGGCTGCAGTCAGGAAGGACCTTTTCCCGCGAACCGAGGTTGGGGGAGTTTCAGTTTCCCGTCTTATTATAGGAACCAACTGGATGCTGGGCTACAGCCATCGCAGTCCGGCGCAGGACTGCATGATAACACGGAGGCACTCGAAACCGGAGGCAATTGCGGACGTTGTGGAAGTCTTCCTGCGCGAAGGTGTTGACACGGTGATGGGGCTTTTCTCCAACCGGCCTCACGTGCTCGATGGATTCAGGATGGCTGAAGAGCGCGTCGGCAGGAAATTGATCATAATAGACACGCCTCCAATCAATGTGAACGATTCCGCGGCGGCGCGCCGGGAGGCGGAAGCGATGATAGCCGAGTCAAGGCGGAACGGCGCGACGTTCTGCTTCCCCCATCATTCCTGCGCCGAGCAGCTTGTGAACAAGAACAAGCAGACGATGGACCGGCTTCCGGATTATCTGAAGATGATTCGGGACCACGGCATGATTCCGGGTTTGTCGGCACACATGCCGGAGTTGATCATTTATTCGGATCAGAACGGTTATGACGTGGAGACCTATATTCAGATTTTCAATGCGATTGGTTTCCTCATGCAGGTGGAGGTGGAGTATATTCACAGGATCATTTGGGGCGCAAAAAAGCCGGTAATGACTATCAAGCCCATGGCAGCGGGAAGGCTCACTCCTTTTGTGGGCCTGACGTTCTCATGGAACGCCATACGTCCCTGCGACATGGTCACAGTGGGCTGCATGACTCCTGCAGACGCAGCGGAGGTGGTCGAGATTTCGCGCGCCGCGCTTGAGCATCGTCCGCCTGAGCTTTCCGGCAGGGCCAGCCCCAAGAAAACGGAGATAATGAAGTAGGGCGCTGCCTGCCAACCATCATCCTGGGTGTGAGTCTGCCTTTCGGGATTGGCCTGAGGAGCGTGTGTACAGTTCGTTCCACGCGGAGATTGAATGCGGGGGCAGGAGTCCCGCGCCGGCTGCAATGACGGCAAGCTTCATCGTCGTGTCAAAGTCCCTGATGCGAACGACCCGTTCCGGCGGCTGACGCCGCCGGCGCTGCCGCGACGGATGATCAAGGATAAGCCTGAAACGGGGTATTGCTCCACACACAGAGCTGGTGACGTGTTTTGGCACGTGATATCTCAGCGCCATCGGCAGGAGGACCGACTGAACAGAGTTCCATGTCAGGACGTCCGTCAGGCGTTCGGATGCGACCCTGTCCCAGAGCAGAGGGAGGACGAGTGTTCCCCATATCAGCGCTGGCGGTGGACCTTCGCCGAGCATGTCAAGGCCGTCGAGGCCGCGGAGGCAATGCCATAGCGGCGAATCCGAGCCGCGCACATCGAGATGGCTTTGCGCTTCCGGGAAAAGAAATTTCATGAGGCCGCTTTCAGCAAGAAGCCTGAAAGCCTTTTCGCCAGATCGGAAAGCGAAGAGGCGATGGATTTCTTCCAGCATGCGCGGCGGTGATGCCTTCAGTATTTCGGCAGAGTGGCGTTGAATGGAGGCCCATGTCTCTGGTTCGATTGTGAAGCCAAGCCGCGAAGCGAAACGCACCGCTCTGATCATGCGGACCGGATCTTCGCGGAATCGTATGTCAGGATTTCCTATGGAACGGATGACGCGGCGCTCCAGGTCAGCGAGACCTCCGACATGGTCTATCACGCTGAAAGTTGAAATGTCGTAGAAGAGGCCGTTTATTGTGAAATCGCGTCTTCTTGCGTCTTCCTCGGGCGTGCCGAATGTGTTGTCGTGGCGCTGAAGAAGGTCTGAATGTTCATCCGCGTCTGCCGGCGTTTCAGGGGCTCGGCGGAACGTGCTCGTTTCGATTATCTTGGGGCCGAACCGTATATGCGCAAGCCTGAATCGGCGACCGACAAGGAAGCAGTTGCGGAACAGTTTGCGTATCTGGTTGGGGTGAGCGTTTGTTCCAATGTCGAAATCCTTCGGCCTGCGGCCCAGCATCAGATCGCGCACGCTCCCTCCCACAAGGTATGCTGTGAACCCATGGTTTTTGAGCCGGTAGAGAACTTTCAGAGCGTCCGGATCGATGTTCCGCCTTGAAATGGGGTGCTGGGATCTGGGCCTCACAACCGGCATATCCTTTTCAGCGCCCAGTTCGATGATGCGGCCGTTTTGAGACGCAGCAGCTGCGGGCTCATGATCGCCGGAGCGGATAGAGCATGCGCGATTGATGGCGCGTTTAAAGAGTCGAAACATTTCCCGCAAGCAAGACCGAAACCCGCCTCAATTCGTGTGCTGGTGGTGGGGCTAGGATTCGAACCTAGGAAGGCAGAGCCAGTAGATTTACAGTCTACCCCGTTTGGCCGCTTCGGTACCCCACCACAAGAGACGCTTGTTTCTGAATTAAGCGCAAACGCGAACAGATACTGTATGGCCTGACCCCTTCAGACAAGTCAAAAATCCGGCACCATTTTGAGGGCAGGACAGGAGCATGTGCTCCGCAAACAAAGATTTTGCGTCTGAGAAAAGGCTGGCCTGCAAAACTGTCGGAAAAACATGGTGTTCAGGCAGGGCGCGGGTTGGGCGGCAGAACACAAGACAGCTAATGCATAAGACTGGACAAAGAGGATGCATTCTGCCGGCTGTTTCCAAGCTGAAAGCGCAGTTGGATTCCTTGTAAGTGAAAACCTTACAGACCAGCCCGGCATTTATGCCTAGCATTGCTCTGTTCTGAGAGCGCTCAGGATTGATGCGTCCCATGCGTTGGTGGACGCGGAAAGAGAGAGGCGAAGGGAAATGCTGGCGAGAGTGCATTCCGGAGCTGTGTACGGTGTTGAGGCATATTCGGTCGAAATTGAAGTCAATGCGGGGGCCGGAGATCCGGCAACCGTCATTGTGGGCCTGCCTGACGCGGCGGTGAAGGAGAGCAAAGACCGCGTTCGCACTGCGATCTTCAATTCCGGGTTCACGCCTCATGTCGGGCGGACCACTGTGAATCTTGCTCCGGCCGACAAGAAAAAGGAGGGGCCGAGCTTCGACCTGCCGATCGCGATTGGCATGCTTGCGACGCAGGGGGATGTAGATCCGAAAAGGATCGAGGAGTTCTGTCTGATCGGCGAACTGGCCTTGAGCGGTCAGGTGAGGCGCGTGCGCGGCGTTCTGCCGATAGCCATAAGGGCCAGGGAAGACGGGCGGAAGGGCATCATTGTTCCATGCGAGAACGCCGAAGAAGCCGCTGTTGTTGACAGGCTTGAGGTGTATCCTGTGGGTACGCTGAGGCAGGCAGCGGACTTCCTGGCCGGCCATTTGAGACTCGATCCGTGCAAGGCGGGCTCGTACCGATCCGAGTCATCAGGAGCGGATCCTGCCGATGATTTTGCCGACGTCAAGGGCCAGGAGCATGCGAAGAGAGCCATAGAAATAGCGGTTGCAGGCGGCCACAACCTGCTGATGATTGGTCCGCCTGGAACGGGCAAGACCATGCTCGCCAAGCGAATTCCTTCGATACTTCCCGAAATGACGCTGGATGAGGCTCTTGAGGCGACAAAAATCCACAGCATAGCAGGCTCTCTGATGCCACACCACGGGCTCATCAGGTCCAGGCCGTTTCGCGCGCCGCATCACACAATATCCGACGCAGGACTGCTGGGCGGAGGCGCCCATCCCATGCCCGGCGAGGTGAGCCTTGCGCATCTTGGAGTTCTTTTCCTGGACGAACTGCCCGAATTTCACAGGAATGTGCTTGAAGTTCTGAGACAGCCTCTTGAGGATGGAATGGTTACCATAGCGAGGGCCTCCGCTTCACTCACTTTTCCATGCAGATTCATGCTTGTGGCTGCAATGAATCCCTGTCCGTGCGGATACTTCGGCGATCCGCGCAGGGAATGCAGATGCACGGCTCAGCAGATTCACAACTACAGAAACAGGATCTCAGGGCCTCTTCTCGACAGGATTGATCTGCACGTGGAAGTGCCTGCGATCAAATATCAGGACCTGGCTTCGCTGGACAGAGGCGAGCCATCGTCGGCGGTGAGGGCGAGGGTGTCTGCGGCAAGGAACGTGCAGAACGAGCGGTACCGCGGCAGGCGCCGTGTCCGCAGCAACGCGGACATGAGCGCCAGGGATGTTCAGAAATACTGCAGACCGGACAGAGATGGTGAAAACCTCCTGAAGGCGGCAATTCATGAATACAATTTCAGCGCCAGAGCGTATGACCGTATTCTCAAGGTTGCCCGCACGATAGCAGACCTGGAAAACTCAGCGGATGTCAGGGCTCATCACATAAGCGAGGCCATTCAATATCGGCTGCTGGATCGCGGCATGGAAGCGGTCCGGTAGAAGGCTCTGGGCACTGACTTCGCCACAGGCAAATGCGGCATTCCCTGTTTCGCGTTCCAAATCCGGAGCACTGGCGCGGCCGACGCGAGGCGCGCCGCTGCCTGCCTATGGTGCAGGTGCCCTGTCCCAATGCAGATACCGCGCTTGGGGTCATTTCTTGCCGTTTGAGAAAGGTCCTTTTTCTACCATTCCCCGTATTCATTTGCTCTGTCTTTGCCATCCGCGCTGCTTTGCAGTCTTATCACCATGTTTTCCAACGTGTTATGCAACCCTGCCATTCCTGAAACGAAAAATCCAAGATTAACTACAAAAATGTCATACGAGATGTTCGATTCGACAAAGATGTAGGCTGGGATTCCGCTCCCCAGATGCTGGCGGTACATGTTTTCATGATCTGTCCGAAGGCCAAACCTGTTGAACGCCAACATGATATCGGCCAACTGCTGAAGGAGGAAATTTGTCGTTGTGCAGAATCCTCTGCGAGGACGCATCACTTGGCACGGGTTCTGCGTTGACATGGGAGCCAAGTGTGAGGAGCCTGCCGATGCGCAAGGTGCTGTTTGTAAAACATGAAGAAACCGAGGGCCCAGGCTTTCTGGAGGATGCGTTTCGCGAGAGCGGATGGAATATCGGACTATTGGAGGTTTGGAAAGAAAGGCGTTTGAGTTTTGAAGGAGCGGACGTGGTTGTCTCTCTCGGAGGGCCGATGAGCGCGCACGATGACTGTTCGTATCCCTTCATTTCCGAGGAAATATGCGCGGTGCAAGAACGTCTTGATAGCGGGCGTCCATTTGTTGGAATATGTCTGGGAGCTCAGTTGTTGAGTCTTGCGGGTGGCGGCCTGGTCAGCAGGGGCATTGCAGCCGAGAAAGGGCACTATGAGGTGGCGCTCACGCGAGCCGGGCTTTCGGATCCGCTTTTCCGCGGTTTCCCGGCCACAGTGCCGGTCTTTCAGTGGCATAATGACGTTTTCACGGTCCCGCCAGGTGGAGAACGTCTGGCGGAAGGTGTTGCATGCCTGAATCAGGCATTTCGGTTGGGCAATGCGGTTGGCATTCAGTTTCATCTGGAGATCGGTCAGGCAGAGTTCGAGAAGATGGCGGCAAGGGAAGCGACCGGTAATCGAATGTATTCGGTTCGAGACATCGGCGTGCTGTCAGGGTTTGCCGGCAGGGAAATGCAGTACAGACTGCTCTGCAGCAGATTGGCAAGAAATGTGACGGATTTTCTTTGTGCGGCGTATTAGATTGCAGAAAGAAGTGTGGGAGGGAATCATGAGCGATAAAAAATCCGTTGTTCACGGAGATGTTGCCGTTTTCGGGGAGGATGTTTTCAGCCTCAAGGTAATGCGCGACTACCTCTCGGAGTCGGCCTTCAAGTCTTTGACCGCAACCATCCGTTCAGGCAAGACGCTGGATGTCGGGATCGCCGACGAGGTCGCGGACGCGATGAAGACGTGGGCTGTGTCGAAGGGAGCCACGCATTTCACTCATTGGTTTCAGCCGCTCACCGGCACGACCGCTGAGAAGCATGATTCGTTTATCATTCCGGATGGCGAGGGCGGAGCCATACTCCAGTTTTCGGGCAAGGAGCTCATACGGGGAGAGCCTGACGCTTCCAGCTTCCCCTCGGGAGGATTGAGGGCGACGTTTGAGGCGCGCGGCTACACCGGTTGGGATCCGACCAGTCCGGCGTTCATCAAGCGCGGGCCGCGCACTGCGACGCTCTGCATTCCAACGGTGTTTTGCGGCTGGAACGGGGAAGCGCTTGACAAGAAAACTCCGCTCCTGCGTTCTACGGAGGCTCTATCAAAACAGATATGCAGGCTTGGACGATTGTTCGGAATAGAAGTCGAGGGCAAGAGAGCCTATGCGACTCTGGGCCCGGAGCAGGAGTACTTCCTCATTGATCGGAAATACTATCAGCTGAGATTGGATCTCCTGCAGACAGGGCGTACGCTTTTCGGGCGGCCTCCGGCCAAGCACCAGCAGTTGGAAGATCATTATTTCGGCGCCATCAGGCCCAGGATAATGGCTTTCATGCAGGACGTGGACAGAGAACTCTGGAGGCTCGGCGTACCGGCCAAGACGCGCCACAATGAGGTTTGTCCCGCGCAGTTCGAGATTGCGCCTTTCTTTGAGGAGTTGAACCTCGCCATTGATCACAACATGATTGTGATGGAAACGCTGCGAGATGTCGCTGAACGGCACGGATTGGTGTGCCTGCTGCACGAAAAGCCTTTCGCGGGCGTGAACGGATCCGGCAAGCACAACAACTGGGCGGTGTGCGGACCGGATGGGAAAAACTGGCTGACTCCCGGAGACAATCCGCATGAGAACGCGAAGTTTCTTACGATGATATGCGCCCTGATGAAGGCGGTTGACACCCATGCCGATCTGTTGCGCGCAGCGGTGGCAAGTGCGGGGAATGACCACAGGCTCGGCGCCAACGAGGCTCCTCCGGCGATCATCTCGATATTCCTTGGCGATCAGTTGACCGACATAATTGAGCAGTTGGAGAAAGGAGAAATCCACAGGTCGAAGAAGGGCGGCATCATAGAAGTGGGCGTCTCCTCTCTTCCAACGCTGCCGCGGGACGCGACCGACAGGAACAGAACTTCGCCGTTCGCCTTTACGGGGAACAAGTTCGAGTTCAGGGCCGTTGGGTCCAGCCAGAGCTGCGCCGGCCCCAATGTCGTC
>Ga0123519_10011874_pt1 | contig 12759 bp, 10 predicted proteins | sample YelNatPaOPRAMG02_FD_87396 | JGI IMG/M metagenome (GOLD analysis project Ga0123519, IMG submission 87396) | Hot spring microbial communities from Yellowstone National Park - Yellowstone National Park OP-RAMG-02 (version 2) | ecosystem: Environmental > Aquatic > Thermal springs > Hot (42-90C) ...
AGAGCGCACGCGGCTGGCGATGGATATGATCGAGTGGCCGAAGACGCAGGCCTGGGGAGACGGCGGCTACTACGGCCGGATCTTCCTGAACGTGCAGGGGCGGGAGCCGCAGGGAGCGATCCCGCCCCGCGCGTACGAGGAGGTGCGGCGGGAGCTGGCCGGCGCGCTCGAAGCGCTGGGAGACGAGGCCGGCGCGCCGATCGGCACGCGCGTCTTCCGGCCCGAAGATGTGTATCGCGAGGTCAATAACATTCCCCCGGACCTGATCGTGTACTTCGGCGACCTCAACTGGCGGTCGGCTGGCTCGGTCGGCGTCGGATCGGTGCACCTGCGGGAGAACGACACGGGGCCCGACGACGCAAACCACATGGAGGACGGCGTCATCGTGTGGGACCCGGGCGGCGATCGCAAGGCGCGGGTGGCCCCGCGCTACTCGATCTATGATGTCGCTCCATCGGCGCTGCGGTTCTTCGGCCTGGAGGTGCCCGAAGACATGATCGGGGACGCGATCATCTGAGACAGTCGGCGCAATCATCCAAGAGGCAGAAGAGACGATGGCGAAGGGATTCACGCTGTGGTTCACCGGACTGTCCGGCTCCGGGAAGACGACGCTGGCGGAGCGAGTGCGAGACATCCTCCTGGAGCGGGGCATGAAGGTGGAGGTGCTGGACGGCGACGTCGTGCGGCAGAACCTCAGCAAGGGGCTCGGATACTCCAAGGAGGACCGCGACACTAACATCCGGCGGATCGGGTTCGTGTGCAACCTGCTGACCCGCAACGATGTGGTTGCCATCGCGGCTGCCATCTCCCCCTACCGCGCAATCCGGGACGAGAACCGCGCGCTCATCGGGCGGTTTGTCGAGGTCTATTGCGAGTGCGACCTCGAGACGCTGAAGAGTCGCGACCCGAAGGGGCTGTATGAGAAAGCGCTGAACGGCGAGATCCCCAACTTCACCGGCGTCAACGATCCCTACGAGCCCCCCGAGAAGCCCGAGGTCGTCGTGAACACCGCGAAAGAGGACATCGAGACATCCGTGAACCGGATCATCCGGACGCTGGAGCAGATGGGATACATCCCGGCCGGGGACGCGCGCGGCTACACCGAAGAGGAGGAGGAGAGCATCAAGGAGCGGCTGCGGGACCTCGGGTACATCTGAGCGGGGCGGGGAATGAGGCGGCTGCGCGGGCGACAGAAGCGGCGGGTGTGTGTGGTCGGCCTCGACGGGGTGCCGCACGGGCTGCTGGCACGGCTGACCGAGGCGGGGGTGATGCCGCACACCGCGGCCTTCGTCAGAGGCGGGGGCCTGAGACGGATGCGGGCCGCCCTGCCCCCCATCTCCTCGGTGAGCTGGTCGTCGTTCATGACCGGCGCGAACCCCGCCGAGCACGGCATCTTCGGCTTCACCGACATCGACCCCAGAACATATCGAGTGCGTTTCCCGCTTTTCACCGACCTCCGCTGCCCGACGTTCTGGGACCGCCTGGGCGAATCCGGTCGGCGTTGCGCGGTCTTGAACCAGCCGGCGACCTATCCCGCGCGGCCGATCCCCGGCGCGCTCGTCTCGGGATTCGTCGCGCTCGAACTGTCCAAGGCCGTTTGGCCGCGGCAGCACCTGGCGCCCCTGGAACGCATGGGCTATCGCATCGATGTGGACACCCAGCGGGTCAGGGAGGATCCGGACGGGCTTCTGGATGACTTGCTCTCGACCTTGGAGACGAGGCGACGCGCCGCGGCCTACCTGTGGGATCGCGAGGAGTGGGACTACTACGAGGTGGTCGTCACGGGGACTGACCGCCTGCACCACTTCCTGTGGCAGGCCGTCGACGATGCGTGCGACCCGCGCCACCAGCGGGCGATGGCGTACTACGGCGCCGTGGATCGGCTGGTCGCAGAGGTCTGGGACCGGTTCCACCAGGGCCGGCCCCCCGAGGCGGAGGGCGAGGGGTTCGTGCTGTTGTCTGACCACGGCTTTGCCGGCGTGAGGCGAGAGGTGCGCCTCAACGCGTGGCTGCGGGAGGCCGGCTACCTGTTTTACAAGACCGCGGAGCCCCAGAGCGTCGCGGACATCGCGCCCGAGACGCGGGCGTTTGCGCTCGATCCGGGGCGCATCTACATCAACGCATCCGGCCGTTTCGGCGCGGGGTGCGTCGCGCCCGAAGACGCGCCGGCGCTGAGGGAGGAGCTGGCGGCGCGGCTGCGCGAACTTGCGTTCGAGGGCGAGCCGGCCATCGAACACGTCTTCACCCGCGAGGAGGCCTTCTGTGGCCCGCTCGTCGACGCCGCCCCCGACCTCGTGGTCATCGGGCGGCCGGGCTTTGACCTCAAGGCTACGACGCGGGGACAGCAGCTCTTCGCGGCGACGCACTTCCAGGGCATGCACACCTGGGACGACGCGCTGGTGTGGACGCGCCTGCCCATCCCCGAGCAGCCGGAGATCGCCGACCTGGCGAGGCCGATTCTGGAGTGGCTGCGCTAGCCGCTGCCCTGGCTAGCCCGCTGGGTCAGGCGGGAGTGCGCCGCCTGACCCGGCCGGCGCGCTCCAGGCGGCCCCGGGTGTACACGATTGCGAACCCGGCGCCGATGCCCACGACGGCGCCGACCAGCACGTCGCCAGGATAGTGCATGCCCACATACGGGCGGGAGTACATCGTCAGCAGGGCAAAGACGACGAGGGGCGCGGTCAGCTTGCGCCACTCGCTGCTGAGCAGGAGGGTGGCGATCCAGACGCTGTGGGCGTGGGCCGAGGGAAACGACGAGGAGCCCCACCGAGGGCCGATCTGGCGCACGCCCTCCAGAGCCACATAGGGGCGCTCGCGGAAGAAGAAGTGCGCCAGCGTCATGCTGACCAGACGGTCCACGAGGAACAGCGAGACCAGCAGCACGAGGCCGGTCGTGCGGTGCCGACCCCGGCCGAACACCAGCAACCCAAGGCCGACGACGATCCACACGGCGCCGGCGTCTCCGGCGTAGGAGACCGGGACCAGGATCGCGTCCAGCCACGCGTTGTGGTGACTGTTGATCCAGAGCAGCGCAGCCTGGTCCGCGCGCAGGATGGGCGACAGCACAGGCGGTTCCCCCCGGTCATCTGCGAAACGGCAACACCCACACTTCGCCGGCGAGCCCGCGCGGGTCCTGCTTGAGAGCCGCGGCGGCCCGGGGAGGAAGGGAGCCGCGGCAGGCGAAGCGGGTTGCCGTGCACTGTTCCAAGCAAGGAGCGAGACGGCTGTGTCCAGTTCTGCGAAGGTCTTCCCGGAGGTAAGGATTGAGGAACACGCGTTCTCCCGCGTGATCCTGGGTCACAACCCGTTCCTGGGCTACTCCTACTTCAGCCGGGCCAGGGCGAAGGAGTACGAGGCGCGCTTCGCGGATGGGCGGCAGATAGAGGCCGTGATTGCGGCCGCGCTGCGGGCCGGGGTGCGGGGAATGATGATGTCGTTCGACAGCGAGCGGGCAGGGATGATCGTGTCGGCCCTGGAGCGCGCGTGCGAAGCCGCGGGCGTGCAGATTCCCGTGGTGGCCATCCTCAGCCCGGGCTTCGAGGCCTACGCGGACCTGCTGCGTCGGGCGAACGTCCGGGCCGGGGTGCTGCACGGGCAGGTGACAGATACGCTGTTCCGCCGCGCGTCCCGCGACTTCGCGCCGGAGTTCGCGGAGCAGATGGCCCGCATGCGCGACCTGGGTCTGGCGCCGGGGGCTTCGACACACAACGGCGGGGAGACGATTCCGGCGATGGCCGGCTACGACGTGGCCGTGGTGAACACGCCGGTCAACAAGGTGGGCTGGCGCATGTGTCCCTGCCCGGAGGAGGTGCTCGCCGCGCTGGAGGCGGCAAAGATGCGCGTGATCGCCATGAAGCCGCTGGCGATGGCGCGGGTCACGCCGGAGGAGGGTATGGCATACGCGCTGGGGCGACCGGAAGTGGACATGGTGGTGGTCGGGATCGCGTCGCCGGAGGAGGCGGAGGAGACCTTCGGAGCGGCGCGAGGGGCGCTTCGTGGGGAGGTCGCGCGGGTCTAAGACTCGCGGTGCGGGGCGACAAGATGGAGAAGAGGGAAGTCGTCAGGCTGGTGATCGAGGGGAAGCGGCCCCCCTACGTGCCATGGCAGTTCGGGTTCACGAAGGAGGCCCGCGAGGCGCTGCAGCAGCACTACGGGGCGGTCGACATCGAGGACGCGGTCGAGAACCACTTCGTGAGGCTCGGGCGCGACATCGGGTATATGGTGGACCTGGGGGGCGACCGCGTCCGCGACCACTTTGGGGTGGTCTGGGACCGGAGCGTTGACAAGGACATCGGCATCGTCGAGGGGCAGGTGCTGCCCGAGCCGACGCTGGCTGGCTACTCGTTTCCGGACCCGAGGGACCCGCAGTTCTTCGAGGACATCCCCGGCCTGCTGGAGCGGTACCCGGACCGGTTCCGGGTCTTCGCGATCGGGTTCTCGCTGTATGAGCGGGCGTGGACGCTGCGCGGGCTGCAGAGCCTGCTCATGGACTTCCACGACCACCCGCGGTTCGTGCGCGATCTGCTGCGTGCGATCGCCGACTACAACATTGCCCAGATCGAGGAAGCCCTGAAGTATGACATCGACGCGGTCTACTTTGGGGACGACTGGGGGCAACAGCACGGCCTCCAGATGGGCGCGCCGCTGTGGCGGGAGTTCATCAAGCCCGAGCTGAAGAGGATGTACGCGGCCGTGCACGAGGGCGGCAAGTATGTGATGATTCACTCGTGCGGGGATGTGGACGAGCTGTTCGACGAACTGATCGAGATCGGGCTGGACTGCTTCAACCCGTTCCAGCCCGAGGTGATGGACGTGGATGCGCTCATGCGGCAGTACCGGGGCCGGCTGGCGTTCTGGGGCGGGCTGTCGCTGCAGCGGACGCTGCCGTACGGATCGGTGGACGACGTGCGACGGGAAACCAGGCACTTGCTCGAGCTGGGGGCCGAGGGCGGACTGATCGTCGCGCCGTCTCACGACGTCGAGGGCGACGTGCCGCTACAGAATATGCTGGCCTTCATCGACACAGTGCAGCAGCAGCCGGCGTTCGCGCGGCCATGACCGCGTTACAGGTCGGCCGCGTGGTGCGGCGTTCGCCGGTCCCAGAAGGTCTTCGCCTTGCGCGTCCCGAGGGCGTTCTGGGCGGCGACGATCTCCTCGATCTTCGCGGTGCAAACGACGGGCGTCAGCCGCGTCTGCGCCCTCACGCGGTCGCGGACCCGCGCGGCGAGGTCATCGGCGCCGGGGGCGCACGCCAGGCGGATGGTCAGACGATCTCGTCCAGCCTCGTCAGTGTCCACCTCGACCACGTAGGCTTCCACGCCGGACACCTCAAGGATGGCGTCCTCGATCTGGCGGGGATACACGGACGTATCCTTGATCTTGAGCATCTCGTCCGTGCGGCCGAGCATCTCCATGATCCGCGGCGCGGTGCGGCCGCAGCGGCACGGGTGGGTTTCCATCCGCGTGAGGTCACCCTGGCGGAAGCGCACCAGCGGAACGCCCTCCAGGCCCAGGTGGGTGAAGACCAGCTCACCAACCTCCCCCTCGGGAACAGGCTCTCCCGTCTCGGGGTCCAGCACCTCGAAGACGTGCCGGTCCCAGACGCTGTGGTGGCCGCCGGCCTGCGGACAGTCGGCGAGCCCAGAGTACATCTCCATCGAGCCGTAGTCGGCGAACAGATCGATGTCCCACACCTCACAGATGCGCCGATGCAGGGCATTGGGCTTCCAGCCGCGGCCTCGAATGGGCTGGGCCAGCACGAGTGCGCCCTTGAGCGCGAAGTCGCGCTTGGGGTCCAGGCCCTGGGAAGCCGCCTCCGCGGCGAGCGTCAGCAGGTACTGCGCTCCGCAGACGATCCACGTAGCCCTTGTCCGCCGCAGCACCTCTACCTGTCGCGCCGTGTTTCCGGGGCCCATGCGCACGGTCGCGGCGCCGACGCGCTTGCAGCCCAGATCGATCGGCATCCCGACGGTGAAGAGCTGGTCGAAGGCCGCGCTGATCTGGACCGTATCGCCCCGGCCAATCCCCACCTGCGTCACCAGGCGGGCCGTGGTGTCCACCATTCTCTCCCAATCGCGCGCGGTCACCGGGAGCAGGACGGGCGGACCTGTCGTGCCGGTGGTGGCGCCGTAATCGCATACCTCGTGCGGGCTGACGCACACGAAGTCCTCGGCGCGCTCTCGCAGGTCCTCCTTCGTGGTCAGTGGGAAGCGCCGCAGGTCGTTCAGAGTGCGGATGTCCTCGGGGCCGACTCCCGCGCGGCGGAACGCCTCGCGGTAGAAGGCCGACCGCGCGGCGACGTACTCGAGCTGCTCGCGCAGGCGCGCGGCCTGCCACTCGCGCATCTCTTCCGCGGGCGCGAAGTCCAGGGCGCTGGATGGGGCGCGGTCGATGGTATCCTCGATCAGAGCCGTTCTCCTTCTTTCAGCTCGCGCTGCCAGTGGCGCGTGAAGCCCAGGACGCGGATGCTGCCCGCGGCCCACGCAGCGCGGGCCCGCAGCCGCCGCAGCGCGGCGCGCGCCGCCGGGTTGGCAACAGACACGGCGCCGTACACCCGACAGATGCCGCGCTCCCTCACGACACGGGTCGACTCGTCCAGCATCGCGGCATAGACGCCCCGTCGGCGATACTCGGGGAGGGTGAACGCGCCGTGGCCGTAGGCCTCGCCTTCGCCAACGGGAACCACGCAGTCGCTCTCCCGAGCATAGGTGGGCTCGAAGGCCAGCGCACAGTAGCCGACGACCCGGCCGTCCGCCTCCCCCAGGACCAGCGCCTGTCCGTTTCCCATGCGGCGCCGGAACGTCTCACACCGGGCCGGGCCGACGGCCTCCTCGAGGCGCTCCAGGTCCGCGGGCGTAGCCAGAAACGCGCGCACCGTGGGGTCTCGCCCCGGCGCGGGTGGAGGGAGGGCGCTGATGTCAGTATACGTGATATAGGCCTCGCGCCGCAGATACAAGGCGCGCATCACGCTTCGCGGGATCCCCTTCGCTGCTCCGAGGATGGTGCCCACGAGCCCGCGACGCCTCACCCGCCAGAGGATGTCCCTGATCCACAGGCGCACGCGAACCGCTCCTTCTGGTCCTTCCTGCCAATCCCGCGGCGCCCCTATCCGCGTGCGACCGCCCAGGCCGGCGCCAGCGCCGGCCCAGACGCGGGAGGTCGCAACAACCGTGCCGGCGCAGCAGGGGGGACACACCCGACGAGGTTCAGGCGGCGCTGGCGCCGAAGGCGCAAAACGGGCGAACGCGGCGGGCCGCACGCACACAGGAACCCGGCATGGCTGAGCTTATCCTCGCACTGGATCAAGGGACGACGGGCAGCACGGCTATCGTCGTGGACGCGTCGGGCGTGGTGCAGGGCAAGGGATACGAGCCCGTCCACCAGCACTACCCCCGGCCGGGGTGGGTGGAGCACGACCCGGCAGAGCTGTGGGAGTCGGCGCTGACGGCCGCGGGCCGGGCACTGGCGGCGGGCGGCGTTTCGCCGGATGAGCTGGCCGCGATTGGCCTCGCGAACCAGCGCGAGACCACCCTCCTGTGGGAGCGCCGCACGGGTCAGCCGGTGAGCCCGGCCGTGGTGTGGCAGTGCCGCCGGACGGCGGCGCAGTGCGCGGCGATGCGCGCGCAGGGCCTGGAGGCGCGCGTGCGGGACCGCACCGGGCTGGTGCTAGACCCGTACTTCAGCGGCACAAAGCTCAGGTGGCTGCTGGACGCCGACCCCGATGTGCGCGCTCGCGCCGAGCGGGGAGACCTCGCGTTCGGGACCGTGGACACGTGGCTGGTGTGGAACCTCACCGGCGGGCGCGTGCACGTCACCGACGCGTCGAACGCGTCGCGCACGCTGATGCTGAGTCTCGACGCGGGATCCTGGGACCCGGAGATGCTCGAGCTGCTAGGCGTCCCGCAGGCGGTGTTGCCGTCCGTGGTGGCGTCGAGCGGCGTGGTGGGGGAGACGATGGGGACGGGCGCCATCCCGGCCGGCCTGCCGATTGCGGCGCTGGTGGGAGACCAGCAGGCGGCCCTGTTTGGGCAGGGGTGCCACGCGCCAGGGATGGCGAAGAACACCTACGGCACCGGCTGCTTCGTGCTCGTGCAAGCGGGGCAAGCGCGCCCGCGGGCCGGAGCCGGCATTCTGGAAACGGTGGCGTGGCGCATCGGCGATGCGACCCATTACGCGCTGGAGGGAAGCGTGTTCGTCGCGGGGGCTGCGGTGCAGTGGCTGCGCGACGAACTCGGGATGATCAAGACCGCAGAGGAGTCGGAGGCGCTGGCGCGGTCGGTACCTGACACCAACGGCGTGACCGTCGTTCCGGCCTTCGTGGGGCTCGGCGCGCCCCACTGGGACCCGGGCGCGCGGGGCACGATCGTGGGGCTGACGCGGGGAGCCTCGCGCGCGCACGTGGTTCGCGCCGTGCTGGAAAGCATCGCACACCAGACCGCAGACGTGCTCGACGCCATGCGCGATACCTCGGGGATCGTCGTCCGGGAGCTGCGCGTCGACGGGGGAGCTGCGGCTAACAACTTTCTGATGCAGTTCCAGGCGGACCTCCTGGGCGTGCCCACGGTGCGGCCGGCGATGCTGGAGAGCACGGCCCTGGGCGCGGCCTACCTGGCGGGGCTCGCAGTGGGACTGTGGCGATCCCCGCAGGAGGCGGTGGGCACGCGGCGGCCCGAGCGAGTATTCGAGCCGCGCATCAGCGAGGCCCAACGCCAGAGGCTGCGAGAGGAGTGGGCGCGCGCAGTCGCATGCGCGCGAAGCTGGAGCGCGGGCCAGCCGGAGGCGCCTGGTTCTGTCTGATCTTCATGTGCAGGGCCTTGGAGTCCGCGCCGGCCCCGCCGACGGCGGACGCGTGTTCCCCAGCCGGCGGGCGGAGCGCCCGAGGGCGCTCCGCCCACACCGAGCCCAAGTCGCAGGCGCGGCCGCCAGCCAGCCGGCGACCCGCCAGTCCGTCTACCAGAACTTGGCGATGCCGGGGTCCCAGCCGCCGCACCAGGTCGGGAATCCGCCGCCCCAGACCCACAGACCGAAGGGCTGGCTGATGCCCTGCTCGCCCTGTTTGCGGCACTCGTCGATGAACCGCCGGGCCGGCCACCACTTGGCGTGGCCGTCCAGGAACCCGATGTTCGAGCCGCCCAGGTGACGCATCCCGAACTCCATGAGCGTAGGGTCCTTCGCCCACGCACCGCCGACCGGGGCGATGTTGTAGATGAAGCCGGACGGGCACCACTGGGCGCAGTTCTCCCAGTCGGCCCAGGCGCACCACTCGCTGTTGCACTCCGCCGCGCACAGGTCGGGGTACGCGAGCAGGCCGGGGCTCATGAAGTCCACGCAGGTCCCGGCGTCGCCGCAGACAATGTAGTTGGCCGGATCTCTCGCCTGACCCATCTTGAATTCGTCGAAGGCGTCATTGACGGCGATGCTCTGGACGAAGGCGCCGGCCGACTCGCCCCGCTCACCAACATAGTGGCTGGCAAGCTGGCCCTGGGCTATGCTGTCCGTCACCTGGCCGCCCCATCCGGCCGGGTAGGTGCCATCCTTCGGGCACAATGTCCCGCTCCCCCAGGCGCCCTCGTGGTCCTGGAGATAGCGAAGCCAGTCCGGCGCCCCGAGGATGAACATGGCGCCGCCCTCGACCTTCGCGCTCGGGCAGCGCCAGACCTCGCGGTTGCGGATGTAGGGGTCAAAGATCACCGGCTTCCTGAGGTAGGGGTTGGCGTGGACCTTCATGTGGCAGTCGCCGCCGTTGGCAACGATGTCCTCAAAGACGGTGCCGCCGCCGGGGAAGGTGTTGAAGTAGCTGGCGACCTCCGGCCGGTGTTCCGTGGGAGGCCCGGTATCGTCGTAGTCGCCCAGGTACATCTGGATCGCCAGACAGATGTTCTTGACGTTCGAAAGACACACCGCCTTGCGAGCCGACTCCCTCGCCCGCGCAAACACCGGGAACACCATCGCCGCGAGGATCCCGATGATCGCGATGACCACGAGCAGCTCAATCAGGGTGAACCCGCTTCCTCGTCTGTGCTTCACTTGCGACTACACCTCCTTGCATCTGCAAGTGCACGCGGACGCCTCAACTCGGTCAGCGGATCAACGTGTGTCTGCCCTCGATCACCTCCTCTCCCACAGCCTCTCCGCCGCGCACCGACGCGCGGCGCCGCCCGGCCTCGCCCCTGCGACATGCCCCCATCGGGCTATTCCTCGTTGCTGGCACCTCTCCTGCTCACTTGGAGCGTGTTACGTAATCTCCTGGAGTAACACCTCACCTTGTACAAGCGGCGCCGATGCAGGACCCGCCGGCTTACCCCGCAACCCCCAGCAGGCGAAACGTGATGGACTGCAGCAGACCCATGCTGGCGCTGCCGACGAGCAGGCCGAGGAACAGCGGCAGTGCTTGGCGGTGCGCTCTCAAGCCGCCGTAGCGCAGCAGAAGCGTCTTGGCCAGCCAGGCGGCGATGATCGCGGGAAGCATGGCGTCGATGGGGTAGGCGAAGGCCAGGGGGAAGGCGACCGGGTGCAGGGGCCAGACGGGAATCTGCAGCTTCAGGGCCATGAGCGCGAGCGAGCCGAAGAAGCCGACGCCGATGGCCTCGACGCCGCCCCAGTTTGGGCCGGAGGGAAGGTGGAGCCAGCTATCGAGCTTGTCGGAGGTCTCCCGGGCGACGAAAATGAGGCCGCGGTCTACCTTCGCGGTGCCCATGCCGAGGTGGTAGCCGATGTGCAGGCTGGCCCAGAAGTACGAGACCATGGCGAGGGGCACGACGCCCATCATGAGCCACGCCAGGGAGGTGGGGTTGATGGAGGCGCGCTCGCTCATGCGCAGGCCCTCGAGCTGGGCCGGGGTGGGGTTGGGGCGCTGCTCTCCCATGTAGGGGCGAAGCATGGCCAGCATGCCCATGCCACGCGGGCCCAGGGCGCGGGTGCCGGGGAACTCGGTGAGGGCAAACTCGGGCATCGCGCCGTACATCTCGTGGTTGGGTGGCCCCAGGTGGGCGCGCATGCGGCTCATGGCCATCGCCATGGCGAAGTAGAGGCCGAGGAAGGCGACGGTGACGCTGCCAGGCAGGCCGCCGCGAACGAGGAAGTAGGCGAGGAACACCAGGCCGCCCAGCGCGCCGAAGACAGCCACGCGATAGCTGAAGGCGTCCTCCGAGTCGTCCGCGAGCGAAGGCCTCCCAAGGGCCTTGCGCAGGACTTGGGCGAGGTAGTGGCGGTCCAGCCACACAACGGCCGTCATGAGGGCAAGGTAGCCGCCGATGGACTGCTGGTCGCCGTAAGGGAACCCCCCATAGGCGCTCGTGGTCCAGCCCAGGATGCGAGTGACGACATACTCAGCCCGCCACAGAAGGTTGAAGACGATGAGCGAGAACGCCAGGTCGACGGGCATGAGATACGCCAGGCCGATGTTCCAGGGGGCCCAGCCGAGAATGGGGGTGCGCAGCGCGTCCCAGGGCTTGTTGTTGGTGAGGTAGGCGCTGAAGTCGACGCTGGTCGTGATGGAGGGCACGGCAGGGAAGAGCCGGGAGAGAAGGTGGGTGAGGCCGATCCCGGCGGAGACGAACACGCCGACCCACCACAGGGGGCTGCGGAAGAGATCCGACCTGGGCTCGGTCATCTGAAGAGGCAGGATGGTCATGGGGAAGGGAAGCTGCTCCTCCTGGGACCAGCGCCGGCGGACGATCACGTTGAGGCACAGCGACACCCACAGCAGGGCGCTGGCCCAGGCGGTCCACCAGAAGGCGGGCTGCAGCCAGGCGCGGAGGACGGCGGCGCGGTAAGGACTGGTATCGCCCAGGAAGAAGCCGCTGAGAGCCGTGCGGTTGGTGACAGTGAGCCAGGAGGGGAGATTGGGCCAGATGAGCTTGTCCCACTGGTTCTCGGGACCGGCGTTCCAGATGGGCCAGGTGATGACGGTCGCGACAGAGCCGCCCCAGTCCCAGACGCTGGCGGTCATGCCGACGCCGATGACAAGAACGACGTAGAGGGCGATGACCTCGGCGCGGGAGAGAGACCAGGCTGGGCGGTAGCGCCGGAGACCGGCGTTCGCGAGCGCGATGATGGCCAGGCCGGCGACGGCGGGGCTGATGAGGGAATCGACGGCCCCACCCCCACCCGCGACCCAGTCGCCCCAGACCATGAAAAAGACGCCGGCAGGCACGAGGCAGAACATGAGGACGACGGCTCTCGCGCGGATGCCGTAGCGGGCGCGGGGAAAGTGGCCGCGAGGCCGCTCCTCGCGGGGGCGCGCGGTCGCGACTGAATCCTTTTCCCGCGGCTGCGGCATGGGGCCCCTCAGTTACGCAGAGTATACCAGAAACCGCGGGAATCGACAGCGCAAGACCGGCGCGCCGATCTTGCGCGCCTGATGTAGCAAGCGTCGGGCTGGTGTGGGGCTAGCGAACATGGCAGCCAGGCGTCCCGGGAGGGGCCGTGCGCGGGGGGGTGAAGGCAAGCGAGGGTCGCGCCAGGGCCGCGTGTCCCGCGGCCGGCCCGTCGCGCTCATGACCGTTCACGAGTACTACAGCCAGCCGGCCGTGCGCTCCCGGATCGCAGAGTACTGCGGCGCAGACGGCGCGGACGCGCCGACGTGCCGATACTTGGTCGGGCTGTCCGCGGCGGACGGATACGCCGGTCGCGCGTCCCCCTCGCCCCGTAGCCTGGACTCGCTGGGGGCCCTCCTGGCGGAGGACGATGATGTCTGCCGGTCGGTCTGGGACAGGGGCCGGCTGCTGGTCACCCTGGACCTCGAGTACTGCAGCTTCG